>Ga0310810_10002569_pt1 | contig 19564 bp, 15 predicted proteins | sample NCmetagenome_FD_207641 | JGI IMG/M metagenome (GOLD analysis project Ga0310810, IMG submission 207641) | Soil microbial communities from experimental microcosm in Duke University, North Carolina, United States - NC | ecosystem: Engineered > Artificial ecosystem > Soil microcosm > Unclassified ...
GACCGGCGCGGGATCGTGGATCGCTTCCTCGCCGAAGGTCCGAAGGTCCAGGCGACGCACTTCGCCGGGCTCGACCTCCCGCTCGACCTCTCGGCGCTGGAAACGGATCACCCGTACGCGCTCGGCATCCCGCAGACGCGCACCGAGGAGCTGCTCGAGCAGCATGCGCTCGAGCGCGGCGCCGAGCTGCGGCGCGGACACGCGGTCGTCGCGATCGCGCAGGACGCCGAGGGCGTGGACGTCGACGTGCGCGTCGCGGCGCGCGGCGCCCTCCCGGGCCTCCACCGGCTGCGCGCGCGATGGCTCGTCGGATGCGACGGCGGCCGGAGCACGGTGCGCAAGCTGGCGCGGATCGCCTTTCCCGGCACCCCCGCCACGCGCTGGGCGTTGCTCGGCGACGTCGAGCTCGCCGAGCCCGGCGCACTCGAATTCGGCGTCCACGCGACGGAGCGCGGTTCCGTGTTCGTGATCCCTCGGCCCGGGTACGTGCGCGTGATCACCTCGGAGCGCGTCGCCCCGCCGGACCGCGGCGTGCCGCCGACGCTCGGCGAGCTGGCCGATGCGGTGAGCGAAGTGCTCGGCCGCGACGTGCGGCTGGTGCGTCCGCGCTGGCTCACGAGGTTCGGCGACGCGGCGCGGCTGGCCGAGCACTTTCGTTTCGGCCGGGTCCTCCTCGCCGGCGATGCGGCGCACGTGCACCCGCCCGCCGGTGCGCAGGGGCTGAACGCGGGGTTGCAGGACGCATTCAATCTCGGGTGGAAGCTCGCGGCGACGGTGCGGGGCGCGGCGCCGCCAGCGCTGCTCGACAGCTATCACACCGAGCGGCACGCCGCGGGCGAGCGATTGCTGATGCAGACGCGCGCGCAGGCGGAGCTGGGCAGGACGGAGGAGCGGATGGCGCCCGTGCGAGCGTTGCTGCGCGAGGTGGCCCGTGTGGAGGGGGTGCCCCGCGCGCTCGCCGAGCTCGTGACGGGAATCGGGACGCGGTACGACGTCGCCGACGCGGCGACGATGGCGCGACAGCCCTGGCTCGGGCGGCTCGCGCCGAACGTCGCGCTCGAGACGGCGCGTGGACGTACGTCGATCGCCGAGCGGCTGCGCGGCGGGCGGGCGCTGCTGATCGTGCGCGATGCGCGGACCGAGCTGGCGAACGTGGTCGATGCATGCGACGACGTGGACGTCGTGCGAGCCCGCGGGCGCGACACGACGTCGGGGTGGTTGGCGGAGACGGACGCGGCGCTCGCGCGCCCCGACGGACATCTCGCCTGGCTGGCGACGTCGGCGGAGGATGATGCCGGGTCGCTGGAGCGAGCAGTGCGGAAATGGACTCCGTGTCATTCCGGGCAACGGGCCGCGTCCCTTTGACGCTCCGTCATTCCGAGCGAAGGGCCGAAGGCCCGCCACTCCGTCATTCCGAGTGAAAGGCCGAAGGCCCGCCACTCCGTCATTCCGAGCGAAGGGCCGAAGGCCCGCAGTCGAGGAATCGCGATCGTCTCGCTAGGGGGCCGCTCTTTCGGGAGGATCGCGATTCCTCGACTCGCTCCGCTCGCTCGGAATGACGGTGGTGGGCTCCGCCCCATCGGGTGGCGAAACCCGGTAGCGGCGAATGTCGTATCTTCTCCGACAGGTTGAATCCCTTTACCGAGGTCATTCATGCCACGCGCATTGCTCGCTGTTTCGCTGCTCGCGCTGTTCGCCGTTCCCGCCGCCGCGCAGTCGCACTATGCGCCGCCGGGGGACACGGTGCGGTATCGCTGGGGAGTGAAGACCAACGTGATCGTTTCGACACCGCAGGGAGAGATTCCGGTGAACGCGGACCAGAGTGGTGTCGTGGCCATGACGCGACTGCCGCACGACTCGGCGCTGGTGTGGTTCGAGTCGCTGGAGATCGCGGCGTCGACGCCGGCGGGGGAGCAGAAGCCATCGACGGCGGAGCTCGTGGGCAAGCCGTACCGGGTCGCGTTCAGTCCGAGTGGACGGGTGCATCTCGGGGAAGCGCCGACGATTCCGCCGGAGCTCGAGGGGATGGGTGATCTGCGGCACGTGTTCGACGATTTCTTCCTGCGACTTCCCGCGAAGCCGCTGACGGTCGGCCTCGCGTGGAGCGACACGGTGGCGCGGAGCGACAGCAGCGCGGACCGGTGGATGCGAGTCGGGGCGGTGTCGGAGTATCGGGTGGAACGCGACACGGTGGTGAATGGTGTGGCGGGGGTGGTCGTGGCGATGAAGGAGCACGTCGACATTCAGGCGGAGAACCCGGTGCCGAACGCGCCGGCGCGTGGCCACACGACGCTCGCGGGAACGGACACGGGCTACTTCGTCTTCGCGCCGAAGGCGGGGCGCGTGCTCGGCAGGCGCCACGAGGGACACTTCACCGGCTCGATGGTGCTCGGAGCGCCGGCGAACATGGAGATGAAGCAGGCGATCGACATCTCGGCGACGGTGGATGAGGTGCGGTAGTTGGTGTGTTGGTGTGTTGGTGTGTTGGTGACGCCTGTCAGGACACCTCCGCGCCGCGATCCGGCACGCACCACGCAGCACGGCGGCAATCCGTCGCTACAGGAAGAGTCGTAGCTCAGTGGTAGAGCGGGGGAAGTCCCTCACCGCTCCCTTGCCGTGTCACGGGCCGAAGGATCGAGGGTCATCGAATCTCCGGGTCGCGAGTTCGAATCTCGCCGGCCCGGGCGGTCTTTCACATCGCATGCACATCGAGCGGGTCGACGCATCTCGGTGATCGATCCCTGTCTCTCGAGTTCCCCGGTAGCTAGGGGCGAGTGCACTCCCTCATCCGCTCGAAGTGCACGACCGCGCGGCGCGCGGGTTGCAGCGACTGGGTTACCGAGCCAAATCGGTGCCGCGAAGTACGCCCAATCGCACCAGTCATCCGCGCGTCAACAGCGAGCGGCGGATCGGCGGCTGGATCGGGCGAGCGGCTCGGAAGCGACGGTCCACCCTGGGAGCGATTGACAGGGCGACGCGCGGCGACTATTCTACTGATCAGTTGAGCAGTAGAATCACATACAGCCCCCACGCCGCCATGCGCTCCGTGCTCTCCCCCGCCGATCTCACGGCGCTCCTTCGCACCGATCCCGCCACCCGGCTCCTCGACGTCCGCACCCCGGCGGAGTTCGAGGCCGAGCACATCGCCGGCGCGTACAACGTGCCGCTCGATACGCTCGCCGAACACGGTCCGGAGATCCGCGCCCACGTCACGGACCCGGTCGTCCTCGTCTGTCGCTCCGGCCAACGCGCCCGTCGCGCCGAGGAGGCGCTCGGCGCGGCCGGCATGACCAACCTCCACGTGCTCGACGGCGGCATGACGGCATGGGCCGCCGAACGCCGGCCGGTGCGTCGAGGCGCGTCGCGAATCTCGCTCGAGCGCCAGGTGCGCATCGTGGTCGGCGCCGTGGTCGGGACGGCTGCCGTGCTCGCGCTCACCGTCGCCCCGGCCTTCGCGATCATCCCCGCGCTGCTCGGCAGCGCGCTCGTGATTACCGGAGTGACCGACAGCTGCCTGCTCGCCATGCTGCTCGCGCGGCTGCCGTACAACCGCTCCGCGAGCTGCGACGTCTCCGCCATGGTGCGCGCGCTGACCGCGGGAACGTCCCCGGCGGGACGGACGGCCGCGCCTCCGCTCGCCGCGGCGGTGGATGCGCGCTGCGCCCACTGAACGATGCTCGCCCTCGGCCTCGCGCTCGCCGCGGTGATCGGAGTTTCGCTCGGCCTGCTCGGCGGCGGGGGCTCGATCCTGGCGGTGCCGGTGCTCGTCTACGTGCTCGGCTTCGAGGCGAAGCCGGCGATTGCGATGAGCCTGGCGGTCGTGGGGACGACGAGCCTCGCCGCCGCCGTGCAGCATCGCCGCATGGGAAACCTGCGAATGAAGCCGGCGCTCGTGTTCGGGCTCGTCGCGATGGCGGGCGCGTTCGCGGGCGCGCGGCTCTCGGTGCTCCTGACCGGCACCATGCAGCTCGCCCTGCTGGCGATCGTGATGCTCGTGGCCGCGGGGTCGATGCTGCGCGGCGGGTCGGGCCACGCCGAGATGCGCACTCCGCCGAAGCTCACGCTCCTCGCGGCGTCGGCCGGCGGCGTCGGCGTTCTCACCGGGATCGTCGGGATCGGTGGCGGCTTCCTCATCGTGCCGGCGCTCGTGGTGCTCGCGCGGCTCCCGATGCGTGAGGCCGTGGGCACGTCGCTGCTCGTCATCGCGATGAACTCGGCGGCCGGACTCGCCGGGTATCTCGGCGCGGTGACGCTCGACTGGGGATTTCTCGCCGGCTTCACCGCGGTGGCGGCGGCCGGCGCACTCGCCGGCGCGCGGCTCGCCGCCCGTGTGCCACAGCACGTCCTGAAGCGCGGATTCGCCGTCTTCCTGCTCGCCGTCGGCGTCCTCGTGCTCTACCGCAACCGCGGCGCGCTGTCCGGCGCGCCCGACGTCAGCTCGCGCGCGGAATCACGATCGACCGCGCACACCTTCACCGCGTCTGCCGACGTCCGGTAGCCGCCGACGACCTCGAGGCACTGTCATGCACTTCCAACGATTCTACGACGTCAAGCTCGCGCAGGCGAGCTATCTCATCGGCTGCCAGGCGACGGGGGAGGCGATCGTCGTCGACCCGAACCGCGACGTCGACCAGTACGTCGACGCCGCCGCGGCGCAGGGCTTCCGCGTCACGCACGTCACCGAGACGCACATCCATGCCGACTTCGTGAGCGGCGCGCGGGAGCTCGCGGCGCGGACGGGCGCGCAACTGCTGCTGTCGGGCGAAGGGGGGCCGGAGTGGCGCTATGCGTACGCCGGGGAGTCGCATGCGCGGCTCCTGCGCGACGGCGACACCTTCCGGGTCGGCAACATCGAGCTGGAGGTGATGCACACGCCGGGACACACGCCCGAGCACCTCAGCTTCCTCGTCACCGACGGCGCGGCGATCGCGGGGCCGTGGGGCATCCTCACCGGCGACTTCGTGTTCGTCGGCGACGTCGGACGCCCCGATCTCCTGGAGCGCGCCGCGGGGTACGCCGGCACGATGGAGGCGGCGGCACGGACGCTTCATCGCGCGCTGCAGCGCTTCCGGACGCTGCCGGACCATCTTCAGGTGTGGCCGGGGCACGGCGCGGGCTCGGCGTGCGGGAAAGCGCTCGGCGCGATGCCGTCGTCGACGGTCGGCTACGAGAAGCGCGCGAACTGGGGGCTCGCCGACCTCGACGAGGCGACGTTCGTCGGACTCGTGCTGGAGGGACAGCCGGAGCCGCCGCGCTACTTCGCCGAGATGAAGCGGATCAACCGCGACGGACCGCGCGTGCTCGGCGGGCTGCCGCGTCCCGTGCATCTGCCGGCGCATGCGCTGGCGCCGCTGGTGAGCGCGGAGGAGATCGTCGTCGACACGCGCTCCGCGGCGCAGTACGCGGCGGAGCACGTCCCGGGGACGCTCAACATCCCGCTCGACGGATCGTTCACGACGTGGGCCGGATGGCTCTTGCCCTACGATCGCGACATTCACCTGCTGGTGGACAGCGCGGCGTGTGCGCACTGCGTGGACGCGGCCGTGCGTGATCTCGCGATGATCGGGCTCGATCGCGTACGCGGCGTGCTCGGCGCCGAGTCGATCGCCGAATGGGGCCGCATGGCGCCGCTCACGACGGTGCGGCAGACGACGCCCCGCGAGGCGGCGGAGTCGATCGGGCGAGGCGAGGCGGTGCTGGTGGACGTGCGCGGCCGCGCGGAGTGGGAGGCCGCGCATCCCGCGGGTGCGACGAACATTCCGCTCGGCCATCTCGTCGACCGCCGGGACGAGCTGCCGCGCCACCGCTCGATCATCGTGCAATGCGGGACGGGGGCGCGCTCGGCGATCGCGGCGAGCGTGCTGGAGCGGCTCGGGATCACCCGCGTCGCGAACCTGGTGGGAGGCATGGCGGCGTGGGAGCGCGCCGGGCTCGACGTCGAGGGGCCCGACGCGCGGCGCGCCGGCGCGCCGGCGCTGGCGGTGGCGTGACGACGCGCACGAGCCGGCGCGACGCGCTACCGTTCAGTCGAACGGTTGGGTGCGGGCGATCGAGTCAGTGGAGCGACGACATGGCGACGAAGCGACTTTCCCCGGAGATGATCGAGCTGGTGGCCGAGCGATTCGCGGCGCTGGCGGAGCCGAGGCGCATCCACATCATGCAGGCGTTGCGCGGCGGCGAGCGCACGGTCGGTGAGCTCGTGGAGGCGACCGGGCTCGGCACGGCGAACGTGTCGAAGCACTTGCAGCAGTTGCACCGGGCCGGATTCGTGAGCCGGCGCAAGGACGGGCTGCACGTGTACTACGCGCTCTCCGGCAGCGACGTGTTCCAGCTCTGCGATCTGATGTGCGGCCGGGTGCAGGAGGAAGCGCGAACCAGGCGGATGATCGTCGCGGGTCGTTGAGCCGCGGACCGCGTGAAGACAGGACGGCGCCCGCCGCTCCCTCGAGGGAGCGGCGGGCGCCGTCGTCTGGAGCGATCAGTACTTCAGATGCTCGAGATACGCGACGCTCTTCGGCGTGTTCTGCACCGGGGCATTCGTCTCGTCCTCGATGTAGTAGTACTTCACGCCGTCCTTCTGCGCCGCCGCGATCAGCTCGGCCCAGTTCACCTGGCCCTCCCCGATGACCGACTGCAGCGTGTCGGGGAGGCCGCCGGCGAGCGAGCCGCGTGCGACGCCCGGCTTCATGTCCTTGATGTGCATCAGCTTGAACCGGCCGGGATACTTGCGGATCAGGCCGACCGGATCACCGTTCGGGAGATACGTCCACAGCACGTCCATCTCGTACTTCACGAGATTCGGATCCGTCTCCTTGATCAGGAGATCGAGCAGAGTGCCGTCGGCGTAGGGCTCGGGCTCGTAGCCGTGGGTGTGATAGAAGAAGGTGAGCCCGTTGTCGTGGAGCAGACGCCCCCACGCGTTGAAGTCGGCCGCGGCCTTGCGCGCGGTCGCTTCGTCGAACTTGCCCTGATGGGGGATCCACGCGGTGCCGACGTACTCGACGCCGAGCGCCTTGGCGTCGGCGACGACCTGCTGCGGGTTCTTCGAGAACTCGTTGTAGTCGACGTGCATCGACGTGGCGTGGAGGCCGGCGCTGCGGAGCGCATCGGCGAACTGCGACGCGGTCATGCCGTAGAGGCCCGCGGTCTCGACGTGGGTGATCCCCCATGCGCGGACGGTGTCGAGCATCGCCGTGGGGCCGGACTTCGCCATGTCGCGAAGCGTCCAGAGCTGGAGGCCGACCGGCGGCCCGTTCGGACCGATGGTGGCGACGTTGGCCGTCGCGGCGGTGGACGCACTGGTGGTCGTCGCGGGCGAGCCGACGGTGGCGGTGCGGGCGCAGGCGAGCGCGGGGAGGAACGCCGCAACGGCGAGCGAGGTGAAGCGGTTCATCGTGATGAGTCTCGTCGAGTCGGTGATGCGGGGCGGGCCGCAGCGGGCGCCGCGGTCATTCGCACTCACGAATCGATGGAGACGGTGCGTGCGGCGCAAGGGCCGCGTCAGTCGAGCAGTCGCCGCACTGCGACGAGGTTCTGCACGTACCACTCGGCGCCGTCGCCGTCGATGTCGAGATAATTCACGCCGCCCATCGCGGAGGAAGCGTGAATGATGCGGCCGCTGCCGACGTAGATGGCGACGTGGGAGATCGCCTCGCCGGGCTCGGCGAAGAGGAGGATGTCGCCGGGACGCATCGCGCCGAAGTCGAGCGGGACGCCGTCGCCGGCGTGCGCCTGCTGGCGCGAGGTGCGGGGAAGGGTGACGCCGTTTTTCGCGAAGACGTACTTCGTGAAGCCCGAGCAGTCGAAGCCCTGCGACGGCGTGTTGCCGCCCCAGACGTAGGGCACGCCGACGTAGCGATCGGCGGTGTTGAGGACACTCGCGGCGGCGGCGGTCGGCGCGGGCGAGCGCGGAATGCGCGCGGAGCGCGAGGTGCGGCTCGTGGACGAGCCGCCGGCGCGCGAACCGGCGTTGATCACTCGGCCGGCGAGGATGACGCCGTCGAGGACGGTGCCGGGCGAGACGGCGAGCGTCCCCTGCGCGCAGGCGGAGAGGACGAGCATGGCGAGAGGGGCGGCCGCGAGGGGCCGCGCGAGCATGCGCGACATCGGTCTGGGGGCTACGGCGACTGAACGACGTGCGACTCGGACCCGAGGGCCCGACCATGCTCTAGGCAGCTTGCGCGCCCGGCGGGCTCGGTCGCGTAAGCCGAGTGGTGACAGGACGTTGCGACAGATCTCGCTACGCGCGCCGACGGGCTGCGTCCGCTTTCGGTGACGGCGCGCGGAGCCGGGGGAGGACAGTTGGCGTGTGTGGGTGGGTGGGTGTGTGGGTGTGTGGGTGTGTAGGTGTGTAACGACGACGGCCTCGGGACGATCCTGCGTCCCGAGGCCGGCCGTCAACCGAAAAACCGTGAACCGAAGAACCGCTCACCGCTCACCGTTCACCGCTCACCGTCACTGCCTCTTCATCCTGAACTCGTACTCCAGCTTGATCGTGTCGGCGACGCTGAGGACGACGGGGACGCGGGGCTGGTCGAGGTCGACGTCCTTGAAGGTGAAGGCGGTCGTCGCGGTGCCGGCGACGTCCTGGCCATCGGCGCGCGCGGTGACGTTCCAGACGGTGGGACGGGTGACGCCGTGCACGGTGAGGTCGCCGACGAGCTGGAAGGTGACGGGTCCCGACGCGGGGAGCTTGCCGTCGAACCCGCGGATCTCGGTCGGGACCAGCTCGACGGTGGGATACTTCTCCGTCTCGAGCGTGCGGCGCTGAAGGAAACCGTCGCGGCGCGACTTGTCGCTCTTGAGGAGCCGGACGTCGACGACGATGCGCGAGCTGTCCTTCACGATGCGGCCGTCGGGATAGGCGAGGATGGTGCCCGTGATGCCGTTGGTCACGCCGACGGCGTCGTTCGGGAGGCTCGCCCCCATGAGCTGCTCGCGCACACGATACCGCGCTTCGTTGCCGGCCGGTGCGACGACGAACCGGATCGGCTCGGCGGGCTTCGTGGAGGCCGTCTGCTTCGCGGAGGTCTTCGCGCGCGCTGCCCTGGCGGATTGTGCGCCGGCAGGCGTCGCGATCAGGGCAGCGATGGCGAGCAGCGCGGCGGCGCGCCGGACCGGCGCGCCGGGGACACCGAACGTCATGATGTTCTCTCTCCGTCTGTTGGTGGGCGGCCGCCGGCACGAGGCGCCGACGGCATGTCGTTCTACTCTACCACGGGTGATGCGCGTTCCGTTGGGGCTCGCCGGCGATCAGCTCGCGAGCAGTGCCTCCGCAGGGTCGAGCTCGCCGGTGTAGTAGGACATGAGCGCATTCTGGAAAGCCAGCGCATTGCGCGCGGTGACCACCGCGGTGGCGGCCTGGAGCTGGCTCGCGCGCGCCTGCGTCAGCTCGAGCAGCGTCGACGTTCCGACCTGATAGCGCGCCTGCGTCGTCGACACGGCGAGATCGGCGGCCTTCTGCTGCGCGACGGCGACGGCGAGCTGCTGGCGCGAGGTCTCGAGGGCGAGATACGCGCGCCGCACGTCGAGCGCGACGGCCTGGCGCTGGTTCGCGAGTGCGAGCCGCGCGTTGTCCTCCTGAATGCGCGCCTGCTGCACGGCGGTGCTCGTCGCGCCCTTGTCGAACAACGGGATCGAGACGCCGATGCTCACCGAGCCACCACGGTTCTGATCGAGCTGGCTGCCGAGCGCGGTGGCGAAGGCCGAGTTGTACGACGCGTTGTAGCTCGTGCTGAGCGACACGGACGGAAGCCGGCTCGCCGACGCGGCCTTGGTGCCGAGCTTCGCCACGTCGACGCGCGTCTGCTCGGCGGCGAGATCGCTGCGCGACGCGAAAGCGCGCCCGAGGAGGCTGTCGAGATCGTAGTGCGGGATGGTCGAGGCGTCGGCCACCGTCGGCGCGACGAAGTCGTAGGTGCCCCGCGGATCGAGCTGCAGCGTCTGGATCAGCGCGATGCGCGCGAGCTCCACCTCCTGTTCGGCCGACACGACGCCGGCGCGCGCGCCTTCGGTGATCGCCTGCTGCTGGTAGAGGTCGGAGATCGAGCGGGCGCCCGCCTTCACGAGCTTCTCGAGCTGCGCCTGCTGCGCTTCCTGCGCGGCGAGGCTCTGCTTCTGGACGGCGAGCTGGCCCTGCGCGGTGGCGAGGGTGAGGTAATCGTTCGCGACGGTGAAGACGGCGGTCTGCTTCGCGCGCGCGAGGTCGCCGGAGCTGGCGGCGACGTCGAGCTTCGCCCCGCGCAGCTCGTTCACGTTGCGCATGCCGTCGAAGACGACGAGCGACGACGAGACACCGGTGTTGAGCGACTGCGCGGTGGACGACGCGCCGCCGAGCGCGCCGCCGCCGGACCGGCCGACCGTGCGCGCCGTGCTCGTGTTGAGCGACAGCGACGGCAGGAACGCGTTCTGCTTCGAGTCGACGGCGGCAGTGCTCGACGCGACGGCGTTCTCCGACTGCTTCACCGTGACGTTCTGCCGGAGGGCGATGGCGATCGCGTCCTGGAGGCCGATCGGCTGGCTCGGTGCGGCCGCCGACTGGGCGTGCAGCGTGGCCGGCGCGACGAGCAGGGCGGCGGTGAGCAGCGTGCGCCAGGCGACCGGGACTTTCATGCATGCGTTCATGGGATGCCTCAGTGGGGTGGGCGGGTGGGATGCGCTACTCGAAGCGCAATGCCTGAATGGGATCGAGCGCGGCAGCCTTGCGCGCGGGATAGAACCCGAAGAAGATCCCGACCGCCGCGGAGAAGCCGATCGCGAGGAAGACCGCCGACACGGGGGTGGCGATCGACCAGCCCGTGAAGTGCGCGACGAGCGTCGCGCCGCCGACACCGGCGGCGAGCCCGACGAGACCGCCGAGCAGGCACATGACGATGCTTTCCACGAGGAACTGCATCAGCACGTCGCCGCCGCGGGCACCGATCGCCATCCGGATGCCGATCTCGCGCGTCCGCTCGGTGACCGAGACGAGCATGATGTTCATGATCCCGATCCCGCCGACGATGAGCGAGATCGATGCGATGGCCGCGAGGAGCGACGTCATGATCGAGCTGGTGCTCGTCGCCGCGGTGGCGATGGCCGTCTGATCGCGGACGGTGAAGTCGTCGGTGCCGCCCGGCGGGATGCCGTGCGCGTCGCGCATGATGCCGCGGATCTCGTCCTGCGCCGCCTGGAGCTGCGAGGGAGACGACGCGCTGGCGAGGATCTGGCCGAGGAAGCTGAACCCGTTGAGCCGCGTCTGCGCGGTGGTGTACGGCACGAGCACGACGTCGTCCTGATCGCTGCCGTTCGCGGTCTGGCCCTTGGGCGCGAGCACGCCGACGACGGTGAACGGGGTCTTGCCGAGCCGGATCTCCATGCCGACGGGATCGCCGTCGGGGAAGAGGTTCCGCGCCACGGTGGCGCCGAGGAGGAGGACGGTGCGCTTGGCGGCGACGTCGTCGTCGGTGAAGAGCGCGCCGCTCGAGACGGCCCAGTCGCGGATCGTGAGATAGTCCGTCGACACCCCGTTCACCTCGGCGCGCCAGTTCCCCGAGCCGGCGACGACCTGCGTGCGCGTGACGATCACCGGCGACACGGCGGCGAGCAGGGTGGCGTCGCGCTTGATGGCGTCGACGTCGTCGATGGTGAGCCGGTTGAACGTCTGCGCGCCCTGGCTCACGCCGCCCTGCTGCGCGCTTCCGGCGGTGACGACGATGAGGTTCGTGCCGAGGCTGGAGATCTGGCGCTTGATCTGCGACTGGGCGCCGTTGCCGATGGCGACCATCACGATCACCGCGCCGACGCCGATGACGATGCCGAGCATGGTGAGCATCGTGCGCATCTTGTTCTTCAGGATGCTGCGCATCGCCATGCGGAGTACGGTGGAGTTGGTCATGCGGCGTTCTCCAGGCTGTCGTTCGGATCGGTGTCGAGCGTGGCGAGATCGGCGGCCGCGTCGCGGCGATCCATGACGGGGTGGTCGCGAAGGATGCGGCCGTCGCGCATCTCGATGATCCGCTTCGCGTACTGCGCGACGTCGGGCTCGTGGGTGACGATGACGATGGTGATCCCCTGCTCGTTGAGCGCCTGGAAGAGCGCCATGACCTCGATGGTGGTGCGGCTGTCGAGGTTTCCGGTCGGCTCGTCGGCGAGGAGCAGGGTGGGCTCGGTGACGAGGGCGCGGGCGATGGCGACGCGCTGCTGCTGGCCGCCGGAGAGCATGCTCGGGTGGTGGTCGAGCCGTTCGCCGAGTCCGACGCGCGCGAGCGCGGCGGCGGCTCGCCCGCGCGCGTCACGAACCGAGGCGCCTCGGCGATAGAGGAGCGGCAGCTCGACGTTCTCGAGCGCGGAGGTGCGCGCGAGGAGGTTGAATCCCTGGAAGACGAAGCCGAGCTTCGCATTGCGCAGGTCGGCGAGCCGCGGCTTGCTCATCGTCTCGACGGCGACGCCGTCGAGCAGGTAGCGACCCGAGGTCGGCACGTCGAGGCAGCCGAGGATGTTGAGCATCGTCGACTTGCCGGAGCCGGACGTCCCCATGATCGCGACCATCTCGCCGGCGCCGACGGTGAGGTCGACACCGCGGAGCGCGTGGACGGCGGTGTCGCCCATGCTGTAGGTGCGGGTGATGTCGTGGAGCTCGAGGACGGGACGCATAGGGGCGGTGACTCGGTGACTTGGTGAGTTGGTGACTTTGTGATCTGGTCTGGCGTGCCGGGTCGGTTCGCGATCAGAACGGGCCGGGAGGACCGCGCCGGGCCGGTGCCGGTTGGAGCGGGTTCGTCGTCGCGCTGGCTGGTGCGGTGGCATCCGCGCCGGGCGCGGTCGCGGCGATGACGATGTTCTCGCCGGGCTTCAGGTCCTTCGAGGTGATCTCCGTGCGCTGGCCGTCGGAGATGCCGATCTTCACGGGATGCGCGGTGAGCGTGCCTTCGGCGTCGACGGTCCAGAGGAGCGCGAAGCTGCCGGGGCGCGTGCCCGTGGCGGCACGACGCGGGCGATTCGCGGCGCCGCCGAATCCGCCGGGGCCGCCGGGAGCGGCGCCCGCGTTCGGCGTGACGGCCGGTGTCGCGGCCACGGTCGCCGTGCTGTCGGCGGGTCGCGCCGGACGCACGGGGCGAATCGTCTTCACGCCTTCGGGCGGCGTGAAGCGGAGCGCGGTGGCGGGAACGGTGAGCACGTCGTGCGCGTTCGCGGTGACGAACTTGACGCTCGCCGTCATGCCGGGCAGCAGCTTGCCGTCGGGGTTCGGCACGGCGACGACCACGGTGTAGCTCACGACGTTGTTCAGGCTCGTCGAGTTGAGCCGCACCTGCTCGACGCTCCCCTCGAAGGTGCGATCCGGCAGCGACTGCACGGTGAACGTCGCCGTCTGCCCCGCGTCGATCTTGCCGATGTCGCTCTCGTCGACGGAGGCGAGGATCTGCATGCGCGAGAGATCCTCGGCGATGACGAACAGCTTCGGCGCGGAGAAGCTCGCGGCGACGGTCTGGCCGACGTCCATCGTGCGCTCCTGCACGACGCCGTCGATCGGCGAGTAGATGTTCGTGTAGGCGAGGTTCTGCTTCGCGCGCTGGAGGCTGATCTTCGCCGACGACAGGCTCGCTCTCGCCTGCGCGTAGTTGGACTGCGCGACGTTGAACTCGGCGTCGGTGGCGATCTGCTGGTCGTGGAGCTTCCTGCTGCGCTCGTACTCGAGCTGGGTCTGCGTGACGACGGCGTCGGCGCGCGCGAGGCCGGCCTGCGCGTCGGCCACCGCCTGCTCCTGCAGCACGGGATCGATGCGAGCGATGAGCTGGCCCTTCCTGACGTGATCGTTGAAGTCGACGTAGAGGGCGGCGATCTGGCCCGACACCTGGGTGCCGACCTCCACCGTCCGCACGGCGCCGAGGGTGCCGGTGGCCGACACGGTGGAGCGGACGTCGCCGCGCGTCAGGGCGGCGAGCCGGTAGCTCGGCGTGGTGCCGGCGTCGGCGCGATGACGTACCCAGAGGACGCCGGTGAGGGTGCTCAGCGCCAGCGCGGCGGCGACGATTCGCAAGCTGTTGGACATGGCTCGATCCGGGTGTGAGCGCGGGGAGAGTGACGGCGAGGCGCTCGTTCGCCTCGCGCACACCTCATCGTACGCGCGTCCTGGCCCGCGGAGCGGTGCCAAGTCACGAACGGCTCGTGCGTGTCACGAACGGTCGCGCGGGCGGCATGGCCGTCCCGCGGGGAATCAGCCCGAGACGCCGAGCCAGCGCTCGAGGACTTCGCGGCGCGAGCGGCTGACCTTCACGCGCGCGCCGTTCTTCAGCTGGACCTCGTAATCGCCCCCCGCGCCGCGGTGGAGCGTCTCGATCAGGTCGAGCCGGACGATCATCGACCGGTGCACGCGCATGAACCGGCTGGGGTCGAGCCGCTCCTCGAGGGTCTGCATCGCCTCGCGGATCAGGTAGCGGCGTTCGCCGACGTGCAGCTCGGCGTACGGTCCGCTCGCGACGATGTAGTCGATCTCGTCGACCGGCACCGATTTGACCTTCCCCCGCATCTCGACGGCGATGCGGGCGAGGTACGCCGCAGGGGCGCTGCCGGGCGTCGGCGCGTGCGCGGGTGCCGCGGCCGGGTCCTGCAGCACGGCGAGCAGCTTCTCGCGCAGCTCGCCGAGCCCTTCGAGCGCGAGCCGCTGTCGCGCGCGCGCGAAGGCCGCCTCGAAGCGCTCGTCGTCGAACGGCTTCACGAGGTAGTCGACGGCGGCGACGTCGAACGCCTGGACGGCGAACTGGTCGAACGCGGTGACGAAGATCGTGGCCGGCATCGCATCGGGTCCGATCTCGCGCACGACTTCGATGCCTGTCTTGCCGGGCATCTGCACGTCGAGGAACACGATGTCGGGGCGCAACGCGCGGATGCGCTCGACGGCTTCGACGCCGTTGGCCGCGGTGCCGGCGAGCTCGGCGCCCTCGACGTGGGAGAGCAGATCCTCGATGCGCATGCGGGCGAGGGGCTCGTCGTCGACGACGAGCACGCGGACCGGGTCAGCCGGCACGCGTCGCTCCCGCCGCGAGCTCGGCGCGGTGCTCGCCGGTGACGGCGCGGGCTGCCGCCTCGGCCGCGTCGGCGACGCCGCGCACGTGATAGGGGAGGCGGATCTCGGCGACGACCTGCTCGCCGTCGCGCTCGAGGGTGAATCGTTGCGCGGCACCGTAGAGCTGCTGGAGCCGGGCGCGCGTGTTGCGGACGCCGACGCCGAGCCCCGAGGCCGCGGTGGCGAGCAGGTCGGGATCGCTCGGTGCGTCGTTCCGCACGCGGAGCACGAGCGAGTTGCCGTCGCGCGTGCCCTCGACGACGACCGCGCCGCCCTCCGTGCGCCGCTCGATGCCGTGCTTCACCGCGTTCTCGACGACCGGCTGGAGGATGAACGTCGGAACGAGCGCGTCGAGCACTGCGTCGTCGACGCGGATGTCGACCGTGAGACGGTCCTGGAAGCGCACGCGCACGATGTCGACGTAGAGGGCGAGGAGGGCGAGCTCGCGGTGCAGCGGCACCTCGGGGGCGTCGCCTCCCTCGAAGCTGTGGCGCAGCAGATCCCCGAGCCGGGCGATCATGCGGCGGACGCCGCGCGGGTCGCGCTCGACGAGCGAGGAGATCGCGTTGAGCGTGTTGAAGAGAAAGTGCGGATCGAGCTGGCGGCGGAGCGCGTCGAGACGCGCTTCGGCGAGCTGGCTCGTGAGCTGGACCGCCTGCACGCTGCGCGCGCGAAGGCGCAGCGAGTAGGCGCGCGCGACGCTCGTGGCGACGACGCCCAGCGAGATGACGAGGTTGATCAGAAAGCCGAACCAGAGCCGCGGCCCGACGAACGACGGGGCGCCGAAGGGTGCGTGCGGCCGGATGCGGACGCGCATCGGCGTGATCGTCGTGCGCAGGTCGCGCCCGATCCAGCCCATGAGCGCGGCCGCGGCGATGCCGGCGAGGAGGAGGCCGAGCGCGCCGACCCAGCGCCGGCGCGAGGCGTACGAGCCTTCGAGGTCGATGCGGCCGGCGAGGGCGAAGAAGAGGACGGTGAGCACCGACCAGCACAACGACTCGATCGCGGCGACCGTGGCGTACGCGGCGAAGGAGCCGGGTGGGCCGGAGTCCGGATCGAAGAACCGGTTCGCGAGCGACAGCAGCGCCCACGCCGTCCAGAAGGCGAGGATCGCGGCGAGCTCGCGTGCGCCGGGCGCGAGGCGAGCGACCCTCGGCTCGCGGCTCGGCTCCGCGCCTGCGAGCTCCTGCGTGACGTCCATGGCTCCGTGGCGCTGTGAGTGAGGCGAGGTGCGCATCGGCGCGCACACCGCCCGGCTTCAAGGTTGCGATCAGCGAGAGCGGGAATCAACGGTGGGCCGTGCCATTCGTGACAGCGGGGTGCAGTTGGAGACATCGAGCGCAGGACGGAGCAGGCGCGGGACCTCTGGGCGGACCGATGCCGCCGTCCGGCGGGGCGTGGGACCAGCCGACGCGCCGGTGGCGTCGATCCGGTTCGGCCTCTGCTGTCAGTTCCTCGACGCGCCGATCCGGTTCCGCGCGGCGACGCACCGGTACGTGTCGACGCTCGCGCCGGCGGAACGCCGCGGCTACCTCGCCGCGATCGCGCGCGACAACGCCGCGTCGCTCGGTGCGGCGATCGCGCGATGCGCGGAGCTCGGGATCGGCGCGTTCCGGATCACGAGCCAGATCCTGCCGCTCGCGACGCACCCCGAGAGCGGCTACGCGCTGGCCGACCTCGACGACGACGGCACGATCACCGACAGGTTCGCCGACGCCGGTGCCCGGGCGCGTGCGCTCGGCGTGCGACTCTCGTTCCATCCCGACCAGTTCGTGGTGCTGAACTCCGAGCGGGAGGCGGTCGTCGCCTCGTCGGTGGGCGAGATGGCGGCGCAGTGCACCGTGGCCGAGCTCGTGGGCGCCGACGTGCTCACGCTGCACGGCGGCAGTGGAGCGGGCGGCCTCGCCGCGGCGCTGGAGCGGCTCGAACGCGGTGTCGATCGGCTGCCGGCGGGTGCGCGCGCGCGGCTCGCGCTCGAGAACGACGACCGCACCTTCTCACCGGCGGCGCTGCTGCCGCTGTGCGAGCGGCTCGGCGTTCCGTTCGTGTACGACGTGCATCATCATCGATGCCTCCCCGACGTGCTCGACGTCGCGGAGACGACTCGGCGCGCCGCCGCGACGTGGGGCGAGCGCGAGCCCTACTTCCACGTGTCGTCGCCGCGTGCCGCGCCGGGCGAAGGCGACTGCCGGCCCCACGCCGACTACGTCGACCCCGCGGACCTGCCCGCGATGTGGCGGGCGATGCGCGTGACGGTGGACGTGGAAGCGAAGGCGAAGGAGCGCGCGGTGCTGGCGCTGCGCGGGGCGGTGGACTGCAACCGCGAGTAGGGGGTAGCGGGTATGTGGTAGCGGGAATGGCACACCGCTCACTGGGAGCCGTGGAGGGCGCTCTGCCTCACGCGCGCTGATCACCGCGTGCGAGAAGGGCGCAGCCTGACGGCGTGTCTTCCGCGGGCTTCGCGGCTCCGCGTGAGCTCCTCCGAACGAGCCGGCCGTACCGGGTACCTGTACTGAGTACTGAGTACTCAGTACCGAGTACGGCCGTGCCGTCCCGCTCGAGCCCCGTCCACGTCTCACAGTGAGCGGTATGCCATTCCCGCTACCAGCTACCCGCTACTCGCCGTTGCAGTCAGAACTCGATCTGCGCCCCCAGCTCGACGACCCGATTGGACGGCAGCCCGAAGAAGCGCGCCGCCGACTGTGCGTTGCGGGACATCACGATGAACAGTCGCTTGCGCCATCCGGCCATCGCCGACGAGCCGGTCGGGAGCAGACGCTCGCGCCCCAGATACCAGCTCGTCTCCATCGGCTTCGTGCGGATGCCCTCGCCGGCGCAGAGGGCGAGGAGCTCGGGGAGGTTGGGCGTCTCCATGAAGCCGGTGCGGACGAGCACGCGGTAGAACCCCTGGCCGAGCGGATTCACGGCCACGCGCTCCGCGTCATCGATGTACGGCACGTCGGTCGGCAGCACGGAGAGCAGCACGACCTGCTCGTGCAGCGCCTTGTTGTGCTTCAGGTGATGCAGCAGCACGACGGACGCGCCTTCCGCATCCGACGTGAGGAACACCGCCGTGCCGCCCACCCGCGGCGGCGGTCGCCGGCCGATCTCGCCGAGGAGGAGATCGATCGGGAGGCTGCCGCGGCGCATGATCGCCGCGAGCACCTCGCGCCCACGCTTCCAGGTGGTCATGAGCGTCAGCACGACGACGGCGATGAGCAGCGGGACCCACCCGCCCTGCATCAGCTTCAGCGCGTTGGCACCGAGGAAGGCGAAGTCGAAGACGAAGAAGAACAGGGCGAGCGCGAGGACGCGCCACAGCGGCCAGCCCCAGCGCGTGCGCGCGACGACGGCGAACAGGAAGGTGGTGATCGACATCGTGCCCGTGACGGCGATGCCGTACGCCGACCCGAGCGCGTCGGACGACTTGAAGCCGGCGACGATGAGCAGCGTGCCGATCATGAGCGCGGTGTTGATCTGCGGCACGTAGATCTGCCCGTGCTCACGCTCCGACGTGTGCACGATCGTCATCCGCGGCGAGAACCCGAGCTGCACGGCCTGCTGCGAGAGCGAGAAGACGCCGGAGATGAGCGCCTGCGAGGCGACGATCGCCGCGAGGGTCGCGATGAGTAGGAGCGGATAGAGCGCCCAGCGCGGCGCGAGCAGGTAGAAGGGGTTCGCCACGGCGCGCGGCTCGCGCAGCAGCAGCGCGCCCTGCCCGAAGTAGTTGAGCAGCAGCGCGGGCAGCACGAGCGTGAAGAAGGCGAGCCGGATCGGACGTCGGCCGAAGTGGCCCATGTCGGCGTACAGCGCTTCCGCGCCGGTGACGGCGAGAAAGACGGCCCCGAGGCTGACGAAGCCGACGAACCCATGCTCGACGAAGAAGCGCGCGGCATACAGGGGATTCATCGCCGCGAGGATGCGCGGCGCTCGCACGATCTCGGCGAGGCCGAGCAGGCCGATGACGAGGAACCAGATGAGCGTGATCGGCCCGAACGCGCGGCCGACCTTCGACGTCCCGTATCGCTGGACCATGAACAGCAGCAGGAGGATGCCGATCGCCGCGGGGACGACGACGTGCGAGAGCGCGGGCGCGACGATCTCGAGGCCCTCGATCGCGCCGAGCACGGAGATCGCGGGCGTGATGATGCCGTCGCCGTACAGCAGCGCGGTGCCGAACACGCCGAGGATGACGAACGCCGCGCGGCGATGCCGGTCGTCGGCGCGATGCTGGCGGCGGAGCACGAGCGCGAGGAGCGCGAGCACGCCGCCCTCCCCCCGATTGTCGGCGCGCAGGATGAAGACGAGATACTTGAGCACGACGACGAGCATGATCGCCCAGAACACGAGCGAGAGGATGCCGTAGACGTTGCCGACCGACGGCGCGATCCCCCGGTCGTCGCTGAACGCTTCCTTGAGCGTGTAGAGCGGGCTCGTGCCGATGTCGCCGTAGACGACGCCGAGCGCGGTGAGCGTGAGCAGGGCGAGACGTCGTCCGGTCGCGTGCGCGGTGGCGGCGTG
>Ga0310810_10002571_pt1 | contig 19560 bp, 5 predicted proteins | sample NCmetagenome_FD_207641 | JGI IMG/M metagenome (GOLD analysis project Ga0310810, IMG submission 207641) | Soil microbial communities from experimental microcosm in Duke University, North Carolina, United States - NC | ecosystem: Engineered > Artificial ecosystem > Soil microcosm > Unclassified ...
CGACGCTCGCTGGACTGGAATCCAGCGACCCTACAGCAGCGAAGATGTGATTCGTCTGCGCGGCTCCCTCCATATCGAACACACGCTCGCACGGCATGGGGCCGAGCGGTTGTGGGACCTCTTGCACGCTGAGTCGTATGTGCCTGCGTTGGGTGCGTTGACTGGGAACCAGGCAGTTCAGCAGGTAAAAGCCGGGCTGAAAGCAATCTATATCAGCGGTTGGCAGGTCGCGGCTGACGCAAATGATGCGGGACAGATGTATCCCGACCAAAGTCTATATCCGGCTGACAGCGTTCCCAACCTCGTGCGAAAGATCAACCAAGCGCTGACGAGAGCGGACCAGATACATCACTCCGAAGGCAAGAATGGAGTTCACTGGTTTGCACCGATGGTTGCCGACGCCGAGGCCGGCTTCGGTGGCAACTTGAACGCCTTTGAGCTCATGAAGGCGATGATCGAAGCAGGAGCAGCTTGTGTCCATTTTGAGGACCAGTTGTCTTCTGCGAAGAAGTGCGGTCATCTTGGCGGCAAGGTCCTCGTCCCTACGACGGAAGCTATTCAGAAACTGGTTGCGGCACGGCTCGCTGCCGACGTGATGGGAGTTCCAACCCTCATCATGGCTCGCACCGATGCGGACAGTGCATATCTTTTGACCAGTGATATTGACCCGCGTGATCGTGAGTTCCTTACTGGAGAGAGGACAATCGAGGGGTTCTTTGGAATTCGAGGAGGGATCGAGTCAGCGATTGCACGGGCAATTGCGTATGCCCCCTATGCAGATCTGTTGTGGTGTGAAACCTCGCATCCGGACCTGGACGAAGCACGCCAATTTGCAGAAGCAGTTCACGCAAAATATCCAGGCAAGATGCTGGCTTACAACTGCTCGCCATCTTTCAATTGGAAGAAAAACCTGAGCGATGAAACCATTGCCCGCTTTCAGACGGAGTTGGCGAAGATGGGATACAAGTTCCAGTTCATCACTCTGGCGGGCTTTCATGCTTTGAATTTAAGCATGTTTGAATTGGCCCGTGGCTACAAAGTGGCCGGGATGGCAGCGTATTCCCGACTGCAGGAAAAGGAATTCAGCCGGGAATTTACTCATGGGTACGAGGCGGTGAAGCATCAGCGCTTCGTCGGCACAGGGTATTTCGATGCAGTCACTCAAGTAATTGCGGGTGGCACGTCATCCGTTACGGCATTGGCTGGCTCAACGGAGACTGCACAGTTTTCCGAAATGAAGGCACAAGTGCGTCCGATTAGCGGGCCGGATGCGGCGTGCAATCCGATTCTCGGAGATTGTCCGCACGTGCCACCCGCTCACACGATGAATCCTGAGGAGCTTCTGCCTTCCGGGGACTGATGAGTGGCGTGACATAAACAGGGGCGGCACAGTCCGGTGCCGTAACAATCGTTCGCACGAAGTTCGCGCTTGATTGCCACCAGCCGGAATACTCTGCCCCATTTGCGTTTCGTACAAGAAGTGGGTGCCAAGTTTGGTCTGAATGTAGAGTATCCGAGCCCTCGGGAAGTCCGACTACTACCGAGCGCGTGTCCAGGCGTAGACCCTCATGTAATGCTTTAAGGGTACTCTCCTTGGCGCTCCAAAGAAGATTCGCTACTAAATGGCGATCGTCTTCGCCAGTCTGCCGGATAAGCGTTTGCTCGCGTTCCGTGAAATAGTCAGCAATGAAGGCGTCGCTGCGTGGTTCGATCCACTCCAAATCACACCCTACCGCGACAGAAGGATGGACGGCGGCGCATGCGGCTAGACCATTTCGATGTGTGATTGAGATTGCAAAGGGTGCCAGCTCACGATCTATTCGGAGTTCTGGAGCACCCGACTGCTTGGCCCTTACTTCTATCTGAGATAAGTGCTCAAAATAGAACGGCCAACTGGACGCGCAAGCAAAGGTTAGTTTCGCGGTCCAGCGTCCGAGCCGCCAGTCGTTCCGTCGCTTTGGAATGCGAAGCTGGCCCAGCCGTAAGAGTTCCTGTGCACACATCCAATCATCGGACTCAGGAACGTCCGCTGCGGCCTGCTCCAGCCAAAATACGGTTTCCATACAAATCTAAGCGGCGACTTCCTCTTCCCTTTTAGCTTTGTCCTGGGAGGTCGTGCGTTCGCTGACAATCCCAGTAGCGTGTTCGACCGCGTGAATCAAATATGGACGCAGGTTCGCTGGGGGAATGATCTGGTTCAAAGCGCCAACGCTTAGAGCCCGATGGACACTGTGGGTATGATCGAATTCGTCAGCCACCTCACCCAGCTTTTCAGAGTGAACGATCTTGAACAATTCGTCCCACTGAGCGCGCAACCGTGCTTTCTCCACGTTGTTAGCGCGCGCGATAGCCTCGCTCAGCTCCTGTAGCCTTGGGTCCTTTTTAGCGCGAGCCTCAACTTCATTGGCGAAGACGACAGCGGCCGCTGGCGCACCGCCAATCACTGAAGCGTAAGTTCCTTCTAGGGCAAGCACCTCAAGATTTTCGTTCAGAGCACGTGAAAAGACTACATAGGCGCCGCCGTGATATCGAGAGATCACGCAGAAAATCATCGGTCCCTTGAAGTTGACGACTGCCCTGCCGATCTCGGCACCGTATTCAAGTTGCAACTTACGCATGGATTCCGGCGAGCCATCAAAACCCGAGAGATTCGCAAGAACAACCACAGGTCGATTATTGCTGGCTGCGTTTATCGCACGCGCCACTTTCTTCGATGACAGCGGAAACAGAGTTCCCGAAGTCCATTGGTCCGGGCCATCAGCAGGGACAAAACCGAGGCGAGGAACAGGGTGAGACTCTATACCGATGAGGCACACGGGAATGCCTCCGAGATGCGCATCCCACACGACGGAGGTTTCGGCCGCCCGCATGCCAGCCCATCGTTCCAATGGGGGATGGTCCTGATCAATCACGGCCATCATGACCTTCCGGATGTCGAAAGACTTCTTGCGTCCGCGATTTGTTTCATCCGAGAAGATTTCTCCAACGAGTTTGAAAGCTGTCGAATGAGCACAATTGTGTGGGTGGAGGCAGACATCGCGTTCGACCGGATCGTGGGTCGGGAGAGGCCGCGGGAAGCGTTCGCCCGGCATTACATATGTGTGCTCGTAGTGCCGCATGAGTATGCGGCAGGCATCATCGATATCCTGGGCCCAATACTGAGCCTGACCATTCAGCCCCATGATTCGTTCATACCCACCAATACCGAGATTGTCTTCGGCGGAAACGCCTCCTGAATAATCGAGGGCTCGCTTGCCCGTCAGTACCATGGCAGCTTTCGGTGTCATGATAAGAATGCCGCGCGTGTGCATCAGCATCGTCGCTTCAGCATTCCAATAAGGCTGCGCACCGACGTTGATCCCATTAATAATGAGATTCACCTCCCCACCAGCCTGGGTGAATTCGATAAGACGTCGCAAAACACGAGCAATCCAATCCATGTTTTCAACGCCGCTTTCCATGGAGATCTTTGCGCCAGCCGAAAGCGCATACCATTCGAGCGGCACACCTAGTTCGAAGGCTTTGTCGATTCCCGCGATGATGCGACGGCATTCGGGCTCAGCAAGGGCGCCCAAGTCTTTGCATGGGTCACCCATGAGCACCACACGCAGCATGCCTTCCGGACAATTGGGCGTGAAGTTACGAATCAAGCCGACGATGATATTGGCTTTATTTTCCCCATAAGGGCGATCTACCGGAACCAACTTCCCCCCTAGATCGAAATCATGTTCGACAAAACTGCCGGGAGGGAAGTCCGAGCGTGTGTCATCCGGAGCCGGCGTTAACATCTTTACGATTTCGAACGGATAGACGAGTCCGCGTTGCCGCATACGCACGACTTTTTGTTCGTAAGGGCTAAGCGGTCTGAGAGGCTGCAGTGGACCTGCAGGACGAAATGTAATCAGAAAACCGCTGCCACCGGAACTGGAGATTCGCACTACCATGTCCCGCAATTCCCCTGTTTCTGGATTGGGAATCCGAGCGCGTATCGCAACCTGTTCCAACCCAAGTCCCTCGGTAGATGGAGCAAGCCTGTGCACGATCGTGTTTAATTCGTCAGGTGTCAGATTGAACGGTGGCCAGACATAGAGGAGAATCCGATTCCAATAAAGGCGCTCATTTGGTTTGCGTCGAGACTGAAATAAGCGAATCGCTGCCAAAGCTTCGGTGAACTGACGTTCGAGTTGCGGCAGTTGGACGATCGAACCATTAAGGTCGCGCACCGGAGTCAGATCTCGGACCTCGGCGCACGCGAACAGCCGTTCATCTTTCGGATTATTTTTGGCAACACCGCGCAGCAAATAAACGTCCTCGACAGAAGGCAGACGCTCGATATTAAAGTTCGTGAGGCGCCAGAGATGAAGGCGCTTGCCCATCATTGGGTGGAGTCCGCGATAAAGCTTCTCCTCCTCGTACCCATCAACAGACGGTCGATAGGTGAAATGCTGCATCCCACCCATGCCTTGCTCACGACCGGGACTGCCGATAGCAACGACAATTCTGCGTATGGGACGCGAGAAGCTAACCTTTTGCAACATCGAACGGACTTCCTGCTCGGTTACATCTGGCTGTTTGAGTAGTCCCGCGTGCCAGACGTAGCAATCCACCACGATATCGTGATCCGCGGGGACCGCAGAGATTGAGGGCGAAAGAGCCTGTAACACTTCGGGAATGCGATCGTAATCGGCATATGTCGCAAACAGGTGAATGTTCTTGCTTTCGTGCTCGTATTCCGCCGATGCATAGCTGGTTCCCTTTTGCTCGGAACAGGAGAGATTCGTCAGTAGACGAATCCGGTAATAACGCAACGCAAGAACTTCCAACATCAAGAGACGCAGCTCTTGCGATGCGGAGGAAAACCGGCCGGCAAAAAGGCTGACCATCGGCTGAGGACAATCCACTAAGGCTCGCATCCGTTCACGGCGGTCTGCCGATCCGGGATCAGCCTCCAAATGCGCGAGGTGGGCTTCCATTTCCGCATACACACGCCGTCGTGTTTCCTCGAACTGCACGTGTTCGAAGTAGCGGTATCGTACTTCGCGCGCCAGATCGCTGACGGCCGGGAAGCTTTCCAGAGTGATTGAACTTATCCGTTCGAGCAGCGTTCGGAGTTTCTCGTCGGCACACGGCGCGGATATCTCCACGTCACGCAGGCGGCGATCGAGTAGGTCGGAGATGAGCGGAGCCACTTTCGACGCTCGCTGGTGTGACTTGTAAATCCAGAGTAGGGCCTCATCCAATTTGGGAGTGTGTTCGAGGCTCTTGATGCCGTAATGAGCTAATGCCCTCAACACTGACTCTGCAAAAATCGACGGGAGTCCTTCGCCATTGCTCTCCACATTGCGCAAGTACGAAAAAAGATATGTTTCTGAGCTGGGTGCCTCGGCTCCAACCACGTCATCCAACTGTGGCTCATGCTGGAACAGCAAACAGACATCGGCGAAAATGCCCAGGATTTCATCCTCTTCATGGCGGAGGCTTTCGTTCTCCGCCGGGCAGCTGCGAATCCAATCATTCATCAGCTTGGCCGTGTCTTTAGGTTCCAAGTCAAACCCGAGCATCAGTTGGCGAAGATCTCTCAACCCTTGCCGGCAACGAGAGAGCGGTACACAGTTAGATTTGTCCGATTTCATCGAGTATTTGAGAGCCACGCGTTCAGCACTCTCAATACCGGGCTCTGATGTACTCGGATCGATTTGCAGCAGCGGAGTTCCATGATCAACTTGCACGTTCGGAATGCAGAAGACGCGTCGGACACGCCCGGCAAATGGAGCGGTGATATCCATCTCCATCTTCATGGCTTCCAGCACCACAAGCTTGTCGTTTACACGAACCGGGTCGCCTGCTTGTATCGCTATGGACACCACGACGGCAGGTGCCGTCGCACGGACTAGTCCTCCATCGTCACGCCGAATGCAATGCGATACTCCGTTAACCTCGAGGTGATATTCCAATTGTCGGTTTGAGGAGACGATGTGAAAACGCCGGTCTGGACTAGTTAACCAGTATTCGCAAGGTCCAACCCGCTCAATTTGAACTTCCGTACATGAACCCTCTGTTTCCGCTCGGTACAAGCAAGCTCCGAGGCGACTAACGCGAGAGGTGTAAACGTTGCTACGATAGCGAAGTGAAATTGTCCGGCCAATTTCGCTTCGTACTTGCGGCCTTCCGCGCCCGGCAGCTATATAGAACTCCGTTTGCTCAGTCTTTAGCTCCGCCTCGTACACTTCGATCGCAGCTGCCACAATCGCCACATCGGCGTAATCGGGAAGTTGTTTGCGAGATGCTGCGAAACCATCCAACCAATCAACATTCGCGGTTCCGTTCCGCACTTCCGGACGACTTATCATATCCAGAAGAAATGATTTGTTACTCGTTCCGCCACTAACGGTGACGACGCTGTCCCGAAGCACTCGTTGCATTCGGGCGAAGGCTTCGGATCGAGTCTCGCCATACGCGACGATGCTGGCAATGGTCGGATCAAAATCAACTGGGAGTGATTCTCCTTCCGCGACAGCAGTATCAATTCGAACACCAGGGCCGGAGGTAAGACGGAGATGCTCCAAAACCTTTGAGGTGTGTCCGAAATCGTGGTTCAAGTGCTCGGCAGTTAGGCGCACTCCAATCGCGTGTCCGCGGACACCACATGGCTCTGGGGCTAGGCGACCTCCGCGTGCGATGTGGATCTGCAATTTCATCAGATCGATTCCAGACACGCACTCTACGACTGGGTGTTCCATCTGCAATCGCGGATTTATTTCGATGAAAGAAAACTGGCGGTTTGCGGGTTGGTACAGAAATTCCACTGTCCCCGCGCTGAGATAGCCAGCTTCCTTGCTTAATTGCACTGCAAACTTGCGGACTTCCTGCTCCTCTTCTGAACCCAGAACAGGTGATGGCGATTCCTCAAGTACTTTTTCTTGAGGAGATCGGATTGTGCTATCGGACACAGCGGCGGCCCATGTGGTGCCGTACAGGTCAGCAATGATTTGGACTTCTACTTGACGAACGTCTTGAAGCAACTGCTCCATAAAAACGGTAGGATTGCCAAATGCCCGAAATGCTTCGTCGCGGGTCGATTCGAATGCCTCCAAAAAATCGCTCGCTGAATCCACTCGACGGATGCCATACCCGCCCACTCCGGCCGTCGCTTTGATCAACAACGGATATCCCAACTGTTCTGCGTAATGGCGCGCCTCTACAACTGTTTCGACCGCGCCGCGACTCCAAGGCACCACTGGAATACCCGCAGCTTCCGCGAGCTGTTTGGAAGTAATCTTGTCTCCCAGGCGCCGCATGACATCACTGCCAGGGCCGATGAATACAATCTCCAACTCACGGCAGAGATCCGCAAACTGCGCATGTTCAGCTACGAATCCCCATCCCACCCAGACTGCGTCGGCGCGCACCGATGTCAGCGCGTTCTCCAGGCGCTCATAATCCAGGTATGTGCTTCGCAGATGATGCGTCACTCGGTCTTCGAACTGTGCGGGCCCGAGCAGAACCGACTCATCCGCCTCACGCACAAAGCTGGAAAGACTGTCGGGTTCCGTGTAGAGCGCAATCGTGCGAATAGACGTGCCATTTTCGTGGTTGAATTCGCGCACAGCATGTATGAAGCGCATCGCAGCATCGCCACGATTCACAATCGCGATGCGTTGAAAATCAGCCTGCATAGAGCTCTCCTCTCAGGAGACCGTTACGAGGTTCACGCCGCCACAGGGTGTGACGACATCATGGCTTGCAGTGCTTTCAGTCGTTCGGGATTAATTGCTTCTGATAATGCAATCGTTTGATAGCCATCCATAATCAGATAGACCGTTCCCTTTGCATCGACGACTCGAGCATTAAATGTCTGCCGCTGCGTATTCGGCGTAATCAATGCATAGAGTGGATCAATGACAGATTCAGGATTGTGAATCACTCTCACCCGATCGATGTGACGCGGAAGTCCCATTCGGCCTTGTATTCCCATTTCCCAAAGCCCAGCAGCCTGGAAACACAATTCGATCAGTCGAGGCGCTATGGTTAACGGCCGATCAGCAGGCTGATGGTTTGTAGGCAAGTTGGCATTCATCAGACCAACAATCTGAGTTCCGTCCCACCAGGCTCGCTTCAGAACCTGGTATGCGGGGCCATGAAAATAAAGACGGTAGATATCCGTTGCCTCGATTGCAGGACCTTCAGGCACTCTGAAGGGCGATCCTGTTGTTGTGGTTACCTTGCCCTTCTCCATTCGCACGCGCCCAGTAAAGTGAGTAGTGCTCTGCGGTTCAGATTGATTCGGCAGCGTCCGCCGACCTATAAGTCGGCAACTTGCGACAACTCCAGCGTCCTTGTCGGAACTCAATTCCATTTCCACCGTCAGAGTTCGCGGTTCGTCTCGAAAACATTTGAAGGGAGCGAGAAACTCGATACTCTCGAGGCATTCGATGTTCCAACCTGGAAGGACACTTCGTGCGGCCTCGGCGAACGCCTCAATCCCCATGACGCCGGGAAGTACTGGTACGCCATCAATCTTGTGATCGAAAAGGAATGGCTGAACCTTGGGATCGAGTGTGACATTCACGGTGAGCCCACGATTGATAGTCATCGCGCTGACGCTTTCAATCATGGGACCGTGACGGTGATCGTCCTCGCGTGAGGCGATTGCTGGATCCAAACCACCATTCGGATCCCATTCATCCAGCATCGCGCCAAGTCGCTCACCAATGACGATTTCGCCGCGTGTTCCGCCAGTAGTGAGTTCGCGACGGATCAGAGGGATACCTGCGTACGGAGACAGCATGTCAATTCCTGCCAGTTCCATCATTTTCGGAATTGAGCCACGAGTCGCCATCCCAATTCCACCCCACGCAGTCCAGTCGATGGCAATACCGCGAGTGGCAGGGTGAGTAATGCGCAAGCTCGATGTGATCTTGCACAACAAGTCGTTCGCAGAACTGTAGTCAGCTTGTCCAGCGTTGCCAAAGCGTCCAGCGATCGAACTGAACGCGATTGTTGCGCCGAGAGGCATGTCGCCAATCGATTTGAGTAGATTGAACCACCCATCGCTCTTCACATCGAAGACAAGGTCGAACTCACGCGGATCCTTGTCTGGGAGGAAATGACTGCGCTCGATCCCCGCGGCATGAAGCAGAACATCAATGCGACCTTCTTTCTTGCGAACCTGGTCGATGACTTTTGCGACAGATTCGAAGTCCGTCAGGTTTACACTAAAATAATGAGCAGTCCCGTCAGCGCTTCGAACCGCATCGATCGCAGACATCGCGGCATGGGCGCGTTCCAGCGCGGCGAGTTCTTTTTCGACCAATACAGGCGTCGCGCGTTCACCCCTTGCCTGGATACGGGCGAACAGGTCGCGCTTTAGATTTTCCTTGTCGCTTGTAAAGCGTTTCAGGTCAGGATTGTCGGGATCCGGTTCGGGAACCAGATCAAGCAGGTAGAACTTGCCCCCAGAAGCGGAGGCTAAATCGGACGTGATGGCTGAGACGATGCTTCCAGCAGCCCCCGTCACAACGAAGACTGTATTCTGGTCGAAGTGAAGTCCGGGCTGGCCGTCATCGGCTGATTGCTCCTCCAGACCAACGGTCCATCGCAAATCGTTTCGGTATCCGATCTCGACGGCACCGGGATCGCGTAGTGTTTCGTTTACCAAGGCCCTGGCGATTTCACTTGGATTGCTGCCGACCTCGAAATCTACCGCTTTCGCCAGAGCATCTACACGCTCTCGCTTGTACGTTTTAGTGAAACCTACGACCGAGCCGCCGAGTGGAGAAACCGCCCCCTTCGAATCGTAGCCATGTTGACCGCCGAGACGTGTCGCAGACACCAAGAATGTGCCAGTCGCAGCGATCTGCTGATACAGAGAACGCATCACGGTATAAAGCGCTTTGACGCGAATCCATAACGCAGCTTTCCATTCTGCGAAATTCATTTCAACAATCAGCTTTTCAGTATCCAGAGCGGGTAGCCAATAAACGCCGTGTATGGGTCCCGATGAGAGCCAGCCATCGAGTTGCTTCTTGAGTGAGTCAGCATCTCGCAAATTCTCAAGTCGGAGAACTTCCACTCCCTTTTTCTTTAATTCGCTGGCAAGAGAATCCGCGACACCCCCCTTGTCCGGCATGATCACGACGCGTTGTCCCGCTTCAAGAGTCACTCCGGTTCCCTTGCACATCGCAAGCGGTGGTCGCAGCCCTGGAAAGGGGACTCGGCGCGGTATACGATTTGCCGCCTCGAAAGATGCAATCGGAATGGCGGATGCGGACGGTGCCTTTCTAATTTCGATGGGCGTATTCATTACGGTAGCGGCAGTCGACAGGGTTGCTGCAGCGATTGGCCGCCGATCACGAGCGAATTTTATGACATGCGCAAGCGTAGGGAAATCGCGCAACTTTAGATCCCCGTCGCGCGGGATATTGAATGCCGCACGCACAGAAGCAAACATCTCGGCCTGTTTCACGGTATCGATCCCGAGATCGGCTTCGAGATCTAGATCGAGGTCCAGCATATCTTTTGGATAGCCAGTCTTCTCGGCAACGATTTCGAGAACTTTCTGTTCCATTCCATCGTCAGCAACTGTTCGATCAACTGTAGTCTGAGATTCAGAAACAATAGTCGGTGTAACTGCTGGCTTCTCTACTGTTACGCTCACCGGTGCTCGATTCACTTCTTCCAAATCAGGTCGCTTTTCGAACACGAACCGGATGACATGGGCCAGCGTCGGGTAATCGCGCAACTTGCGATTTTCATCGCGAGGTATGGAGTAGATCTCCCTGATCGCGGCGAACATCTCTGCCTGCTTAACTGTGTCAATCCCGAGATCAGCTTCGAGATCAAGATCCAAATCCAACATGTCTTTCGGATAGCCAGTTTTTTCGACAACGAGGTTGAGAACTCGATCTTTCACGGCGTCCCGGATGTCAGATACAACGAGCTCTGGAATCACAGTCTCAATAGATCGAGGTTCCACTTCAGGCTGCGGCTTCGAGATCTGAGTCTCTGCGACTGAAATCGATGAAGCGTGGGTCACTAAATCTGGCCGTTTCTCAAATACAAATCGGATCACGTGCGCAAGGGTCGGATAATCGCGCAACTTTCGATTCTCGTCTCGCGGGATGTTGTACAGTTCACGAATAGCTGCAAACATCTCGGCTTGCTTGACGGTATCGACGCCGAGGTCAGCCTCGAGATCCAGGTCAAGATCGAGCATGTCCTTCGGATAACCGGTCTTCTCAACCACCAACGCGAGCACGCGCTCCTTGACAGTGTCGTCCACCGATGGAAGTGGTGAAGTCAGTGGCGCGTTTGTCGTTTGCTTGGACGACACCGAGTCTTGCGTCTGCGATTGTGGTTTTGCAGATTCCTGTAGATCCGGCCGTCGCTCACGCACGAATCGGATCACATGAGCCAGAGTCGGAAATTCCCGAAGCTTGATCTGATCATCGCGTGGAATTCCATACGCTTCTCGAACCGACGCGAACACCTCCGCTTGCTTGACCGTGTCCACACCAAGGTCTGCTTCAAGATCAAGATCCAAATCGAGCATATCGACGGGATAACCGGTCTTATCTGCGACGAGCGCCAGAATTCTGTCCTTGACCGAATCGTCTTGCTTTGATGGTTTGACAGTAAGCAGGGCAGCGGAGTCAGCGGCAGGAACCTCACGACTCGCCTCTGGCTTTTTCTCAATGGGCTTGGCTTTGAGGTCTGCCTCAGCAACCTCTTCCGCCTTTATCCGAACCGTCACGGGAGCAACGCTGACCTGAGCCGGTTCTACGCGCCTTGCTGCTTGATCTCGGACACGCAGAGTGCGATGAATTACTTCCAACCCGGCATCTTCGTGCCCACTGACGCGACTTAACCAACCATTCCACGTCGTTTGGTCTTCAATCCGATAGGCATAGCCGAGTGAATCTGCTTTCGCATGAACGTGGTCTGGAGAAGGCGTCCATCGGCAGAGTGTCATGCTGATCTGTGAACCGAAGCCGGCACCAAGTCGCAATGCATACTCGATCGGATAGCTTCCTCCTTTGGAAAGGTTCAAGGCACCCAGTTCTGGATCGACTTCTTTGAAGTTAGCTACGGGCGGGACACATCCGGTCTCAAGAGACTTGATCGCGACAACGTCTTCGATCCCAGTCGCCATGGCGTGACCGGTAAATCCTTTCGTGTTGGCAATCACGATACGGTCAGCAACATCGCCAAACACCCGACGGAGCGCAAAGATTTCCGCGGACGCGCTTCCGCCACGTGCAGGTGTGTAGGTTTCATGAGAAACAAAAACCGTACGTGCTGCGATCTCTTGTCGCGCTATGCCGTGGCGAGTCTCAGCCTTGGCGATAAGATCTTCCATCATCTGTCCGATATGTTGGACATCCAAGCGAGTGCCGTGGAATGCGCTGTTAGCAGTGACCGCGCTGAGAACTTCGCAGATCGGGCGGATGCCTCTCTCTCGAATAGCTTCCCCGCTCTCCACCACGATTGCAGCCGCGCCCATTCCAATAATCATTCCGTGACGGCGTCGGTCGAATGGGATAGCGGCATCTTCGACAACCTCATCCGTTGCCGCGGCACCGGTTGCGAGGAACCCGGCACCGAACCAGCCCATCATTTCGTCGGAAGTAACATCATCGGCCGACACGATCACTACGCGTCGGCAGCGTCCCTCACGAATCCAATCCTCGGCCAGTCCCACCGCTTGCGTCGTGCTAGCACAGGCTGCGTTAATCTGTGTATTTGGCCCACGAGCTCCAATAAATTCGGCGAATTGCGAGTGCCCCATTGCCAAGGTGCGGAACAGGAACCTCCGATCAAACACGTAGGGATCTTTGTCGATTGCGGTGCGTAACTCTGTGATTCGACGTTCCAGTTCTTCTCTTACAACAGATTGATGGCCATTCGATTGAGCACTGCGGAAAAGCAACTCTTCGAGCACAGTAATCTGTTCACGATGCGCTCGGTCCGTGTAGTAGTGCCGCATCTCTTCCGCGAAAGAGTTATACCCGGGAAACGCTGACGCGAAGATCACACCGGTGTCGTCACGCAACGCATCCGGTAATACCCAACGATCCGGTAGTTTTGTGCCCTTGCTTGTTTTCTTGTATCGCATCGCCAGCGGAATGCCGGCATCGCGCAATGCATCAATTCCGGCGGCGATGGCCAGTCGCGTCACACGATCGAGAGCCAGCACGCGCTCCGTACTCACACCAAACTCGGCTTCCAAATCGAAGCTTCGGCCACGGCCCGCGAGTTTGATAACGTCGGCGAGATTGTTGATGGTTTCGAATTCTCCGCCGCCATCTTTGCTCTTGACGAGACGAGTGATGTGTTTATCAAGCATCGCACCACGAAGTTCAGTTGGAATGGCATCGATAAATTGATCGCCGCGCAAGATTCGACTGATGTTTGCGTCATCGAAGATGTGTTCTGTACCGGGCAGCCCCAACGCTGCACCGGTGATCACGACAGGCTCAGTGGCTTTCTTTGGTGCACCCCCGTACAGTTTTCTTGCGCGCTCAAGAGCGTCTGCGAAGATGTGGGCTAGCTCGTCCTCGCGATCGAGTGTCGATTCACGGATGAACTGCGTGCCGAAGCGTGAGGAGCTCATTGGCTTCGATGTGGCAGCCACAATTTTGTCATTCTGAATTGGCTCGCTCTTGATTGCAGTCTGTACTGTTTCCTGCAGGGAACGCGAAGCGTCGGGAATTCCGCGACCTAGACCGGCAGCATAGAGAGCACAGAGGGCTTGATTGAAGGACGGAATGTCGCCCGTCTTCGGATGATTGGTGAAGAGCGAAACGACATCGCCGCTTTCGCCAAGTACATCTTCCGCAAAGCCCTGCAGTGCTTTCTTTGGGCCAACCTCAACAAAAATCCGTGCGCCCGCTGCATAGAGGGTTCGCAAACCTTTTATGAACTGAACCGGAGCCGCGACCTGGCGCGTGAGAAGGTCCAACATCTTCGGGACAACATCAGTTCCCATTGGATAAAACTCGCCATCAACGTTCGCTACGATCGGAATTTGCGGCGATTGCAGATCCAGGCGTTCCAATTCCTTCCGGAGCGGTTCGCCTGCGCCGGCAACGATCGAAGTGTGAAATGCGTGACTTACAGGAAGGGCGACAGCGTCGTAGCCCGCTTTCAAGAACAGCTCCATGGCTTGTTCTACCGCTTTACTCGCTCCGCCGATTACACCTTGGGTGTTGCTGTTGATGTTCGCGATGACCACATAGCCGTCCACCGTTTTCAGAATGCGTTCAATCTCGGCGATAGGTGCAAACACAGCGGCCATCTTTCCGTTGTCTTTCATGGCAACCGCAGTCATTCCCCGTCCGCGTGCACTCACGGCCTCAAGCGCGTCATGGAAAGGCATGGCTCCGGATGCGACTAAGGCACCGTATTCACCGAGGCTATGTCCCATCGTCATGTCAGGACGGATGCCGTAAGCTGCTAATAGCCGGGTTAGAGATTCATCCGTAGCGAGCACCGCCGGCTGTGTAATGGCAGTCTGACGAAGATCGTCCTCAGCCTTGGTAACAGCTTTTTCGTCAGCTCCATTCACAAAGATGAAATTGGTGAGCGGCTTTCCGAGCAATGGCGTCATGATGCGGTCCGCTTCGGCAAACGTTTCTGCAACGATCGGCTCATTCGTGAGAAGAGGTCGGAGCATGTTCACGTATTGTGAGCCTTGACCCGTGTAGAGGAATGCTACTTTAGGAGCGACACCCCTTCCGCGATAGATGCCTTGCGCACGAAGTGCTTTCCACATGGCCGGTAGGTCGGCGGCGAGAGCTTTAAGTGCTTTGCCAGATTTGTCGGCGAGGTCAGTCGCATCGACAAAGTCGATAGCAATTCTTTCCGCTGCGCGCAGATCCGATTCGGCTGGCGCTGAGGGTTCAGGAGCCTTGCCTTGCGCTGCTGCTTCCTGGATGGCTGTCAGCCTTTTCTGCAACACCAACTTATCCGGCGCGCCTACCACAAGAGCACCCCGCAGCGGTGCCTTGAGAAAATCTGTCGCAGACGCAACGGGTAAACTAGGAGCAACTCGCACAACCGGAGCAGTCGTCTCTGGTGTGCTGGGAACCTGGCTGACTGCTATCGTCTTTTTTCCATTTCCATTGATTTTGCCGGGAATGTATTCCTCAAGCACCGCATGGAAGTTTGTGCCCCCGAATCCGAACGCACTTAGTCCGGCCCGACGCGTACTGTCAGCCGGAACAGTCCAGGGTCTCAGTTCGGTATTGACGTAGAGTGGTGAATGCGCGAAGTCAATATCAGGATTCCGACGCTCACAATGCACGCTTGGCGGCAGAACCTGTTCGCGCAGCGCGAGAACAGCCTTCAGAAGGCCTGCAGCACCGGCTGCTCCTTTGAGATGCCCGATATTCGACTTCACAGAACCCAGCGCAACGGATGCGTGCGGAAGGTTGAAGCTGGCGAGAACGTCAGTGATGCTCTGGACCTCCACCACATCGCCCACCCGGGTGGAAGTACCATGACCCTCGATTAAACCGGCAGTTGCGGGGGATAGTCCAGCGTTCTGCCATGCACGTTCAATCGCGAATTTTTGGCCGATTGGATTGGGAGCGGTTATTCCCTTCCCCTTCCCGTCGCTCGAGCCGCCCATGCCGCGCAAGACTGCATAGATCTTGTCGTGGTCGCGTTCCGCATCTGCAAGCCGCTTTAATAAAAAGATAGCGGCACCCTCTCCCATAACGAAGCCGTCCGCGCCTTCAGCATAAGGACGTGTACCAGAAGCAGAAAGCGCGCCAATTTTGCTGAACTTGATGAAAGTTGACGCGCCCATGTTCCGGTCAATTCCGCCCGTAACAGCTACATCGAAATCGTTTTCGATCAGACCCTCGGCCGCGGCACTGATCGCCGCCATTGCTGAAGCACACGCCGCATCTACAACGTAGTTCGGGCCATGGAAGTTGAAGATATTTGCTATGCGGCCGGCGATGCAGTTCGATAGCTCGCCCGGCATGGTGTCTTCGGTGACTTCAGGAAGCGTGGCTCCCATGCGGTCGTGTAGTTCGTGAGTAATCCGATGCCGCACGCTTTCCGGTAAGGAAGCGAAGCTCGCACTATGCTCGAGCTCTTTGGCGTATTCGGGGAAATACAGGCGCAGGATGGTGAAGTAATGATGCTCGCCACCCATTGCGTTGCCGAGGATCACCGCCGTGCGATCGAGATTCAGCGGCCGCTTCGGAAAGCCGTAATCTTCCAGCGCGTCGCGCGTGCACGCGATGCCCCATTTTTGGGATCCATCCATCGCTTCCGCCACTCGCGGTGGAATCGGCAAGCGCCACGCAATGGGATCCCACTTACTTTCGCGAACCCAGCCACCGATCTTCGAGTAGGTCTTATCAGGAGCACTCGGGTCAGCGTCGTAGTACAGTTGCGGATCCCATCTATCGGGCGAGACGTCGGTGATGCTGTAACGTCCGGTCTTGATGTTGTCCCAAAACGTGGTGACGTTCGGGGCATCGGGCAACACTGCTCCTACCCCCACAATCGCGATCGCACGATGCGCGGTGTTTTCCATGATGAAGCTCCAGTGCTATGAAAAAGGCATCCAACCCGAGCGGGGCCGGAAGCGAAACGAACGTTATTAGTTCATGCGGCAGTTCGAACTTGTTTTGCCGCGCGGTTATAAAGCACGTCGGCTACGTAATCCATGTCTGAAATCAGTCCTGCCTGGGAACGATGTACTGCAGGCACATCGATCTTGTTTTCAATTTCGGCGATCTCGTGCTCTTTCAGTTCGCCTGCCCCCACGATCAGACGCAGACCTTCCTCAGCTACCTTCAGTGCTGCTTCTCGAGCGAATACGCGACTGATGGCGGCCAAAGCTGCTGCATCGAAACGACGGCTGGCTTTTTCGTGGATCTTCCCATCTGCTAAAAGTGCTGCTCTTCTCGACAAACTTCCTGCGCACTCGGCAAATGCAATCAACTCTCCCAAGCGAAGCAAGATGTGTTGATGGCGCGTAAGGTGTGCGACTCGGGCTCTCTCCATCACCTCGGCAAGGCCGTGCAATGCGATCGCGGCGACATCAGCGCCCACTCCAGGATGCTGGCTGTGCAACTTCTCAAACTCGAGAGCACGACTGTGATAATGCTGCCCTCGCGTCTTCAGGTGTAGCTGCCAACGGTCGCGGCTGATCGTCATTTCCATGATTTCCGAAGTTCCCTCGTAAATCGTGGTGATGCGAACATCGCGACTGATCTTTTCCACCATGTATTCGTGCGTGTACCCGTAACCGCCAAGCGCCTGGATACTTGCTTCCGCAGCTGCATTACCGGCCTCGGTCGCCATGTATTTGGCGATGGCACCTTCGGTATTCAGACTGCCTTCAGCCCCGCCATCAATGCGCTCAGCGGTTTCTTCGATGTAAGCGCGCGCCGCTTCTAAACGCACGGCACCTGGGACGATCAGCTTATGTGTGTAGCCTTGCTTTTCTGACAGCGGACCGCCAGCTTGAATGCGCTTCGTTGAATATGGAATTGCGCGATCAAGTGCAGACCAACCTGCACCCAAGCCGAACGCCGCGACCATTAATCGCGTGTACCCGAAAACAGCTTGCGCTTGGTTGAGACCTTGTCCCTCGACACCGCCGATCAAGCGATCGGCATCCACGTAGACGTCGTTGAAGGCGAGTGCTGCGGTATTGCTCAAGCGAATTCCGTGCTTGTCTTCGGGCTCGTCGTGATTGAATCCCTTTGTGCCTTTTTCGACGACGAACCAGCTTGGGCCACTCGGTGTGTTCGCCAACACCGTATATACATCTGCAATGCCACCATTGCTGATCCATTGCTTGTTGCCGTTGATCTTGTAGCCAACGATCTGCCCATCCTTCATCACACGATCCGCAGCGGTTCTCAATGCGCCCAAGTCACTCCCAGCTTCTGGCTCAGTGGCGCCATACGCGAATAAGACGCCGTCTTCCGCAATGCGGCTGAGCCAGATCTTTTTCTGTTCAGGCGTTGCGCCCACAGTGATGGGATCACTTCCCAGAAAAGTAGCCAGGACAGCTGTTGCAATGCCGAGATCGATGTGAGCCATCTCCTCGCAGATGCAGTACACGTCGAATGCACCTCCGCCCATGCCGCCAAACTCTTCGGGGATGAACAAGAGCTGAATGCCTAGTTTGTCCGGATCACACATGTGACGAACGATGTCGATAGGGCACTCATCGCGCTCGTCCAGTTCGATCAGTTTTTCGTCTGGCAGTTGTTTCTTAGCGAAGTCTCGCAGGGATTTCAAACTCAGCTTCAAAGTTTTAGGCGTGATCATCGGATTCATCCTTTACTTACTTTGCGGAAACGGTGCGCATATCTCGGATCTTGTTGGTAAGTTCGGGTAAAAACTCGAGCAGGTCGTCCACGATTCCAACGTCCGCAACCTGGAAGATTGGGGCCTTGGGATTTTTATTGATGGCTACGATGAACGGGTTTCCCTTCAGCCCGGCGATGTGCTGAAATGCACCGCTGATTCCACATGCGAGGTACACCTTGGGCTTCACCGTTTTTCCAGAGGTGCCCACCTGACGGGATTTCTCGAGCCACTTCGCATCCACTACCGGCCGTGAGCAACTGACCGCCGCCCCTAGTTCTTCGGCGAGTTCTTCGGCGATAGAAATGTTGTCTTTCTCCTGGATGCCTCGCCCGACGGAGACCAGGATTGTTTGCTTAGTGATGTCCACATCGCCGGATTCAGCCACTACGGTGGATAGATACTGTCGCTTGGAAACGAGCGGACCAATCTCCGAGGACTTATCGATCACCGTTCCATTGAAAGAAGCGAGTTGAATGGGCTTGAAAGCGCCCGGACGAACCGTAATCACCGCGCCAGAACTGATGTCACAGCGAACGTGCGCGCTCACCTGTCCACCGAATTCTTGACGAATAACGTTCAGGACTGCACCATCCACGGCATCGATGCCAACGATGTCCGATACGTAAGCAGCGCTTAACTTGATCGACAGTCCCGGGCCCAAATCGATGCCAAAGTGCTCGTGTGCACAAAGCACAATGCTGCCTGCTGGAATTATCTTCTGGAGAGCTTGCCTTACCACTTCGGCATTCAGGTGTGCCAATTGCTCGTGAGCAACCTTCCAGATTTCTTGATACGAGAGGCTCAACTGGTGGCAGACTGAATCCAGTTCCTCTCCAACACCTACCGCCACAGCGATGGGTTTTGCCGCAGGATCGATTTTGCGTGCAACCTCCAGGAGTTCGATAGCGGAGTCATCCACCACGCCAGCCTTGTGCAAGATGAGAGCAAAAATGGGCGTCACTTCAGTCCTCCTTTTGCTGCGACCAGCTCGAGCAGTTTGTCGATGTTCTCTTCACGGCTACCCTGGAGCATCTCCGCGCCCTTCCCGGCTTGCGGGATGAAGTAGTCCACGCGTTTCACTCTCGCAGCAGTTTGACCAACACTTTCTGAATTGATTCCTAATTCTTCGGCAGTTGGAGTTAGGATCGGAATGGACGCTACCTGCCGTATACCTCGCATGCCGACATAACGCGGCTCGTTGATGCCCGTTTGGAT
>Ga0310810_10002572_pt1 | contig 19559 bp, 22 predicted proteins | sample NCmetagenome_FD_207641 | JGI IMG/M metagenome (GOLD analysis project Ga0310810, IMG submission 207641) | Soil microbial communities from experimental microcosm in Duke University, North Carolina, United States - NC | ecosystem: Engineered > Artificial ecosystem > Soil microcosm > Unclassified ...
GAGGTCTTCGACCTGGGCGCTTGCCGCTCCCTCGCGGAGCTCGATCGCACGGATCGTGATCGCCTGGTGGCCGTGCTCGCGAAGGAGAAGATCGCCGACTCGTGGGGGAACAGCGCGTACGTGTGGCCAGGGATTGCCCTCGTCATCTCGACGGGAGCTTCGGGCGTCTTCGTCGCCGAGTTCACCGGTGAGGACTACATCAGCGTCGACAATCCGAAGCCGTCGAAGGAAAGGCTCGCGTCCGCGATCGGCGGAACCGACGACCAGATCTTCATCCCCGACGAGCTCGCGGACCGGCTCCGCGCCGTCATCGACCAGGTCGCCGGCCCCCAATTCGTGGACGACAACATGTACGGGCTCGACAGGTGGCGCTACGAAACCGCCAAGCTCGGTCGCAAGGACGGGATTCCGTTCGACGCCACCACGCTCGCCGCACCGTCGAGTCCGGACACCTTCTGGACCAGCGAGGCGCGTCCGGTGGTCGTCCGCCTGCTGTCGCCTCCCCTCCGTGAGGCTGGCCAGAGCATCTTTCTTGTCGCGCGGATCTGGTTGCCGCTGACCTGCGAGTACGCGGGACCGGTCTCCGAAGAAACGCGCCGCGATCCGGGCGCGCCGATCGCGTACCGGGCGCGGATCTGGCACCGCCATGGCGGCGACTGCGATCGGGTCGACCGGAACGTCGACCGGGTGATCGCCGTCCCCACGCACGAGCCGCGATCGTTCCGCTTTCTCCTGACGGGGAGCGCGACGGCGACCGTCGAGGTGAAAGGCCCGGCACCCAATGTCCCGCCCGCCGACCGCGACAGGCGTGAGGGCTCGCGCTGTCGCGCGGACGCCGATTGCGAGACGGCCGACGTCTGCGTGCCGGACCGGTCCGACGCGGGCGGCCCCGGCACCTGCGCCCGGATCTGCAACCAGAACATCGATTGCGCCGGCGGTCGATGCGATCACGATCGCGGAATCGTCGGCGTCTGTGCGCCCGATGCCGCGCGTTGCGACGACCGGCACCCTTGTCCCTGGGGCCAGAGCTGCCGCGGGAAAACGTGCGCATGGCCGACCCCGCTGACCGCTCACGTCCAGGGTGACTGCCGGTCAGACGGCGCGTGTCGCCTGGGCCTCATGTGCTTGAAGGACGTCGCGACGGCGGAAGCCGCCGGCCGGTGCCGCAGGCTCTGCACCAGCAGCGAGATGTCCTGCGGCGGCAAGCACGCTTGCCGTGAACCTTCAATACACGGGACCGACGACGCGGTGCCGCTCACCGCCGACCAGCGACAGCACGAAGACCGCGAGCGCGACCATTGCGTTATTCCAGAAGGTCATCGGGTTGGAGCGACCGAGCAACGCGGTGAACGCGAACAACCATAATCCGAGCGCCAGCGTGACATAGCGGGCCCATTCGTGGCGCACGGACAGCGCGCCGAAAAAGAACAAGCCGGCACCGACGGCGGCGTTGTTGATCTGGTCGGGCCGGCTGTGCGGCCAAGCGTTCCCCGAGAACAAGACCCAGACCGACAGCATGACGACTGCGACGCGTTTCCACATTCTCTTGTCGCCCCCACAGCGAAGCTACTTGCTGTCCCCGAGATGACAAGGGTTGGTCCTTGTTCGGGAGTGGTAACAATTCACATAGGCGCGGGGCGCGCGAGCTCGCTCATGCAGTACAAGGGGTTGCGTCTTCTCAACGTTTTCCTGGGTCTGTGGGTGGTGGTGTCGTCGGCTCTCCTCGGCCACGCCGGATCAGCTGTCGCGATCAACGGCTGGGTCACCGGGATCATCATCGTCGTGACGGCGCTGCTCGAGTTCCGCCTGCCCGGGTTTCGTTTCGTGAACACGGCGGCCGGCGTCTGGCTGGTCGCCTCACTGTTCGCGTGGCCGAACTACTCGTCGCCGGCCGTGTGGAACAATGCGTTCGCCGGGGCCGCCATCGCGCTCGTGTCGCTTGTCGGTCCGCAAGAAGCCGACATGGTCTCGTCGTAGGCGTCTCGTCGTAGGCGAGTCCGTAATCGATTGGAGGAGGTGCGGGATGGGCTCTCAATTTCGCTACGCGAACATCTTGCTCGGGCTCTGGTTGTTCATTTCGGCGTTCGCGTGGCCGCACAGCCACGCCTCGTTCACGAACACATGGATCATGGGCATCATCGTGGCGTTCGTGGCGCTGCTTGCCCTGAGCATTCGTCAGGTCAGGTTCGTGAACACCGTCTCCGGGATCTGGCTCGTCGTCTCCGCCTTCTTGCTGCCACGGCTGCGTGGCGCCGGGCGCGCGTCGTCAGGACGTCGCGCCCGCGAGCAGCGTCGACAGCGTCACGCAGGCCAGGCCGCGTGCGCGAAGCAGGTCGAGGAGCGTCGGCAGGGCGCGCACGGTGGACTCGCGCAGGGCGGTCTGCTCGGACAGCGTCCCGTCGTGCAGGGCGATGATGTCGCCGGGGCGGGCGCGGGCGCCGAGGCGGCGCATTTTCTCGGGCGTGAGCGACCATACGCCGTCTCGGGGCGCGGTGGTCCAGGTGACGACGGACAGGCCGACCTGGCGGGCGGCGGCGTGGACCTTGGGGTTCCGCACCCCGGCGACCGGGCGGTAGAAGGACGGCGCCGGCGCGCAGGTGCTGAGGAGCGCCTGGTTGCGCGCCAGATCGGCGGCCAGCCGGGCGGCGACGAACAGGTCGCCGAACGTGTTGTGCCTGTAGCTGTGGTTGCCGATCTCGTGGCCGGCGGCGACGAGCGCGCGCACGACGTCGACGTTGGCCTCGACCGCCGAGCCGACGCAGAAAAAAGTCGCGCGGGCGTCCTGCGCTTCGAGCGCGCGGGCGATCCGCGGCGTGAAGCTCGGGTGCGGCCCGTCGTCGAAGGTCAGCGCGACCTGGGGTCGATCGCGCGGCCCGTGCCAGAGCGTCGGCCCGAAGAAGGTCGAGTGCGGGTGGAAGATTCCCAGGCCGAGCGTCGTCACACCCGCCGCGCCCAGTCCCAGGGCCAGCTCCATCACCCTCACGGTGCGCCTCTTCGAGACCGCACGACGCCTCCTGTCTAACACGTAGCGACTTTCCGCGGACACCCTGTCAGGACCGGGCCCGAGTCCGGCCGTCCGCGGTGGAGTTCTCGGCAAAAGCGAAACAGACTTTTGCGTCATGCCGGGTGACGAAGTCGAACGGACGATATCGCCGTGGCTTGTGCTCGCGGTCCTGATCATCACGATGATCGGCTTCGTCGGGGCGACGCTGTTCACGCAGCGGATGGCCAGCGTGGTGAACGACGACGCGATCAGCATCGCCACCAACGCCGCGCCCGCCATCCAAGATCTCTCGGAGGCGCGGAGCGAGCTGGTTCGAATGGCGATCGCCGTCGACCAATCGGACGTCGCAGCGTTCGCCAAGGAGCTGCCGGACCTTCGCGACGACCTCTCGCATTATTTGCAGCAGCCGTTTTACCCGCGCGAGGACGTGAGATATGCGGAGGTCGATCGCACGGTGCGCGTGCTCGAAGCGCGGGCGTCCAGTTTCAAGGCGGTGCTGGCGAACGATGGTCAACGCTCGGCCGTCGACAGCGCCAAAGCTGCGGTGCTGGCTGCCGCCGGGGACGTCGACGGCGCGATCTCGCAGGCGGTCATGTTCAACATTCAGGAACAGCGCAAGCTGGGTCTCGAAATTCCGAGGCGCAGGCGTCATGCCCACCAGGTTGGTTGGGTGTTGCAAGCGTTGACGGCGATCTGCGGCTTGATCCTGACGATCTTCGTCATTCGCGGCATCCGCGCGTACGCGCGTCTCCTTGCCCGCGCGCGCGCTGCCAGCCAGGCACGCGACGATCTCCTGGCGACGGTGTCGCACGACCTGCGGAACCCGATCAACGCCATCAATCTCACGGTGCGCTCGATGCGGCGCGCGTCGCCAGACGGAGGCATTGAAAAACAGGCCGCCCGGATCGAACGCGCCACCGAGCGGATGGCCCGACTCATCGACGACTTGCTGGAGGCGGCGAAGATCGAGGCGGGCGCGCTTCGGACCGACCGCAAGCCGGAAGACCCCTCCAACCTGATCGAAGCGGTGGTCGAGATGTTCCGTCCAAGCGCGGACGAGAAATCCATTCGCGTGGCTTCCTTTTCGCCTGCGACCGCCTCGGCCGTGTCCTGCGAACGGCATCTCATCTTGCGCGTGCTCTCGAACATCCTCGGCAACGCGGTCAAGTTCAGCCCGCAAGGCGGGGCCATCACCGTGAAGGCGGAGTGCCTCGCCGACGCGGTTCGGTTTTCCGTCAGCGACAGCGGTCCCGGTATCCCTGCGGAGCACAGGAGGGACGTCTTCGATCGTTATTGGCATCAGAAGCAGGGCAACCGGCCCGGCACCGGCCTCGGCCTCTACATCGCCAAGGGGATCGTCGAAGCTCATGGGGGCCGCATCTGGATCGAAGACGCCGGTCCGGGAACGACGGTGTCCTTCACGCTTCCGCTCGAGCGCGCCGCGGGTTGACCCGGCTGGCCCTGCAGGCTGCACGGTGATGCGCATCTTGGAAGGAAGGAGGACGAATGATGAAAACCTTCTACCTCGCGCTGGTCCTTCTGGTTGGGCTTGTGCCCGCCTGCGCTACGACGACCACCACGAGCACCACCTGGACCGATCCCAATGCGGTCGGGTACGGGCGAACAGGTTCGGTCGAGTCCGTGCAGGAGATCGTGCAGCGCACCCAGGGCAACCCGGGGGCCGGCGCTGTCGCCGGCGCCCTGATCGGTGGGCTTCTGTTCGGCGGGGGACGCGGCCCGGCCGCGGTAGCCGGCGCCGTCGGTGGCGCGGCGGTTGGTGCGGCGGCGAGCTCAGGCGCCTCGGAGCAGCGCACCTACGAGATCGTCGTCCGCTTCGACGACGGCGGCTTCGGCGAGTTCGTCTACGCCGGATTCGCGCCCTTCCGGCCCGGCGAGCGTGTCGCTGTCACGCCGGGCGGCCTGACGCGCGCCGGGTGATTAGAGCGCATCTCACAGATAGCTGCACACCCGCGCTTCGCGCGGGAGCAGCTAGTAGCCGAGCCAACCGGGAGGCGATCCACTCGTGAAGGGATCTTCGAACGGAGGGACGAGCCCGTTCTCGGCGAGCGCGGTTTCGCGTGTGCGGCGGAAATAGGCCGAGCCGGGTGCACGCTGGATCGCATCGACGATCCGCGCGCGCGTGTCCGACGGCGGCAAGGTACCCGCGATCGCCGCGAGCGCATTGGCGGCACCCGTCGCGAGCTGCGGGTGCGCGAGCGCCTCGAGCAGGCGATCGCAGAGTCCGACGCAAGGCGCTTTGTGGTCCGCGATGGTCATCTCGACGCGCTCGGGATCCTGAGCCCACAGGGCTTCGAGCGCTGCGGCGCCGGCCGGTTCACCGAGCCGGCAGAGCGCGCCGGCGGCCGACGCTCGGATGAAGCGCCGTGAATCGTCGAGCGCCTGCTTGAGCAGAGCCCTGCTCGAAGATCCGCCCCGTTCGGCAAGCGCACGAACCGCGCGGGCGCGCACCGCGTAGCGCGGATGCGCGAGAGCTCTGGCGAGCAACGGCTCTGCGTCCGCTGCATCTCCCGCGCGGCCCAACCCCTCGATCGCCGACGCGATGTGGTTGATGTCAGCGCGCGGATCGTCGAGCAGGGCGCGGATCGCCTGCAGACCTTCTTGTCCCGCCCGCGCCAGCAGGCCATGACGGACCCGGGAGTCTGCTCCCACGTCGGCGAGGCGCTGGAAAGCATCGGGCGCCCCGACCAGCGCGGACCACACCGCCATGTCCGCACGGGCGATCGTGCCGCGTGCGAGCGCTTCTTCCATCAGCGGGCGGGCCGCGATCCCGAGCGAGACGAGCGGCGTATTTTCGAAGTACCGGCCCCACACGCTCTTCCGCATTTCGAGCATTTGCCAGAACGCCGGGAGAGCGGCGTCTCCGAGGGCGGCGAGCAAGCGGCCGGCCTGCAGGCGGATGCCGACCGCCGCGCCCCAGTTGCCTTGCGCGATGGCCTCGCCAAGCGGACCGATGAAGGCGTGCGTCCGCCCGGGGTCGCGCGTACAAAGCGCAACGGCCGCGTTGGCTCTCACCTCCACGACAGGGCTTTTCACGAGCTGCTCGAAGAGGACCGTGGCCCGCGCGAGCTGCGCGTCGTGGGCCCGCGCCGCATCGGGCTCGCGGATCATCAGCTGCGAGAGCGCCTGCAGGACGCCGACGCGGACGCCGGTGCGTTCGTCGGCGAGCGCCTCCGTCAGTCGCGGAAGCGCCGACCAACCCATGTTCGAGAGGGCCGAACCCAGCCAGTGCACCACCGGCCAGTCGGGCGTCTTCACCATCGAGTAGATCGCGCGGTTGTCGCTATTGACCCCCACCTGGCCCATGGCCTCGCGCTGGCGGCCCAGCGCCGCGATCAGCTCGGGGGCGATCTCGGGCGCAAGCGGATGCTGTCGCGCCAGCGCGGTGGCGGCCGCGGTGGGAAGCTCGGCGAGGTCGTGCTCCGCCTGGTTACGCGGACTGAAGACTTCCGGCGCGCCGACAACGCGTGCCAGCGCGCGCGGCCCACCGGCGGGAAGCTCCGGAAGGTCTGCCAGCGCCCTGATTGCAAGCAGGCGCAAGCCGGGGACCTGGTTGGACTCCACGATCCGGATCAGCGCTTCGCCGCCCTCGCTCGCGCCGAGATCGCCCAGCAGCCACACAGCGCTGCGGCGCACGACCTCCGCCTCGTCCTCGACAAAGCGCAGGAGCCACGGCGTGAGCGTCTGCACCGACTCCCGGTGCACGAAGCCGAGGACGCTTGCGTAGACGCCGGCTTCCTTCAGGAGGTCGTGAACACGATCGAAGCGTCGGAGGACCGCGCGCAATTTCTGACCGTTGCGCGCCGTCAGCACCGTCAGGTCCGGCGGCGCACCCGGAGGCCCGTAGAGGCGCGGCGGCTTCTCGGGTTCGTCAGCGGTCGGCTTCTCTGGCGCGGGTTCCGCGTCGTCGGGAAAGCCGTCCTCGCCCATGTCATACGCGGCCGTCTGCCACACCAGATCCCGACGAATATGGGCGACGTGACTGGGACTGGTGGCGCGGATGCGATAGACGACGACGGGGTCCTCGCGCGGGGCGCCGCTGCCGTCGTCGTCCGGCAGCGCTTTCAAAGCCGGTCGCGGCCAGTTCTCCGCGGCGATGAGGTCGACCTCCGCCACGAACCGCGTGGCGTTCGTCAGCATCCACGTCTCGTCGCAACGCTGATCGCTCGACACGGCCTTGCGGAGCGGCCCGGGCGCCTCGTAAAGCGCGTCGAGCAGCAACTGCAACGCAAAGTTCTTGGTGTCGGGAAAATCGTCGACGTCCGGATGAACGATGCGCACGCGGAGCTCGACGGTCGCCTTGTTTCGCTTCAGCGCTTTGACGTCGTACAGATCCGACATCGCCCGCGCGATTGTACAAAGAAGCGAGACATTGGCGTCATAGCGCCATCCATTTCCCAGATGGTTCTCGCCATGAGGGCCGCGAGAATGCTGGGACCGTGCGGGAATGGTTCTTGCGTCCAACGGCGCCCGTGCGTGGGATGAGCAAAGCGATAGCGTTGGGTGTCGGGCTGATGATTGGGCAAGCGGCCTGCGGCGGTCGCGCGGCCAACCCGGATGGGAGCGGCGGATCCGCTGGCAGCAGCGGCGGCGCCGGCGGCGGTGGCGGGACGGGCGGCACCGGCGGCGCCGTCGTCTACGAGTGCTACAAGCAGGGCGGCAGCTGCTTAGCAACGTGCCCGGGCAGCTCGTGCTCGAGCGGATTCCACGTGAGCACTCTGGCTTGCCCCGTTAACGAGTCGAACGCGCTCTGCAGCCCCAACCTTTGTTGTCACCCCAACGCGACGACTGACGCGGGCGGCATGGACACCGCCGCTGCGAGCTATGCGTGCGGCTCCGCGACATGCACCACCGGTCAGACGCTTTGCTACAGCTTCTTGCCCGGCGTGCCGGGCGGCGGTCCACCGTCACGTTACTGCATGGCGCTCCCCGCCGCGTGCGCGACGAATCCCACGTGCGCGTGCGTGTGCCCGCCGACCGGCTCGCCCGCGATCGGGTGCACCTTCGCCGGCGGCAGCGGCTCTTGCACCTGCACCGACACGAACGGACTGACCGTCACCTGCGCCGGCCAGTGATCGCCGACGCAGAACGGCGTCAGCCTCTCAGGTTAAGTTCGCCGGATGCGACGGATTCCGCTCCGCGTTCTGGCCTTGATCGGTGGCGCCGCGGTGTTGTTCCGTGCGCGGCACGCCGGCGCCGTTGGAGAAAACGAGCTGACGTTCGATCTCGGCGCGGCGTCGTTTGGCATGACGCACGCGTGGCGGGAGGTGGGATCCCGCGTGGCGATCGGTGGCGGGGGCGCCGTCGGTTTGTCGCCGCTGCCGCCGCTCGGCGCGACCTACGCGACCGGCACGTACTTCGATTATCCGGGCCATCTCGAATTCGCCGAGATCCTGCACGGGCAGTTCTTCCTGCGCGTCGAGCCGGCGTCCTGGTTCCGCGTCGACGGCGGCGTGCGCGCCGGGTTCTTCGCTCACAGCCCGGGTGACAACGTCACCGCCGGCGAATTCGTGGGCCTGTTCGTGGCGCCCGCGCTCGCCTGGCACTGGCTGTGGGTCGGGCCACGCGTCGCTGGAAACCTGCTGCACGAGGGCCACGAGAATGCGGCCAACCTCGTGATCGAATACGTGATGCTGCGGCTGGTGAAGAGCTGGTAGCCGTGACATGCCGCTGTCGATGACATTTGCCTGGACGCGAACATTGGCGGCGACGATCGCGGCAGCCACTTGCCTCCTGCCTGTCGCGGTCGCAGCCGCCGAACCATTTCGGTACGTCCCCTCCGCCGCGGTCGTCGAAAGACTCTCCACCGAGCTTGCGCGCTATGCGCGAGCCGCCGCCCGTGAGGAGCGCAGCTCGCCAGTCCGGCCCGCGCCATCGCGAGAGCTGGCGTATCTCCTGCTCGAGGGCCTGGCCGCGCACGGCCCCGCGCCCGAGCCGCTCGACGCGGCCACGATCGCGGATCTCACCGCTGAGAGTTCGTCACCCGTTCTCGGCGGGCACGATCCGCGCACGCGGCGCACGATCGTGCGCCTGAGCCCGCGACTCTGGATCGTGTTCGCGGAAACCACCGTGCAAGACAAAGCGCTCACCTTCATTGAAGCGGTCGCCGTTCTGTACGTGAAGACGCGGGCCGGTTGGACGCAGCGCGGGTCCGGGACGGCGGCGTGGCCACCGAGCGCTTGATCGTTCAGGGCACGCGAACGCCGGCCCTAAAAACTCCAGTCGCCGATCTCGTAGAACGAGACACCGAGCTCGCGCTTGCACAGCGCGAGTAGCTCCGGTTCGAGGCGAATCAGGTCTCGATAAGGCGGGGTGGCCTTGTTGCAGTCGACGACGACCGCGAAACGATACGTGCAGCCTCCCGGGACCGGCACCTCGTCGCCGTCGAGCGACGGCTCCTCGACCTGTGCCGTGAACCGCTCCGGATCGACAAGGGTGCTGCAGGCGGGACAGCGGGCGTGGATGCGAGAGCTGTAGAAGATGTCCGCGGGCGGCCTCGGATCTTCCAGATCCTTCCCGCAGGCGCAGGTGACGCGCGGGAAGGGCTGAATGATCTCGGACGCGCGATAGACGAAGCTGGGGCAGAAGTGCAGCTCGAGCTCGAAGGACGCCTCCGCCCCCCACGCGTTGACGACAAGCGGATACCGCAACCCCGTAGCTTCGATCGCATCGACGTGCCAGCCGATGATCGCGTCGTCGGAGCAACGCTGCTCCAGCCATGCGACGTCGATCTCGCGCGGAACGGCGTGCTCCGTGCCATCGGACGTTCGTACCCAAGCGCCGCTCTCGGCCGCGAGCGCGTGATACGTGGCCCAGCCCTGGGGCGGCTTGAAGCCCGGCGACGCCGGATCCGGCAGCCAGCGATCACGCTGCGCGGCGCGCACGAACGCGAGCACGCGGTCGAACGCGGGCCGCGCTCCGTGCCGCGGCAGCGCGTAGTGGACGTATTCGATTCCCACGGCGCGTGCCTAACATCCGTCCAAAAACGAAGCAAGCATGCGGGGCGCGCCGTCGCGCACTTCAGGGCGCGGCCACCTGCATCGTCGCGATCGGTTCTCGCCAGTCGCGTTGCTGCGAGACCGATTCGATGATCTGCGCGGTGATGATGAGGGCCAGGTGCGAGAACGCCTGGGGAAAGTTGCCGATCTGGCGTTGCAGCTTGGGCTCGTATTCCTCGGCGAGCAGACCCAGCGGATTGCGCAGCGACAGCAGCCGATCGAACAGCTGGTTGGCCTCGTCGATCCGGCCGGCCATCGCGTAGTTGTCCGCGAGCCAGAAGCTGCACGCCAGGAACGCCCCCTCCGACCCGGGAAGACCGTCGCTTCCCGCCTCGGTGGCATAGCGGAGCACGAAGCCGTCGCGGAGCAGCTTCTTCTCGATCGCCGCAACGGTGCCTTGCATCCGCGGATCGCTCGCGGGCAAGAAGCCGTAGTGCGGGATGACAAGCACGCTCGCGTCGAGGTCGGCGCTTCCGTACGATTGCGTGAACGCACCCACGCGCGGGTTGAAGCCGCGGTCGCACACCTCTTCGTGGATCCGTTCCGCCAGCGCCGACAGGTGCGGAAGCATCTTCTGCCCCTCGTCGCCGCCGACGCCGAGATCGCGGATCGACCGCACGACGCGATCGACCGCGACCCACGCCATCACCTTCGAGTGCGTGAAGTGCCGGCGTCCGCCGCGCACCTCCCAGATGCCGTCGTCCGGACGCTGCCACGCGTTCTCCATGAACGTCATCAGCTCTTTCGTCGCGTTCCAGCCGATCTCGGTGGCCGGCAAGCCGAGCCGTTGCGCGGCGACGATGCACGAGAGCACCTCGCCGTAGACGTCGAGCTGGAACTGTCCGGAGGCCGCGTTGCCGACGCGCACCGGCCGGGAGCCTTCGTAACCCGGCAGCCAGGGAAGGTCGAACTCGGTGAGGCGCCGGAAGCCGTCGATGCCGTACATGATCTGGACGGCGGCGGGCGCGCCCGCGGTGGTTCGCAGCAACCAGTCGCGAAACGAGCGCGCCTCGTCGACGTAGCCGCCGAGCATGAACGCGTCGAGCGTCAGGCTTGCGTCGCGCAGCCAGCAGAAGCGGTAGTCCCAGTTGCGCACGCCGCCGATCTCCTCGGGCAACGACGTGGTCGGCGCCGCGACGATGCCGCCCGTGGGCGCGTAGGTCATCGCCTTCAGCGTCAGCAGCGAGCGCACGACCGCATCCCGGTGGCGGCCTTGGTACGTGCAGCGGCCTGCCCAATCGCGCCAGTGCGCGTCGGTCGCGGCGAGCAGCTGTTCGGGATCGCCCGACGCGAACGGCTGTTCGTGCGACGGGAACCACGCGAGCTGCAGCGGGACGCGATCGCCCTTTCGGATCTGCAGCTGCGCCGAAACGCGTCCGCCGTTCTGCGCGAGCGCCACCGGGCCGCGCAAGATGAGCGCGTCGGGCCCGGCCATGAAGCGCGTGCCGTCGGCGGTCATCTCGATCAGCGGGGTGTCCGCGCCGTAACCGAAGCGGACGTCCAGCAGCATCTCCATCGGGACCTCGCCGTCGACGCCCTCGATGATGCGGACGACCTGGCACCGGCTGTCCATCGGCATGAAATCGATCACGCGCACGACGCCGCCGTCGCACGCGAACTCGGTCTCGAGGACCAGGCTGTCGTCCCGGTAGCGCTGGCGGGTCTCGCGCACGCGCACGGCGGGGCGCAGCGCCCAGCGGCCGTGCTCGTCGTAGCCGACAAGCGCGGCGAAGCAGGCGTCCGAGTCGAAGCGCGGCGCGCATAGCCAGTCGATCGATCCCGTGCGCGAGACGAGGGCGCAGGTGAAGCAGTTTCCGATGAACCCGTAGTCCTCGATCTTCGATGCCATGGGGCGACCTCCGTCCTTCCCCGCAAACGTGCGGCCGCTGTTGCCGTCGAAGGTGGCGACGTTGCCTGATTTTCTAGGTGAGGATACGTTCGCGGTACGACATCGTGGGCGGCGAGGAAGGATATGTACGCCTCGAAGGAGTGAACGACGGCGTCCTCGACGCGCTCGCCGAAGAGTTCGGCGCCGGGCTGCGCTGGGCGTCGCTCGTCCTCGCGGGCGCGACGAGCGCCGGTGTTGCGCGCTTCCTCGACGCGGGCGGCGTCGGTCTGCGACGACTCACGCTCACGCCCGATGCCGAGCTCGATCTGTCGGCGGTCGATTGGGCCCGCGCGACGCCCGCGCTCGCGGAGCTGGAGCTGGCGAGGACGCGCCTGGGTCCGAGCGTGCTCGGGGCGCGCTCACTCGAGCGGCTGGAGCTCAAGCAATGCGTCGTCGCCTCGGCGGAGACCGAGCTCGATCTCGACGCGAAGCTGCCGCATCTGAAGCGGATCGACCTGGTCGATACGGCGATCGGCGTGCGCCGCCTGGTCGCCGGCGAGGCCAGCCCCATCGAATGGCTGGACGCTTCGCACAAGCTGCCGGGGCCGTGGTTCGAGGAGCTCGTCTTCGTGTCGTGCCGGAAGCTTCATCACTGCAAGGTGAGGACGTCGAAGGCGCCGTGGCGCGCCCGTTTCTCGGGCGATTTCCCCACGCTCACCACCATCAAGTTCGCAGGCCCGCGCGGGCGCCACGCCGTCGACGTGACCGATGTCAGAGAGGGCGCCTGGTTGGTCAAAGAAGCCTCGCGCCGACCAGGCGCGAGCGCGGGCGATCCGATACACGAGCTGTCGCAGCTCGGCTATGCGGTCACCAAGACGGAGCAGGGCCGGTATCGGATCGGACCTCAGCTCGATGAGAGCGGGTGGAAGAAAAAGTGGGCGAGCGATCTCCCGGGCGCTGCGCGGCTGGAACGCCTCGGCGATGTCGAAGCGCTGTCGGTCGGTCTCCGCTTGCGGGACAGCGAACTGAGGAAGCTTCTCGACTTTGCCGGAGCCGATCGCCTGCGATCGTTCGAGGTGGACAGTCCCCGTTTTCGAGATGCCGGTCCGCTCGCGGCCTGCACCGGCCTCGAGGAGTTGACGCTGAGCGACGCGGCGCTCGAGGATCCGAGTCCCCTCGCTGCTCTCCCGAAGCTCGCGGCGCTCACGCTGCGGAGCTGCAAGAACCTCGACCTGACGAGCCTGCCCCGGTTCCCCGCGCTTCGGTGGTTGAACCTGACCTATTCGGAGGTCGTCGACCACGCTCCGCTTCTCGACTGCGCGCGCCTCGAGAAGCTGGAAATCGGCTTGCCGGACTACCACGACGCGCCGGAGGTGTTCGAGACGCTCCGGCGTCGCGGTGTGGACGTGGACCCGTCGCAGGAAGCCGCCACCGCCTACCGGGACCGCGAGCAATTGCAGGAGCAGGCCGAGCGAGAGGCCAAGAAGTCCCGGCGAGCCAAGGAGTAGCGATAGTGGGAGTCCTCACCGGCGCATACGCGGTCAGCGAGGAGCAGCTCGCGATCCTGCAGCAGTCGACGAAGGACGCACAGGAGATGTTCTCTGCGCTCGGCGCGGAGGACCACCACAGCCTCGACAAGTCGTGGGAAGGCCTGCTGCGCGTTCTTTCTGCCACCGGGTACGACGACGTCCGCATGTGGCTCCAATACGCTTGGTCGTTCAGCCGCCGACCGGGAGAGTCTTATTGGCTGCGCTACTTGTCGACGAACACGGTGTCGGAGGCGGGCGCGCGTTTGAAGAACGCGCGCGCGGAAGATCTCCTACGCCGCATCGAGCGCTTCGGCTTGAAGGACAGCGAAGGCTGGGACGGCTGGGCCGAGTACACCGTGAGCCACGTCATCGGCTTCGGGAAGTTCCTGGCGCGCGTCGCCGGACGCCCGGTCGTGCTTTCGACCGGGTAGTCGGATACGCTCGGCGTATGAATTACTTTTGCTTAGTGAGCGTGATGGTCGTTGGGTTGGTGCTTGGCGGATGTGGTCCCTCATCTTCGTCGGGCCCTGGCAGCTTTGGCGTCCCGGATGCCACCGGGCACTGCGCGGCCGCGTACGCGGCGACCGGCGGCGATCCGGCCGGGACGTGGTCGGTCGTCTCCGCATGCCTCGAGGGCGATCCCGTCGCCGCCATGAACTCGCACCTGACGTCGGCCTGTCCCAACGTCGTTCGTGGCTACAAGGTGGAAAGCGCGATCGGCATGGCGACGCTGTCCGCGGGCGCCATCAGCAACAACGACGCCGCCGTCACCATCCGCGAGGATCGCGTGGTGAGCTCGTCCTGTCACCAGGCGACGAACGCGACGCCGATCCTCGGTCAGAGCGACTGCGACAACTACGCCGGCAGCCTGACCACCGGTCTTCGCGGCGCGCTCGATTCGAGCTGCACGTACGAGAACGACGGCTGCACCTGCTGGAACCGGATGGAGTACACGCTCGACGGGTCGACGTACACGACGACGCAGACCAATCTGACGGTCGGCCCGGACGTCCTTCCTTTCAGCGCCGGCAGCGGCGTCCTCACCCTTCGGATTCGCGTCTACGACGAGAGCGGAATTCAGGTGCGCCTCCAGCGCCTCCAGCGGTAGCGCGCGTAAAAAAGCGGCGCAGGCCGTTGATTTTCTTGGGCCTGGGGAAAATGGGTGCGGCAACGATCCTGGGCAAGCCGATCAGGAACAAGACGGGTTGAGCGGTGAGCTGACGGCGGTGTCCGTCCTCAACAGCGGGCTGCCACGGCTGCCACGGCTGCCTTAGGTCAGAGTCCCGAGATCCCGCTTCCTGGTCGCTGCCAGGCACGCCTGGCAGTTGGCGGCGAGACGCCAGGATTCCGGATCGAGAGCGACGGGCACCTCGAACTCGAACAGCCCGCTGCGCCTCGTCCGGCCGACGCGCGTCCCACAGAGGGAGCGCCACATCGGGCCCTGGTCGCGCGGCCGCCATTCCGGCACCCGCTCGACCCGGTGGACGATGCTCTCGCTGACGACGGGAGCGTCGATCGCGCGAAAACTCACTCGATCGTTATTCACGCTCGCCGTCGCCGGCGCAACCTCTACCGGAAATTTTTCTTGGAAGAGGCGCGCCGCGCCACGGATTTGGCTAGCCGCCCCCGCGCGGAGCGCGGGGTCGCGGCTATCTGAAAAAACGTAGTCGCACACCGCGCCTATGGCGCGGAGCGACTAGCCGTCGCTAGCCGGCGATACGGACGTTCGTCGCCTGCAGGCCCTTGGGGCCCTCGGTGATATCGAACTCGACCTCCTGGCCTTCGGCCAGAGACCTGAAACCTTCCGCGACGATCGCGGTGTGGTGCACGAACAGATCCGGGCCCCCCTCGCGCACGATGAAGCCGAAACCCTTCGCATCGTTGAACCACTTGACTTTGCCAGTTGCCATCGATCTCCTCCTGAGGCGTTCTTTGTTTTGCTCCCACGACACTCCGCCGCAGAAGAAGGGCGAAGAATATGGAGCCGAGCGGCCCAGTCAAGCGCAATACTTCCGTGGTCCAGCACGCGACACGGATTACCTGAAAAGTTCCCATGCCCGCCCCGCCACGGTTTCGCCTTGCCAAGCTCGACGAGCTGACCATCGACGACCGCTCTTTCTTCACGGGCATCGCGATCTACGAGCGCCTCGAGGGGGTCTTGCGGCGCTCTGCCTACCGTTTCCGGATCCCGGAGGCCGGGCAAACCCTCAGCTGGGACCGGGCCCTGTTTCTCAATCTCACCTACTGGAACGAGGAGGACGGGGCCGACGTTCTCTGCAACGACCACATCCCGGCCGACGTCGTCGCCCACGCGGCGTGGCACGAGGCGGTCAGGCGGGAGCTGGCCCGCGGCAGGCCTTCGTCCGCCCCGCCCAGCGCCGAGGCGTTGTTCCTGGCCGAGGCGATCGCCAGCGCATTCGACCTTTACCTTGTCGGTCGCTTGCTGCCGCGCGCGCCAGAATGCGACTTCGTCACGACTCAGGTTCCCCTGATGGCGGAGTGCGCCGCGGAGGCCGGGCTGCCGGAGGCGGGCTTCTCGGCGCTGCTCGAGGAGGTCGTCCGCGACCCCGAACGCGCTTTCGAGGACCTGCGGGCCCTGCTGTTCGATGCGGCGACAGCCCTCCGCAAATGCACCGGGTTGGCGGAGGCTCAGGCGGTCCTCGAGGGTCTTGCGGACCGCCGATTTGCACCGCTCCTGCACCACTATCAGCTGTCGAACTGGATCCTCTACGCTCGGGCCTACGCCCAGCGGCTTGAACCCGACGGCGTCGCGATCGACGTCGATACGGCCCTCCGGCAGGCGCCGGTCGCGCTCGACTGGCTGGAGCACCACATCATAGAGGCTGCCGGTAAGTGATTGCGCACGGGCGGCGCCGTGTTAGGTAGAGCAGCTGACTTTGCCAAACGAACAATTCGGTGCCCGGTTCTTCGACGACCAGAAGCGCGATCGGGGGTGGGCAAGCAAGGTGGTCAAGCGAGAGCGGGCGCTCGGGCGGCTTGTCGTCCTGGACGTGACGGCGACCGATTCCTCGCTGCTCGCATTCCTGGGCTCCCTCGACAAGGCGCCCCTGCGCGTGCAGCAGACGGACGTCGAAGGCGAGAGTTACGTTTTCGCCTGGGCGTCGGGCTACGAAAACGGATCGACCGTTCGGATCCAGGGAATCTTGCAGGGCAGTTAGCGTACAAACATCAAAGAGGAGCGTGGGTTGGGAAAATCGGAAGATAAACGCGCCGCGATCATCGCGAACCAGGCGGCCCGCGAGAAGGCCGAATCGCCGGTCGGGGCCGGTGCGGTGGTGGGCGAGCGAAAGATGAACTGGGCCGCGACGCCGCCAGTCCGCCCCCGTCGCGGGCGTCCCCCCAGCGGGTTTACCCGAAAATGAGTCGGGCGTTTTCAGGCGGTAAGCGCAACCGCGAGGCAAACCGCGACCTCAAGAAGAGACAGAAGGAGGATCGCCTCCGCCGGAACCGCGACCTGCGCGCGCGCGGCGTCGATCCCGATCTGGTGGATCCGATGAGCGCGCCGGCTGCACTTCCCGAGGTGAAGCTCGAGGACGTCGTCATCGGCGTTCCGTCGCAGGCGAGACGAACCGACTTCGGGCCCATCAAGCTGTTCGTGGGCGGCCTGAGCACCGACACGAACGCGGCCGACCTGCGTCGTTGGTTCGCTCCGTTCGGTGACGTCGTCGACGCGATCGTCGTGACCGACCGGGGGACCGGCCGGTCGCGCGGCTTCGGCTTCGTGAGCTATCGAACACCGGCGGACGCCGAAGCTGCGACCAAGGGCCTGAACGGCGTCGAGGTCGACGGCCAGACGCTGAACGTCAACCGCGCCGAGACTCGCCCCTCGCGGTTTTAGCTCCCGCATCCATCGTGCGGGGTTCGGGCCACGCGAACCGCTGGAACGCAGGTCCAGCGGTGCTTGTGTGAGGCGGTTTGCGTCGGGTTCGCTTCCGTCTGGCGCGACTTAAGTTGGACGCATGGCCTCCACGATCTCCGAAGGCGAAAAGCGGCAACGGCTGAGCGAGTTGGTGTCGAGGTTCGACACGGCGATGTTGGTGACGCGCACCGGCGACGGTGGCATGCGTGCGCGGCCTCTATCGATTGCCGACACTGGCGAGGAGGGCGCGCTTTATTTCTCCACGGCCATCGACTCTCCCAAGGTCCACGAGCTGGAGATGGACCCACATGTTGCTGTCGTGATGCAAGACGGGAGACGCTACGTTTCGGTCTCGGGTGTTGCGCGCGTCGTGCGTGACCGAGCTTTGATCGACCGGCTGTGGTCAGCTTCGTGGAAGATCTGGTTTCCGAAGGGCAAGGACGATCCATCGCTGTGCCTTCTGCACGTCGAGCCGATCGAGGCCGCTTACTGGGACATGTCGGGCCGCGAAGGCGTGAAATACGCGTTTCAGATGGCAAAGGCGTTCCTGACCGGCACCCAGCCGTCGTCGGACCAAGACGAGCGGCACACCGGGCGCGTGAAGTTGTAGGCACGCCGCTCGTTCGCCCGTGGCCCGAGCGCGACGGCAAGATCTTGCCGGCAGACGAAGGCGCGGCGGCTGTGCATACTGGACGCGATGGGTGCGCTGGGCGTCCACCTCGCGTTGACGAGCGACCAGGAGCGGCGCTTGCTCGCCGCCGCTACGAGCGATCCTGACCCTGACAGCCGCGTGAGGGAGGTCGTGCACGAGATCGCGGAGGCCTGGGACCGCGCCTGGCTGCAGGAGAACGACAAGGCCTGGGACGCCATCCATCGCTGTCTCACCGACGGGGCGCTCGAATACGACAACGGCGATTATCCGCTCAACCGCTGCATTCTCGGCGGGCAGCGCCTGTACTACCGCGCCGATCAGATCATCGTGTTCGTGCCCGGCGAAGAGGTCGTCGACGTGGCGGCGGGCCTCGCCGCTGTCGACCAGGCGGATCTGCGCCGGCGGTACCAGTCCCTCGATCCCGCAGGGTACCGGTGGAAGAGCGACGATGATTTCGCGTACACCTGGGAGTGGTTCGACCCGCTCAAGCCGTTCTGGGCGCGGGCCGCGGCGGCCGGTCGGTCGGTGCTGTTCTCTGCGGGACAGTGAAAGACGATGCGGAAGCTGCCCTTCGATCTCGCTGCGCTGCCTGAGGCGATTCGGGACGCCGTCGACGAGGCCGTCGAGGACGAGATGTACGAGGAGGCGATCGACGCGCTGACTGATCACCTGGCGGACGGCGGCGCGCGATCGAGCGCGGTCCTGCTCGCGCTGGCCTTCGCTCTGGTGGAGGACGCCCGCACCTGCATGGTCGACGACATCGAGGAGAACGCCGTCAAGGCCCTCGCGCTCGCCGACGAGGCGGTGACCGCAGGCGCGCCGGCCAAACCGTTGTCGTCGTGGCTGGCCCGCGTCCGACGCCTGCGCGACGATGCCCGCCGCGAGCGCGAGGCGACCGCGGCGCTGACGGAACAGCCGATCGAGGGGCTCAGCCTCCCCGAGATGAAGAAGCTCGCGAGAGCCTTACCGAACGACAACGGACCCGGAACCGACAAGAGTCTCGTCCTCTACGCGCTGATCGAAGCGCGCGAACAGGAGGCCAAGGCGCGGGGTGAGAAAGGCAACCCGTCGTGGTACCGCGCCTGCCGGGCCAGCACGCTGGCGGCGGCGGGGCGCTACGACGAGGCTCGTCCGATCATCGACGAGATCTTGGCCGGCAAGCCCGGCACCTTCGACGAGCACTGGGCCTCATCCGCGCATCAGTGGCTGCTCGACGAGGCGATGGGGCGCGGCGACGCCGCGCTGTTCGTCGAACGCTGGCGCGTGGCGATGGAGATGTCGCGGGAGATCCCGCTTGCCTTGGCGCGCCAGGAGGAATACCTCGTCTTCGCGCTCGAGCGCCGGCTGCCCGAGCCGGCCGCCCACTTCGCCGGCCAGATCCGGGGCCGCAAGCGCAGCGAGATCAGCCAGGCGGCGCGCGCGCTCCTCGAGCGATACGACGCCGGATCCGCTTGAAGGGTCGAGCAGGTGTTCGACAGCGATTGACCGTCCGTGCGAAAATCCAATCGCGCTTTTGGAGGTTGCTGACTTGCGGACGATTCGGTGGAGAGGGTGTGCCTCTGTCCTGGTGGGGCTCGGGCTGATTGCGGGCAACGTCGGATGCGGCAGCGTCACGGCAGCGAAGGACGGCGGGGCGGGTAACGGTGGATC
>Ga0310810_10002573_pt1 | contig 19556 bp, 18 predicted proteins | sample NCmetagenome_FD_207641 | JGI IMG/M metagenome (GOLD analysis project Ga0310810, IMG submission 207641) | Soil microbial communities from experimental microcosm in Duke University, North Carolina, United States - NC | ecosystem: Engineered > Artificial ecosystem > Soil microcosm > Unclassified ...
GCGCCGCGCCACCGAGGAAAAGATTTCGCCGACCAGCGCGGGCTTCTCCTCCGGCGCCACGTCCCGGAAGCCGAAGGCGACGGAATCCTGTTTCGGTTCGTCCATCATGTGATCGAGAATAGCCTCAGGGCTCAAAAGGCGATACATGCCGCCTCACCCTTCGACAAGCTCAGGGTGAGGCATTTTGTTCCTCATGCGGAGCTTATCGAGCATAGGACTTGGCCATGCCTGAGCTGCCCGAGGTCGAAACCGTCCGCCGCGGTCTGTTGCCTGCGCTGCAAGGCCATGTGCTCAAGCATCTGCTGGTGCGGCGGAAGGATTTGCGCGTGGCGTTTCCCGCCCGGTTCGGCGAGCGGCTGACCGGGCGGCGCGTGCTCGACGTGCGGCGGCGGGCGAAATTCCTGCTCGCCGATTTGGACGGCGGCGAGACGCTCATCATGCATCTGGGCATGTCGGGGCGGTTTACCATTCACGGCGCGCAAAGCCCGACGCATCGACCGGGCGGCTTTCACCTCAACACGCCCGAAGACGGCGGCGGCGCGGGCAAGCACGATCACGTCGTGTTCGAAACCGACGAAGGCACCCGCATCGTCTACACCGACCACCGCCGCTTCGGGCTGATGCTGCTCGCGCCGACGCCGGATGTGGAAATGACGCTGCAGAAGAGCGGACCGTTAGGGCCCGAACCGCTCGATGATGCGTTCACGCCGCCGGTGCTCAGCGCGGCGCTCAAGGGAAAGAAGACGCCGATCAAATCGGCGCTGCTCGATCAACGCGTGGTGGCGGGGCTCGGCAATATCTATGTCTGTGAGGCGCTGTTCTATGCGCGGGTTTCGCCCAAGCGTCTGGCCAAGACAGTGGCGGGGGCGCGCTGCGAGCGCCTGGTGCCGGCGATCAAGAAAGTGCTGCGCGATGCGATCAAAGCCGGCGGCTCGACCTTGCGTGATTACGCCAAGGCCGATGGCGAGCTCGGCTATTTTCAGCACCACTTCGCGGTGTACGACCGCGAAGGGAAGCCGTGCCCGGGGAAAGATTGCGGCGGCACGATCAAGCGCATCGTGCAGGCGGGGCGTTCGACGTTCTACTGCCCAAGCTGCCAGAAGTAATCATTCGCCGCGCAGACGCGCGGCGGCTGGGTGGCCCGATCAAGTCGGGCCATGACAAAAGTGGGTGACTTTATTTTTCCTGCGGCAGAGTCTTGTCGAGCCAGTTCGCGATGACGGCAGCGATGTCCTTGTTGTTCTTCTCCAGCATCATCACGTGCGAATTGCCGTGGATGCCCATATCCGCAAGCCGGATCGCGGTCGGCTTGATGCCGGCCTGCTGCAGATAACGCACCGTGCAGTGATCGTAAGGCGAGTGATACGACGCTTCCGACGTCAGCACGAGAATCGGCATCTTCTGCAGATTGGGGAGTTGCCGCGCCGGTTCTTTCTGCTTCCAGCAGGTGACGAGATCGGGTGCATCGGCTTTATTGTCGCGCACGAACGCCAGCTCGGACGCGCTCTTCAGCGCCGGAGCATAAGAAAGCGGCACCGCCGTGATGCCGTAGGGCAACGACACCGGCCCTTCCTTGAACCAATTCGGCGCGCCGACGAATTCCACGCCGTGCACCGGCGGGCCGTTCGGTTCGATGGCGAGAATCGCCTTGATCAGATCGGGGCGCGCGTCTGCCACCGGCCACGCGAAGGCGCCCGCCTGCGAGTGCACCATAAGAATTCCCGGCCCGATGCGTTCGAACAGCGCAATCAGTGCGTCGCGATTGAGGAATTGTTGTTTTTCGAAACTTTCGATCGCCGGCAATTGGCTCGCCATCACCTGCCGCGTGGCGGGATCATCAGCCGCGCCCGAGCCCGGCCACTGCGTGTGGAGTGCTGCTTGCGGCCACAGTTTCGATTTTTCCTGCGACACGAAACGCGCCAACGAATTGTTGCTCTCGACATTGCGTGCGGGGCCGTACGTCGCGGGCAAATAACCCGAGCGGCCGCGCCCGGGCTGATCCACCACGTACACCGCGTAGCCTGCGCGCACGAAATATTGCGCCCAGCCCTCGCGGCCGTCCGGCGTGCCGGTGTAGTTGACGCCCGACATGGTGCCGCCATGCACCATCACGATCGGATAAGGATGCGTGCGCCGCGCCGGCACGCGCTCTTCGACATACATCTGATCGGTGACGTAGGTTTTGCCGTTCGCGGTCGCGTTTTTCGCATTGACATAGAAGTAACCGTCGCGCGCCAGCGACAGGGGGGAATTGTCGTCGGCCGCGCCCGTTGCAGTCGGAGACACCAGAGCGGCAAGTCCACCGGCCAACATCAGTGCGCGTGTGCTCCGGCCATGTCTCGTTTGCGCTACCATGCCATCCTCCCGTTTCGCCGCATCATAAGGACGACTGCATCGGATCACACCGGCGTTCTCTTGCTTGGCCCCCGAAGCGGGCGCATATTGCAGTGCAACATAGAGGCGCCGTCATGGAATTCGAGACGCTCCTGGTCAAAATCGAAGGTGCCGTCGGCATCGTCACGCTGAACCGGCCGCAGGCGCTCAATGCGCTCAACTCAAAGATGATGGACGAACTGACCGCGGTCCTCGATCGCTTCGAAGACGACGCCGCGGTCCGCTGCATCATCATCACGGGTTCGGAAAAAGCCTTCGCGGCGGGCGCCGACATCACCGAAATGGCGGGTAAGAATTTTTCCGACGTATACCGAGAGAATTTCGTTACGCGCAATTGGGAGAGCGTGTCGCGTACGCGCAAACCGGTCATCGCCGCGGTGGCGGGCTACGCGCTGGGGGGCGGCTGCGAGCTCGCCATGATGTGCGATTTCATCATCGCCGCCGACAACGCCAAGTTCGGCCAGCCCGAGATCACTCTCGGCATCGGGCCGGGGGCGGGCGGCACGCAGCGCCTGACACGCGCCATCGGCAAGGCCAAGGCCATGGAGATGTGTTTGACGGGACGCATGATGGACGCGGCCGAAGCCGAGCGCTCCGGTCTCGTTGCCCGCGTCGTGCCCGCGGCCGATTTGCTAATTGAGGCCACCAAGACGGCGAACAGAATCGCTTCTCTTTCGCTGCCCGCGGTCATGATGGTGAAAGAGTGCGTCTCGTACGCTTTCGAGACCTCGCTCGCGGACGGCATCCACTTCGAGCGCCGTCTCTTCCACGCGATGTTCGCTACCCAAGACCAGAAGGAAGGCATGGCGGCGTTCGTCGAGAAGCGCAAACCCGCGTTCAAAGACCGGTAAAGCGCGCCTGATGGCCTCGCCCGCGGCGTTTCGATTGACGCTGCGGAGCCGGGCCTGTATTGGTCCGCGCTTCGTCCAAACTTGAGAGCCCCGCCCCATGCCGAGCCATGTTTCGTCCGAAAAACGCGTCCGCCAGACCGCCCGCCGCACGGCAGTTAACAAGAACCGGAAAAGCCTCGTCCGTACGGCCGTGCGCAAGGTCGAAGAAGCGCTCGCGGCCGGCGACAAGGCTGCAGCGGCGGCCGCGCTCAAGCTCGCCGAACCCCAGATTATGCGCGGTGTGACCAAGGGCGTTATCCACAAGAATACCGGCTCGCGGAAGGTTTCCCGGCTGAATGCCCGCCTAAAAGCCTTGAAAGGTTGAGAATCCCCCTTCGTCTTTTGGATTCACAAAACCGTAGTCCTCAAATACAGATGTTGTATTTTATTTGTCAGTGCGCGGAACTTTTTTGACATTATTTGTCGTGACTGTCGCCTGATCTTCACAAACTCCCGCCTAAGCCTCTGAATCGGCTGGCATCCAATAATCCGTATACCCAAAAGCTTTCGTCCGTGTACGGCAAGCCCCTCATTTCACGGGGTTTTTTGCTTTAGTGCGGAATCGCATGTAAACCCTTTGCGATAAAAAAATGCTGCTTGCGTTGGTAAACGGGCTCCGTATAGAGTTCTTTTCAGCACGGGGCGGTAAACATGACGCGGCGAAGTTCCAAGAAAAATATCAATTGGCGAGGCTGTTCGACGCGTTTGAGTTGCAGCTTATCTAGTACTCGCTAAACAAACTCCAAGTATTCGTAGGTCTTTATTTGGGCGAGCGCTTTGGCGCATTGCACCCCTATTCATTCTCGGGACACAGTTTCATGAGCGAACGGGGTTCCACCGGGCCAGCGTCCTCTTTCGCCAGCGAATACGCAGGCGACCTGGGCCCGCAGGAAACCTGGGACCGGCTCCGCAACGAGCCCGAGGCCCAGCTGGTGGATGTGCGCACGGTCGCCGAGTGGAATTTCGTCGGCATACCCGATCTCAGTTCCATCGCCCGCCAGACGTTGCTGTGCGAATGGCAGCGCTTTCCGCCGGCACCCAATTCCGCCTTCGTGCAGGAGGTGGCGGACGCGCTCAAGGGCACGCAACACCGCTCCGGAGCGGCGCTGTACTTTCTGTGCCGGTCGGGAGCGCGTTCACGCGCGGCGGCGATTGCGATGACCAAAGCGGGCTTCGGACCTTGCTTCAACATCGCCGACGGATTTGAGGGAGGGCTCGATGCCGATCGGCATCGGGGGCACGCGGGAGGTTGGAAGGCCATCGGCCTTCCCTGGATTCAGACATAAGGGCTGGGGGGAGCGCGCTCCTGTGGCGCGTCCGGCCGAACACGATTGACGATGCAAAGACCCAATGGGGCACCGGTCGGACGACCGGAAATGGGGATGAGGGAAATGGGATATCCTTTACAACAAGCTTCTGAGCCGACGTGGTCCGAGGTGTGGAGCACGGTGAGGGATCGGCTTCGCCTGGAAGTGGGACAGGGCATATTCGATACCTGGATCGCGCCACTGACGCTGTCCGATGCCGAGGCCGGGCATGTGCGCCTCTCGGCTCCGAGCCGCCTGGTGCGCGACTATGTGGCGTCTCACCACGCAGCGCGGCTTGAGCGGGCATTCGCCAATGCCACCGCCGACTTCGCGAGTCTCGATGTCGTCATCGCCTTGAGCGAGGCACGCATCGGCGCGGTGCCCAAGATCCTGCCCGCCCCGCCCGTGGCCCGGTCCACGCCTGCCGCCGCACTTGGCGGGCACCTGGGCAAGCCGCCCGGCGCCTCCTTGCAGGGGCTGTGGGACCGCCAACCCGATCCGGCGCAGAGTTTCGCGACCTTCGTCGTCGGCCCGTCGAACGAATTTGCCTTCAAGGCGGCGCAGCGCTTTGCCGAGAACGGCGAAACCGACATGGGCCTCCTGTTCATCCATGGCGGCTTCGGCTACGGCAAGACGCATCTTCTGAATGCCATGGCACTCGAAGCGCGCATGGTGCGCGGCGCGCGCGTTCTTTTCCTGCGCGCAGAAGATTTCATGCGCCGCTTCCTGTCCGCCCTGCGCAACCAGGAGACGCTCGCCTTCAAGGAGGAACTCCGCGGCGCCGACATTCTCTTGATCGACGATCTGCAGCACATCTGCGGGCGCACGGCTACGATCAGCGAGTTCCTGCACACGGTGAATGCGTTCACCGACCTGAAGCGCAAAGTGGTCATCGCGGCCGACCGTCCGCCTTCCGGGCTCGAGGGTCTGTCCGAAGATATCCGCTCGCGTTTGCAGGGGGCGATCTCGATCGCACTGGAGAAGCCGGACGCCACCACGCGCCTCGCCATCCTGAAGGCCAGGGCCGCCGCACTGGAAAAGAAGCTGCCAAGGGCCACCATTTCCGAAGCGGTGCTGGAACAGGTTGCGAGCGATCTGGATGCCTCGCCGCGCGAGCTTCTGGGCGTGCTGATGAAGCTTGCCACTTACGCGGATCTCACGGGCAAGGCTGTCACCGCGGAGGTTGCGGAGGAGGCGATCGGAAGCCGCGCGGCAGCGGGGGACCACCGGGTCACGATCGACGAAATCCAGAAGAAGACCGCCGAGTACTACAAGCTCGATTTGCGCGAACTGCACTCGGCGCGGCGGGCAAGGCGGGTCGCCAGACCGCGGCAGGTGGCGATGTATCTCGCGCGCGAGCTGACCAGCCGCTCGCTTCCCGATATCGGCCGGCGTTTTGGCGGCCGCGATCACACGACGGTTCTGCACGCCTGCCGGCGCATCGAGGAATTGTGCAAGACCGATCCCGTGTTCCAGCAGGAGGTCGACTTCCTGCGCAAGGTTCTGGGCCGTCAGAGACTGTAAAAATCCGCGGCTGCCCGCCCCGCTCTCTTGACCAGCGCGGGGCCGGGCGGCGGCTGGCGCGGAAACACAAATTTCGCCGCTTTTCGCTCTTTCACGCGCCTGAAGCGGGGCCCCGTTCGAGTCGCTTGTTGCGGCGATTGTGGCTATTCTGCAAGACTTAGATTCGATGGGTTGCGCGGCCCGAAATTCGGTCACCATTCGGCAATTTGCGCGGCCCTCAGCCTGTGTCGAGCACCTGGAACCCTGAGCACCATGAAGATCAATGTCGAACGCAGCGCCTTCCTGAAGGCACTCGGACATGTCCAGAGCGTCGTCGAGCGGCGCAACACCATACCCATCCTCTCGAACGTGCTGATCGAAGCCTCCAAGGGGCGGCTCAAGCTCACGGCCACCGATCTTGACATCGAAATTGTGGAATCCCTTCCTGCCGATGTGTTGCGCAACGGCGCGGCGACCGCGCCCGCGCACATGCTCTACGATATCGTGCGCAAGATGCCCGACGGTTCCCAGGTCCAGGCGGAACTGATCGCGGGCGACTCGGGCAGACTCTCTGTTTCGGCCGGCAGCATCCGCTTCGAGCTCGCCTGTCTGCCGCGGGAAGATTTCCCGCAAATGACGGCCGGCGCTCTGCCCCACCGTTTCCGCCTCGCGGCCACCGAACTGATTTCGCTTATCGAGAAGACGCGGTTTGCGATTTCGACGGAGGAGACGCGCTTTTATCTGAACGGGATTTATCTGCACGCCTTCAAGGACGGCAAACACGACTGCCTGCGTGCGGTGGCAACCGACGGGCACCGGCTGGCGCGCTACGAAATGGATACGCCGGAAGGCGGCAAGGACATCCCGGGCGTGATCATTCCGCGCAAGACCGTCGCGGAGTTGCGGCGCCTGCTCGAAGACACCGAGGGCGCGATCGAAATCGGATTGTCGGACACCAAGGTCCAATTCACCTTCGGCGGCGTCGAGCTGACCTCGAAGCTGATCGATGGTTCGTTCCCGGATTACCAGCGTGTCATCCCGACCTCGAACGACAAGGTTCTGACGCTCGATGCCAAGGATTTCTCGCAAGCGGTCGATCGCGTTTCGACGATTTCCGCCGACAAGACGCGCGCCGTGAAACTCAATCTCGATGGCGATCGCGTAACGCTGTCGGTTGTCAATCCCGAATCGGGCACCGCGACCGAGGAATTGGGCGCGAATTACACCGCGGAGGCTATTGAGATTGGCTTCAACGCTCGCTATCTCCTTGATATTACCGGCCAGATTGTGGGCAAGGATGTGCGGTTCCTGCTCGCCGATGCGGGCTCACCCACGCTCATCGAGGACACCGAGGACAAGCGCACGCTGTATGTCCTGATGCCGATGCGGGTGTAGGGCCCTAAGGATTACGAATTGAAGCACTCGGTTCGGTTCATGGATGACGCCCGTCCGCGTCCTGAGGATGTCTTTGCGGCAGCTTCGGGATGTGCGCTTGCGGTCAGCCGCATTACGCTCACCAATTTCCGCTCTTATGCGAGCGCCGAGTTGGGCGTCGAATCGGTTCCCGTCGTGCTCACCGGCCCGAACGGCGCGGGCAAGACCAATCTCCTGGAAGCGATCTCTCTGCTTTCGCCGGGGCGCGGGTTGCGCGGCGCCAAATTGACAGCACTGCAACGCAAGGCGCCCGCTGAGCGAGCCGTCTCGGAACGCGGTGCCGACGCACTCTGGGCGATCTCGGCCACCATTGCGCGTGTGGACGGAAACTGGGACATCGGAACGGGCCTTGTGCCCTCGGAAGGACCTACGGCGCGCCGGACGTTGCATCTCAATCAAGCACCCGCCGACAGCGCCGATGTGGCGGAGCTGTTGCCGATGCTGTGGCTCACCCCGGTGATGGACCGGCTGTTTCTCGAAGGTGCCTCCGACCGGCGACGCTTTCTCGACCGGCTGGTGTTTGCGCTCGATTCCGGCCACGCGCGGCGCATGAGCCGGTACGAACGCGCGATGCAGCAGCGCTTGAAACTGTTGCGCGACGGCGTGCGCGACCGCGTCTGGCTCGACGGTCTGGAAAAATCCATGGCCGAGGAGGGCGCCGCGGTCAGTTGCGCGCGGTTGTCGCTGATCGAGACGCTGAACGGCGAATTGGCCGCGCGCGGCGCGGAAGGCGCGTTCCCTTGCGCGCACCTCGCGCTTGCCGATGCGCTCGGCGAGAGCGCGACCGATGCGTTGCGTTTGCAGGACGCATTTGCCTCGTCGCGCGAGCGCGACGCGGAGTCGGGACGCACCCATTGCGGGCCGCACCTGTCCGACCTCGAAGTGCGCCACACGATCAAGCGCGCCGATGCGCGCGATTGCTCGACCGGCGAGCAGAAGGCGCTTCTGATCTCGATCGTTCTCGCCAATGGCTGGCTGCAGAAGAAACGCCGCGACGGCATTGCGCCGATCCTCTTGCTGGACGAGATCGCAGCGCATCTGGACGGCAAGCGCCGAACCGCTCTGTTCGAGGAAATTCTCGCGCTTTCGTCGCAAACCTGGCTGACGGGCACCGATGCGAACCTGTTTGCGCCGCTGGAGGAGCGCGCCGTGTTCATCGGCGTTGAGGCGGCCCGTTTCGTAACAGCCCCGGCGGTGATGTGATGACGCAAGAGCCGCACCTCAACGGAAACGGTAACGGCAGCACCGAGGCCTATGACGCGGACTCGATCAAGGTGCTCAAGGGCCTCGACGCCGTGCGCAAGCGGCCGGGCATGTATATCGGCGACACAGACGACGGCTCGGGCCTGCATCACATGGTCTACGAAGTCGTCGACAACGCCATCGACGAGGCGCTCGGCGGTTTCGCCGACCGGGTCGATGTCGAGCTGAACGCCGACGGCTCCTGCACGGTGCGCGACAACGGCCGCGGCATTCCGGTGGATATCCACAAAGAGGAGGGCGTCTCGGCGGCCGAGGTCATCATGACCCAGCTGCACGCCGGCGGAAAATTCGAGCAGAACGCGTACAAGGTTTCCGGCGGCCTGCACGGTGTGGGCGTCTCGGTGGTGAACGCGCTCTCCGAGTGGCTCGATTTGCGTATCTGGCGCGACAGCAACGAGCATTACATGCGCTTCCGTGACGGCGATCCGGTCGCGCCGCTCAAACTCGTCGGCGACTCCAAGGGCCGCCGCGGCACGGAAGTCACGTTCCTGCCGAGTCCCAAGACCTTCACCAAATTGGAATTCGATTTCGCGACGCTGGAGCACCGCTTACGCGAACTGGCGTTTTTGAATTCGGGCGTGACCATCCGGCTGACCGACAAGCGCGGCGTCGAGCGGAAAGAGACGATCCTCAAATATGACGGCGGGCTCGAGGCGTTCGTGCGCTATCTCGACCGCGCCAAGACGGGGCTCATTCCCAATCCGATCATGATCGGGTCGGACCGCGACGGCATGCGCGTCGATGCGGCGCTCTCGTGGAACGACAGCTATCACGAGAACATGCTGTGCTTCACGAACAACATCGGCCAGCGCGACGGCGGCACGCATTTGGCCGGCTTTCGCGCCGCGCTCACCCGCGTGGTGACGAAATATGCCGACGAGACCGGGCTCGGGAAAAAAGACCGCGTGCCGCTGACCGGCGATGACTGCCGCGAGGGGCTGACCTGCGTGCTGTCGGTCAAAGTGCCGGATCCGAAATTCTCGTCGCAGACGAAGGACAAGCTCGTCTCCTCCGAAGTGCGCCCCGTTGTCGAAGGCGTCGTGCTGGAGCAGCTCGGTCGCTGGCTGGAGGAACATCCCGCCGAGGCGCGCGGGATCGTGGGCAAAGTCATCGAAGCGGCCGCCGCGCGCGAAGCCGCGCGCAAGGCGCGCGAGCTGACGAGGCGCAAGGGCGCGCTCGACGGCATGTCGCTCCCCGGCAAGCTCGCCGATTGCCAGGAGCGCGATCCCGCCAAATGCGAGCTGTTCCTGGTCGAGGGCGATTCCGCCGGAGGCTCGGCGAAGCAGGGGCGCAACCGCGCCAATCAGGCGGTGCTGCCGTTGCGCGGGAAGATCCTGAACGTGGAGCGGGCGCGCTTCGACAAGATGCTGTCGTCGCAGGAAATCGCGACGCTGATCACCGCGCTTGGCACCGGCATCGGCACGGAAGAGTTCAACCCCGACAAGCTCCGCTATCACAAGATCATCATCATGACGGACGCCGATGTCGACGGCGCGCACATCCGTACGCTGCTGCTGACGTTCTTCTACCGGCAAATGAAGGAACTGATCGAACGCGGCCATCTCTTCATAGCGCAGCCGCCGCTCTACAAGGCCTCGCGCGGGAAATCCGAGCGCTATCTCAAGGACGAGCGGGAACTGGAAAACTATCTCGTCGATGAAGGGATCAAGGACAGCGTTTTGACTTTGTCCGGCGGCGAGCGCATCGCGGGCGCCGATCTGTCGCATCTGATCGAGCGGGCTCGGGTTGCGCGCGCCGCGCTTGATGGTTTTCCGCGCCATTATCCGCGCTTCGTGCTGGAGCAGGCGGCGATTGGAGGCGCTCTCAATCCCGAAGTGCTGTCGGATCGGGTCAAGGCCGAAGAAGCGGCGGGCTACATCGCGCACCGCCTCGATTCTTTATCGGACGAGACAGAGCGCGGCTGGCGCGGCGAGCCGACGCCCGATGGCGGGCTGAAATTCCGCCGCGAAGTGCGCGGAGTGACGGAGACGATCGCCATCGACGGCGCGCTGATAGCGAGCTCGGATGCGCGCAAGCTCGACCGCATGGCCGGCGAACTGCAGGCGACCTATTTGAAGGGCAGCGTACTCAGCCACAAAGACGAGAAGCGCGAGATTCGCGCGCCCACCCAATTGCTGGACGCCATTCTCGGTTGGGGCCGGCACGGACTGGCGCTGCAGCGCTACAAAGGCTTGGGCGAGATGAATCCCAACCAGCTCTGGGAAACGACGCTGGACGAGAACGCGCGCACGCTGCTGCAAGTAAAGGTGGAGCATGCGGACGAGGCCGACGATCTGTTCGCCAAGCTGATGGGCGAGCTTGTCGAGCCGCGGCGCGAATTCATTCAGGACAACGCGCTCAGCGTGGCGAATCTGGACGTCTAAGCTGCGGCGCGCCGTAAGGGGGAAGGCCAATGCCGGACAGCGCATCGACGGCTTATCTCCAATCGTTGTTTTCCCTCGAAGGCAAAAGCGCGCTGGTGACGGGCGGTGCCTCGGGGATCGGACGCATCATTTCCGAAGCGCTGGTCCGCGCGGGCGCGAGCGTCATCATCGCATCGCGCAAAGTAGAAGTGTGCGAGGAATGCGCGGCGGAACTGAACGCGGCGGGCTCGGCCGTCGGCATCGCGGGCGATGTGAGCAGCGAGACCGGTGTGGCCGCGCTTGCTGAAGCGGTCGCGGCGCGGTTTCCGAAGCTGTCGATTCTCGTCAACAACGCCGGAAAGACCTGGGGCGTGGAGTTGGAGCGGTTTCCCTACGCCGCCTGGGAGCCCGTGCTGGCGGTCAATGTCACGGGCACGTTCGCGCTGACGCAAAAGCTCCTGCCGCAGTTGAAATCCGCCGCTACCGCCGACGATCCGGCACGGGTCGTCAATCTCGGCTCGGTGATGGGCGCGCAGCCGATGGGCGACGGCGCCTATTCCTATGTCGCCTCGAAAGCGGCAGTGCATCACCTGACGCGCGTGCTGGCGAAGGAATTGGCGCCTGCCCACATCACGGTGAATGCGCTGGCGCCGGGATTGTTCGATACGCGCATGACCGCATTCGCGACGAAGGATCCGGCGCGCCTGGCGCGCATCGAGACGCGCATTCCGTTGGGCCGCCTCGGCCTGCCGCAAGATATCGCGAGCGCCATTCTGTTTTTGTGCGGGCGCGGCGGCGCTTATGTGACGGGCGCAATTCTTCCCATCGACGGCGGCGTCGGCGTGCAAACCGGCCCCGATCTTTGGGGCGATGAAGCTTAGCCGCCTAGCGTAGCGCCGCTTGCACCGCGCGTTTCGCCATTACGCCGATCAAATGCGCGCGGTACTCCGCGTCGGCGTGGATGTCGCTGGCGAGCGCGGACGCATCGACGCGTATGGCGTTCAGGGAGTCCGGCCGGAACGATTTTGCCAGCGCGGCTTCCATCGCCGGCACGCGGAACGCGCCGTTTGCGCCTGCCCCCGTCACCGCGACGCGCACGCCGGAGGCTGTCTCGGCAACCGCGACGCCGACAAGCGCAAAACGCGACGCCGGGTTGGGGAATTTCGCGTATCCGAAACGCTTCGGAATCGGGAACGCGATCGCGCTGATGATTTCATCGTCATCGACCGTCGCGAACAGGCCGCGAAAATAATCGTCTGCGGCGATCGTCCGCTTGTTCGTCTTCAGCGTTGCCCCGAGCGCGAGCGCTGCGGCGGGATAATCGGCCGCCGGATCGTTGTTGGCGAGCGAGCCGCCGATCGTGCCGCGGTTGCGCACCTGCGGATCGCCGATGCTTTCTGCGAGGTGCGCCAGTCCCGGAATTGCCGCGGCCACCTCGGCCGACGTGGCAACATCGGCGTGCGTGACCATGGCGCCGATGACAAGCGCATTGTCTTTCCGCGCGATCGTGTCGAGACCGCCGATCGCGCCGAGATCGACAATCAACTCCGGCCGGTTCAATCGCATCTTCATGGTCGGCAGCAACGTCTGCCCGCCGGCGAGCAGCTTGGCGTTCGCGTTGCCCGCAAGCGCGCGCGCCGCCTCGTCAACACTCTTCGGGCGTAAGTATTCGAAAGCTTGCATGGCGCCCTCCCCTATTCCGCAGCCGCCGCGCCGCGCGCGTCTCGCGCCGCACGCCAGACCGCCTGAGGTGTGGCCGGCATCGCGATGTTCTCGTGGCCGAGCGCGTTGGTGATGGCGTTGATCAACGCGACGGGCGAGGCAATCGCGCCCGCTTCGCCGCAGCCCTTCACGCCCAGCGGATTCGTAGGACACGGCGTGTCCGTCATCGCAACGCCGAACGACGGCAGATCGTTGGCTCGCGGCATGGTGTAATCCATGTAGCTCGCGGTCAACAACTGCCCCGTCTCATCATAGACCGCGCTTTCCAGCATCGCCTGCCCCACGCCTTGCGCGATGCCGCCATGCACCTGGCCTTCGACGATCATCGGATTGATGACATGTCCGAAGTCGTCGACCGCGGTCCAGCGCGCGATCGTGGTGATGCCCGTTTCCGGATCGATCTCCACTTCCGCGATGTGCACACCCGATGGGAATGTGAAATTCGACGGATCGTGGAATGATGTCTCCTTCAAGCCCGGTTCGATTTCTGCGGTGTCGAATTTGTGCGCCACATAGGCCTGCAGCGCGACGTCTCCGAAGCTCATCGTCTTGTTGGTGCCGCGCCCGGAGAATACGCCATCCTTGAAGTCGACGGTCGATTCCGGCACCTCCATGCAGCGCGAGGCCACTTTCGTCGCCTTGGCGATCACCTTGTCGACCGCTTTCCAGATCGCGGTCCCCCCGACCGCGGCCGAACGCGAGCCGTAGGTGCCCATCCCCATCTGCACCTTGTCGGTGTCGCCATGCACGATGGACACTTGCTCGATCGGAATGCCGAGCCGGTCCGACACGATCTGCGCATACGTCGTCTCGTGTCCCTGGCCGTGGCTGTGGCTGCCGGTCAGCACCTCGACCGTGCCGACCATGTTCACGCGCACTTCGGCGGATTCCCACAGGCCCACGCCCGCGCCGAGCGATCCAACCGCTTTGGACGGCGCAATGCCGCATGCCTCGATATAGGCGGAAAAACCGATGCCGCGCAGCTTGCCGGTTTTCGCGCTCTGCGCCTTGCGGTCGGGGAAGCCCGCGTAATCGGCGTTTTCCAGCGCCACCTTGAGGCAGCCGGGATAATCGCCCGCGTCGTAGGTCGACAGCACCGGCGTCGCGTGCGGGAATTTCCGGATGAAATTGCGCAGGCGGAATTCCGCGGGGTCGATCCCCATTTCGCGCGCCGCGACTTCCACGACGCGCTCGATCACGAACGTCGCCTCGGGCCGGCCCGCGCCGCGATAGGCGTCAACCGGCGTGGTGTTGGTGTAGACGCCGTCGACCTCGCAATAGATCGCGGGGATGTCGTATTGGCCCGACAACAGCGGGGCGTACAGATAGGTCGGCACCGACGACGCGAAGGTCGACAGATAGGCGCCGAGATTGGCCTTCGTGCTGACGCGCAGCGCGAGAATCTTTCCGTTCTGATCCATCGCTGCTTCCGCGGTCGTGATGTGATCGCGGCCATGCGCGTCGGCAAGGAACGCTTCGGTGCGGTCCGAGACCCATTTCACAGGGCGGCCCACTTTTTTCGCCGCCCAGGTGCAGACCACCTCCTCCGCGTAGATGAAGATCTTCGAGCCGAAACCGCCGCCGACATCGGGCGCGATCACGCGCAGCTTGTTTTCCGGCGCGATGCCGATGAAGGCGGACAGGACAAGCCGCGCGACGTGCGGATTCTGGCTCGTCGTGTACAGCGTGTAGCCGCCGGTGCCGCGGTCATAATCTCCGATGGCCGCACGCGGCTCCATCGCATTGGGGATGAGGCGATTGTTGGTCAGCTTGATCTTGGTCACATGTGCGGCCTTGGCGAACGCCGCCTCCGTCGTGGCCTTGTCGCCGAGATGCCACTGGTAGACCGTGTTGTTCGGCGCCTGCTCGTGCAGCTGCGGCTGCCCCGGATTCTGCGCGGTCGCCAAATCTACGGCGACCGGCAGCGGCTGGTAATCGACTTCCACAAGCTCGGCAGCATCGCGCGCTTGGTTCAGCGTCTCGGCGATGACAACCGCGACACGGTCGCCGACGCATCGCACTTTCTCACCCGCGAGGGCGGGATAAACACCCGCCCGCATCGGCGAGCCGTCCTTGGAATGAATCATCCAGCCGCAGACGAGCGTGCCGATCTTGTCGGCGGCCAAATCCTTGCCGGTGAACACGCCGAGCACGCCCGGTGATAAGACTGCGGCTCGGGTGCGGATCGCGCCCACCTTCGCGTGCGCATGCGGCGAGCGCACGAACACGGCATAGGACTGTCCGGGTCGATTGATATCGTCCGTGTACTGACCGGAGCCGGTGATGAAGCGGATGTCCTCGCGGCGGCGGACGGGCTGGCCTATTCCTGTGGCGCTCATCGCTCTCTCCTATTCCGCTGCCGTGCTCATGGCGCGTGACGCCATCGCGCTCGCGCCGGCGGCCACCGCCTTGACGATGTTGTGGTAGCCGGTGCAGCGGCAGATATTGCCCTCGAGCTCGTCGCGGATGGTTTTCTCGTCGAGCTTCGCCCCCTTGCGGCGCACGATATCGACGGCCGACATGATCATGCCCGGCGTGCAGAAGCCGCACTGCAGCGCGTGATTTTCGCGGAACGCCTCCTGCATCGGATGCAGCTTCTCCGGCGTGCCCAGGCCTTCGATGGTCGTGACGCTCGCGCCGTCGCAAGCCACTGCCAACGCCGTGCAGGATTTGATCGCCTTGCCGTTCACGTGCACCACGCAGGCGCCGCATTGGCTGGTATCGCAGCCGACATGCGTGCCGGTCAGCCGGAGATTCTCGCGCAGGAATTGCACGAGCAAGAGACGCGGCTCGACATCGGCAGTAACGGCTTTGCCGTTCACCGTCACGGTGACCACGCTCATCGCATCCTCCCTTGTCTTATCTTTCCGGCATTATCGATTCCGCGCCGGCGCAATGACTTTACCCCGCATCGAAACATATTGTGTCACGCAACGGAGCCCATTGCGCGCCTGCGTTGATCGCCGAAAGGGAACAGGTACGCGACAGGCAGGAACCAATTCGCAGCCGCGATCATAGGGCGAGGAACCGCGGCGGCTCAAGGCCGCTCCTTGGCCAGAGCTTTCGGCTGCCGCACGGTCAGGGCTTCACGACTTGGTACGCCCCCCTGCAGCCGCTCCTCGGATAGAAGGCGAATCTACTTGCGGCAATTGTACTGCCGCGACGGGAGATTGCCGTTCTTGTCGAGGTCGGTGCCCTGCGCATTGAGGATCGACACCGACTGTTCGAATTGGAGCGCGGTGAAATCGCCCGGCGCGGACGTGGCTTCCGTGATGTAGAGGCGGTGGTCCGCCATGTAGACGGAAGCCCGCAGCTGGCGCCCGTTCGGCTGAAAGATGTCGAGCTGCCGGCCGGGGATTCCGGGGTCGTAGTCCGCCATGTACTGGAAGCGAACTTGGCCGCGCTGCTGGAGCGGGATGGTGGCGGCCATGACGAGGTTCTCGTCCACCGCCGGTCCGTTCGCAAACTCCACCACCGTCACGCTGAATTGGTTGGTGCCCTCCTGCGTATAGAACTGCCGCGCCGGAGCGGTCTTCCCGGCGCTCGTGTAGGTGAAGTCCTTGAACGCAGGCGGCTTCGGGAAAATCACGGCCAGGCGGTATTGGCAGTTGACGTAGACATTCTCGTCATAGGTCGGCTCGTCGAGCTGGCCGGCCGCGGACAGAAGCGGCATGGCAAGGCTCGCGAGCAGGAGAATACGGATTTGGCGGAATGCGGGCATCTGGCTTTCCCCCGTTTGGCGCATCCAGCCTACCATGCTCCAGTTGCGCTCGGGGCATGGGCAGCGCAGAATTCGCGCGAAATCGGGAGGATGCACCCATGAAAGGGATTCAGTTCGGATATTGTGTTGCCGCAGCGGCGCTCGCGCTTGTCATGGCGATACCGGCGCAGGCGCAAGACCTGCCGCAGCGCAAGGAGCGGAGCCGCGTCGACCTTACCGGCGCGACCAACATGGAAGTCATCAGCTCCCTCACCACCTTCAAGGCTGGCGACGAGTTTCCGCGCCACCTCCATCACGGCGTCGAACTGGGCTATGTCGTCCAGGGCGCGATGGTCCAAGTGCCGGGGCAGGCCCCCAGGGAGATGAAGACCGGCGATCCGATCCAGAACCTGCGTGACGCCGTCCATGGCGGATTCAAGGTCGTCTCGGGCGAGCTGATCCTTTTCACCGTCCATAGCGTCGACAAGGGCAAGCCCCTGTACGACTGGGTCAAATAGGCCCGCAAACGGGGCTTACCGCCGCCTGACGCCTAATGTTATCGTTCCCGTAAGAACTGGAGGGAGCGATGTCGAAATTTGCCTGGGCCGGACTTCTCGGCGGCGGCAGCTTGGTGGCCACGGGGGCGCTTCTCGCCGCAAGCGCGCTGGCCCAGACCTCCGGCTCGCCGCCCGATTTCTCGTCCGCCGGGACCTCCTGGTCGCAAGGCAACGGCGTCAACTTCATGCCGGTACCGGGCTCGGCTTCCCCCATCGCCAATGATCCGGCGCACCCGCACTATTCCAATGGCGAAGCCATCCGGCGCGGCATCCAGCCGACCTACCGCATCGCGGACTTGACCAATCCCAACATCAAGTCGTGGGCCAAGGACGTGATGAAAAAGGACAATGACGAGGTCTTGGCCGGCAAGTTCGCCTATACGCCGGGCTCTTCCTGCAGGCCGGCTGGCACGCCGGTGTTCATGCTGGATGGCGGCCCGTTCTATTTCGTGCAGACGCCCAAGGAAGTCCTCATCGTCGCGTCGGAAGATTCCCAGGTCCGCCACATCTACATGGACGTGCCGCATTCGAAGAACCCGAAACCGTCCTGGTACGGAGAATCGGTCGGGCACTATGAAGGCGACACGCTGGTCGTCGACACCGTCGGACTCAACACGAAGACATTCGTCGATCAGTTCCGCACGCCGCACACCGACAAGCTGCACGTGATCGAGCGCTGGCGCCTGACCAATGGCGGCAAGACCACCGAAATCGAAGTCACGATCGACGACCCCGACACCTTCAACCAGCCGTGGAAGGGCCTGGTGCGGCTGCAGCGGGGCCAGGCGCCGTACACGGAATTCGTCTGCGTCGAAGGCAATCTCAATCTGTTCGATTGGGGCGTTCCCACGGCCAAGACGCCGGACTTCTGAGTGGAGGAGTTTTGACATGAAACGGCTTGTCTTGACCGGTGCGATGTTGGCGGCCGCACTCGCGGCGGGCATTGCTTATGCCGCATCGGCGCCGGCGAAAGACTCCATCCCCGAGCTCGGCGGACGCGAATTCGCCTGGAACGTGAATTTCTGGGATTACCAGCTCGACCCGCCGCCGGGCTCGGGCCACGGGCCGATGAAGACCGACCCGCGCTATCCCTACAACAGCCAGATCCAGAACGGCGGCCTGTACCGCGACGGCGAACTGACCGTCTCCATCATGGACACCAAGGATCCGATCCTCAAGCCGTGGGCCGCCCAAGCGATCCAGGAGACGAACGACGAACTGCTCAGCGGCAAGCGCAAGCTGCCGTTCAACGCGCAGTCGCGCTGCTGGCCGGGCGGCGTTCCGGGGCAGTTGTTGTTCCTGGAACCGGTCTATTTCATCCAGACACCGACCGATGTGTACATGCTCTGGCAGCGCAACAGCACCGTGCGCCGCGTGCGGCTGACCGACAAGCATCTGCCGAACGTGAAACCGTCCTGGTTCGGCGATTCCATCGGCCATTACGAAAATGGCGACACGCTGGTGGTGGACACCATCGGCATCGCCGGCGGCAAGTTCCACTACATCGACAATTTCCGCACGCCGCACAGCGACAAGATGCATGTCGTGGAGCGGTTCACCATCGCGCCCGATGCGAAGAGCCTGACCGTGATCGTGCGGGTGGAAGACCCCGAGACGTTCAATGCGCCGCTGACGCTGAAGAACATCTGGCGGCGGAACAATGTGGCGATCGAGGAATCGGTCTGCGCCGCGGACGGTGGTGTCGATATGTTCAACCTGAACCTCTATCCGATCCCCGTCGCCGCCAAACCGGACTTTTGAACCCGCCGGAGCACGCGTATGTCCGCGCATGATTTCTCGTTCACCTCGATCGACGGCAAGCCGCTGAAGCTTGCCGATTTCGTGGGTCACCCCGTGCTGGTCGTCAACACCGCCTCGCAATGCGGGCTCACCCCGCAATACAGCGGTCTCGAAGCGCTCTGGCAGAAATATCGCGACCGCGGCCTGGTCGTGCTCGGCGTGCCGTCGAACGATTTCGGCCGCCAGGAGCCGGGCACGGAAGCCCAGATCAAGCAATTCTGCTCGACCAATTACAACGTCACCTTTCCGATGACGTCGAAATATCCGGTGACGGGCGCGAGCGCCCATCCGTTCTACAAATGGGCGCGGGATGAGGCCGGCGATGCCGCCTCGCCGCACTGGAATTTCCATAAATACCTGGTGAGAGCGAACGGCGAATTGGCCGGCGCGTTCGGATCGCGCGCGGCGCCCGATGACCCCTCGCTGATCAACGCCATCGAAACCGAACTCAAGCAATAGGGCGCGGGCGATGCTGACGCTCTATTTCGCGCCCGGCTCGAGCTCGATGGCGGCGCATATCGCGCTGCACGAAGTCGGCGCGGAATTCGAAAGCCGGCCTATGTCGTTCACCAAACGCGACATGCGCTCGCCGTCGTATCTGGCGCTGAACCCCGAAGGAAAGG
>Ga0310810_10002574_pt1 | contig 19555 bp, 13 predicted proteins | sample NCmetagenome_FD_207641 | JGI IMG/M metagenome (GOLD analysis project Ga0310810, IMG submission 207641) | Soil microbial communities from experimental microcosm in Duke University, North Carolina, United States - NC | ecosystem: Engineered > Artificial ecosystem > Soil microcosm > Unclassified ...
CGGGATGTTGCGGATGCTCGTGCGGAAGCGCTTGGCCATCTCTTCCTCGCCCGCCTTGTCGCCGGCCCAGTGGACCCAGGCGAAGCCGCCGCCGTCCTTGAAGAACTTCTCGTAGTCCTCCATGGTGTCGATCACGCGGCTGTTCTTCGCGCGGAAGTCGAGGGCGCGCTGGAAGAGGTCCTTCTGCATCTCGTCGAGGATCGGCCGGATCTTCGCGAGCGCCTCGGCGCGGGGGAGGAAGGACTTCTTGCGCGAGCGCGTCGCCTTCTCGTCCTCGCCGGGCACCTCCTTGACGATGCGGCGGGCGACGGCGAGGGAGCCCGAATCCACGTCGCGAGGGCCCACCTCGATGCGGAGCGGCACGCCCTTCATCTCCCACTCGTAGTACTTGGCGCCGGGCGTCATGCCCTCGCGGTCGTCGAGGTGGACGCCGAGGCCCTGGCCCTGCAGCTCGGCGACGACCTTCGCGCACTCCGGCAGGACCTTCGCCCGCTCCTCGGGCGTCTTCGAGATCGGGACCACGACCACGTGGGTCGAGGCGATGCGCGGCGGCAGCACGAGGCCGGTGTCGTCGGAATGGGCCATGATGAGGGCGCCGATGAGGCGCGTCGAGACGCCCCAGCTGGTCGCGTAGACGTGCTCGCGCTGGCCCTTCGCGTTCAGGAACATGACGTCGAAGGCCTTGGCGAAGTTCTGGCCCAGGAAGTGGCTGGTGCCGGCCTGGAGGGCCTTGCGGTCCTGCATCATGGCCTCGATCGAGAGGCTCTCGATCGCGCCCGCGAAGCGCTCGCCGGGGGTCTTGGCGCCGCGCAGCACCGGGATGGCGAGCTCGGTCTCCGCGAAGTCGCGGTAGACCTCGAGCATGCGCTTGGTCTCCTCCACGGCCTCGGCCTCGGTCGCGTGCGCCGTGTGGCCTTCCTGCCAGAGGAATTCGGCGGTCCGGAGGAAGACGCGCGTCCGCATCTCCCAGCGCACCACGTTGGCCCACTGGTTGATGAGGATCGGCAGGTCGCGGTAGCTCTGGATCCACTCCTTGTAGGTGGACCAGATGATGGTCTCGCTGGTGGGGCGGACGATCAGGGGCTCCTCGAGCTTCGAGCCCGGGTCCACCTCCACGCCGCTCTTGTCCTCCTTCGCCCGAAGGCGGTGGTGCGTGACGACCGCGCACTCCTTGGCGAAGCCCTCGACGTGCTGGGCCTCCTTGCTGAGGAAGCTGACGGGGATGAAGAGCGGGAAGTAGGCGTTGCGGTGGCCGGTCGCCTTGAAGCGGGTGTCGAGGCCGCGCTGGATGTTCTCCCAGAGGGCGTAGCCGTTGGGGCGGATCACCATGCAGCCACGCACGGCGGAATGGTCCGCCAGCTGGGCCTGCTGCACGATGTCCTGGTACCAGCGCGAGTAGTCGACGGAGCGGGGGGTGATCTTGGCGTCGCCGCCGCCACCGCCGCCCTTGGGAGCCTGGCTCATGTCATCCCTTCCGTGTTGTCGAAGGGCCCGATGATATAGAGGGAAGGGGCCGCTGACAACAGGTTGCGCACCAGCGGGATGGGGCCCCCTTGCGCGCGTTCCGAGCCTTTTGATACGATCCTCCGCCTTGCTTCTCATTCGGAGGACGGATGCTGGCGCGGAAGAAGATCGCGGTCATCGGCGCGGGTAAGCTGGGCGAGACCCTCATCAAGGCGCTCCTTGAGGCGAAGGTCGTCCAGCCGGAACAGATCAGCGCCACGACGCGCCACCCGGAGACCGGCAAGCGCAAGGGGGAAGCCTACGGCATCTCCGTCTCGACCGACAACGCCGCCGCGGCGAAGAGCGCGGACATCATCATCGTCTCGGTGAAGCCCCAGGTGATGGGGGAGGCCCTGGCCTCCATCAAGAAGGTCGTCGGCAAGAACCAGATCGTGATCTCGACGGCCGCCAGCGTCTCGACCTCGTTCATCGAGCGGGCGCTGGGCAGCGGCGTCCCCGTGATCCGCACGATGCCCAACACGGCCTGCCTCGTGCGGGCGGGCATGACCGGGATCTGCGCCGGGAAGCACGCGCGGCGCGAGCACCTCGCCCTGGCCGAGGGCATCTTCGCCGCGCTGGGCCGGGTCCTCGTGCTCGACGAGAAGTACATGGACGCCGTGACGGGCCTCTCGGCGAGCGGCATCGCGTTCATGTACGTGACCCTGGAATCGATGGCCGAAGGCGGCGTCGCGGCGGGCCTGCCCCGCGAGATCGCGACCGAGATGGCCGCCCAGGCCATGCTCGGCGCCGCCCGCATGGTGCAGGAGACCCGCGAGCACCCCGCGAAGCTCAAGGACGTGGTGACCACGCCCGCGGGCACGACGATCGACGGGCTCCTCGAACTGGAGTCGGGCGGCCTGCGGGTCACCCTGATCAAGACCGTCCTCCGCGCCACGAAGCGGGCGGCGGAACTTCTGCACGGTTAGGCCTTACCTTCGGCGTCCTGAGACGTCTAGTGTAGTAGGATGAGCTGGCGTTCCATCGACGAGTCTCCCCGGCGGCGGCCGCCCAAGGCGGCGCCGTCCCCGGCTCCGTCCGGCGACCGCGCCTTCCGCTGGATGGAATCAGCGGCGATCTGCCTGGGCTCCGTGCTCGCCCACGCGCTCCTCGGCTTCATCCTCGTGATGTTCTACCTCGAGGTCCGCCTCGAGCCCGAGCAGACCTTCTCGGTCACGATCTGGCGCGACGCGAAGGGCAAGGACGTCCTCAGGATCGGCGCGCCGGAGCAGGGGCCCCCCTCGAAGGGCGCGGACCTGCCTCCCGAGCCTCCGAAGAAGGAAGAGCCCAAAGCGCCGCCGCCTCCTCCCGAGGTGAAACCGGAGCCCGCGCCTCCTCCGCCTCCCGCGCCCGAGCCCGTCGTGAAAGCCCCGGAGCCCGTGGCGCCGCCGCCTCCGACGCCGGAGCCGGAAGGGGGCGTGAAGGACCCGCAGCCGCCCGGCCCGGCGACCATCGGGGCGGGCGCAAGCGCGGGGGCCCCGAAGTCGGACACGCCCGGAGTGGCCAAGGCGTCGGCGTCCGAGGGCGACGTCACGGAAGCGGACATCGACAGGGACCCGACGGCCGCGATCCGCCGCCGCCGCGCCGGCACGCTGAGCTCCCTGCAAGGCGGGAGCCGCAGGGACATCGTGGTGGTGACGGGCTCCTACGACCACATCCAGGAGGTGCTGGACCGCCTGGAGATCCCCTATTCGATCATCGACCCCGAGCAGCTGCCGCGCACCGACCTCTCGAGCTGCAAGCTGCTGCTGGTCAACTGCCACAACTCGTACGCCAGCGGGATGTTCCGCATCGGCGAGACCGGCCCGCTCCAGAAGGAAATCGACGACCTCGAGGCGAAGGAGGCGGCGCTCACGCGGCGGGTGCAGGAGACGAAGGACAAGCGCAAGGTCTTCGAGTACGGGATCGAGCTCTTCAAGGTGACGTCGCAGCTGTCGGCGTCGCGCGAGCAGCTCGCGGCCGTGACGGGCGCAACGCGGGTGGTGGAGAACATCCGGAAGTTCGTGGCCTCGGGCGGCTACCTCTTCACGAGCGACTGGGGCCTGTCGATCCTGGAGCGCGCGTTCCCCGGCACCGTGAAGAACGGCGGGAACATCGGCCCGCGGACGGTGTCGCTGCGTCCGCACGCCGGCGTGAAGGGCGGGCTGCTGGACGAGGTCTTCTACGAGGGCCCGAAGACCGGGACGGTGGTGTCGCGCAAGCTGCTCTGGGAGGTCGACTCGGGCTCCTACGCGATCCGGATCGAGAAGCCGACGGTCGAGGTGCTCGTAGAGACGCCCGACGTCCTACGCCACTCGGCGGTAGCGGTGGCGTTTACTCCCGAGAAGTCGAGCGGGAAGGTGCTGCACATCCTGTCGCACTTCGAGAAGCAGGCCACGAAGCAGGGCGACTACGCCCTACAGAATCTCCTGGTGAACTTCCTGGCCGAGCGAGCCAAGAAGTAGCGACGTCAGGCGGTTGTCGTCGTCGGGGGAGGAACGGGCGCGGCGGGGAAGATCTTCAGCCACTCTTCGCGGATTGCAGCGACTTTCTCGTTGTCGCCCGCCTTCTCGAAGCAGTCGCGCGCGAAGAGCAGCTTGCCTTCGCGGTGGGCGGCGGCGCCGGCCTCGCGCCATTCGCCGGGCTCGACCAGGTCGGGGGCCAGGCGGGTGATGCCGTGGAGCAGGAAGGCGTCGCCCATGCGGATGGCGTCCTTCTTGACCTGCTCGAGGCGCCCGCGGTCCTTCGAGCGCTCGTAGAACATCATCGCGATGGGGTACTTTCCCGCCTTGACGAAGAGGTCGCCGTAGCGGTTGGCCTCGTCGGGCGTCAGCTTCGGATCGGCGGTGAGTTCGCGGACGCGCTCCTCGGCGGGGAGGTCGATGTTGTTGGCCATGGCGGTATTATAGGAAAGATCGGAGTGGTGTCCACCGCGCCGGCGGGATCCGGGAAATCCTCTTGACTGACGGGGCGGGACCGATACACTGGCGGGCACCCTCACGGGCCGTTAGCTCAGTTGGCTAGAGCGTCTGCTCGACACGCAGAAGGTCAGAGGTTCAAGTCCTCTACGGCCCACCATTTCTGATATAATTCCCCTATGACCGAGAAGGACATTGCCAAGCAGGTGATCGACGCCCTCCCCAAGGACGCAACGCTCGACGACATCATGCACGCCCTTTATGTCCGCGCCAAGTTTGCCAAGGGGGAGCAGGAAATCCGCGACGGGAAGGGCATCCCCCACAAGGAAGCGAAGCGTCGACTCAGCAAATGGGTCAAGTAATCTGGTCTCCCTCCGCGCTGGAAGACATCGAGCAGGTCGCGCAATTCATTGCCCGGGATTCCTCCGATCAGGCTTCGCTTTTCGTCAGCCGACTGGTGGAAGCCACGGACCGACTGGCGACCCTTCCCCGGTCTGGCCGCGTGATCCCGGAAATCGGTCATCCGGATTGCAGGGAGATCACCTACGGTGCTTACCGGATCATGTACCGCGTGCAAGAGGAAGACGTCTGGATTACGGGCGTCGTCCATGGTGCGAGGGACTGGAATCCTGGTGCCGGGAAGGCCCGCAGCTGATGGACTTCGCAAAGGATGGCGGCCTTAACTGCGTCAGGCATTTCCTGTTCGAGGAGGGCCATAAGATCGAGGAGGTTGCAAGGCAGGCCCTCCAATCGCCGGGGAAGGTCGTCGGTCAGCTGAACTGTGTCTGCAAGGCGACAGACTTGTGGTTCCTCCGAATCTCCTCGGACCAGGCCAGAGCTACTGCATGGTGTGGCTGCAACGGAAGCGGTCTGCCTCTCTACATCGGCGCTCCCAAAAAAGCAGGAGAAGAAGTTTCCACGACATGTCCCTCCGGATGCAAGTCGCCGATGGGAAGGCTCGCCATCGGAATCGGTTACGCCGGGGTCGTGCCGCCGAACGGAACCATCGATGCTGAACGGGCCGTGGAGATCGTCGTGATCTCGCATTGCAAAGGCTGTGAGACGATTTGGCCTGTCTGGACCTTGAGATTGACCAGCCCGCCCGAAATCAAAGGTAATGAGTCATGGCTTCGGAGGATTCAAGGACTCCGATAGACAACGGCATCTGTTCCATCTGACGCCCATCTGACGGACTGCGCAAGCCTCTCCGTGCTACGCGGGCTGCACGGGCTATAATGCGTTAGATCTCGCGCTTTGGGGAGCTCGCGCGAGATCGACACGCAGAAGGTCAGAGGTTCAAGTCCTCTACGGCCCACCATCTCCCCTGAGAATCAGGGACTTAGAAACGAATTCCGATCTCCGAAAAAGCTCTCACCCTGCTGAGTGCTAGCAGAAGTCTAGTCTGATTCGATTCGACTTATCCCGCGGCCGCTTCAGTTGCCCAGGTCGATGCAGGATAGTTCGTCGTCGAATCTGAAAAGCAGGCGTTTCCCGGTTGCGTCGATGAAGCACTGAAGTCCAAAGGCTCCAGACTCGGGGACTTTGACCAGGGGCACATTGATCTGCTTCTCCTTCTTTCCAGTCGTGTCGAAAATTCCCAAGCCGACGCCCGCAAGCCGGACGATCAGCCGGTTGTCCGCGCCGAACGCGAGAAACTCCGCATTCGGTACGCTTGCGGCGGGCTTTTGCAGATTGTCGATCTTATAGGCATAGACCCCGAACTCCCCCGGATCCGGATGATCCTTCGGCGCAGGCCCTTTGCGGACGGTGACCGCGACCCACTTGGCATCGGCGCTGATGGCATAAGGCCCGACGAAGCTCAGCAGGGGTCCGACTTCCTCGTAGGCCGGATCTCCTCCCTTGAACTCCAGGCGACTCAGCACGCCGGCTCCGGTCCGGTTGAAGAGATACTTCGCTCCGGCACTGAGTTTCAGCTCGCCCCATTCCCGCGGGACGAAACTCGACATCTTGGTTTTCTTGAGATGCGCCATGGCCTCCTTGTTCAACTTCGAGGCCGAAATTTCCTTCGGCGCCTTCTCGGTCTTCAAATCGGTGATCAGGAGGTGATAGTCACCGGCCTTGGCCATGGGGTTTGCGGTGACCACCATTTTGGAATCGGGCAAGGCGCTCAGAGAACTGGACGCCTCGGTCTTCACGCTCTTCTGAAGGGTCAAAGTCTCCAAATCGATGATCCAGAGCTGGGGATCGAAGTCGAGTCCCGCATTCTTCTGCCCGTTCATGACGACCAAGCCGTCCTGGCAGAGCGAGAGAGGTCCCAGGTTCCGGCCCGTCGTCAATCGCCGTTCTTCCGTGAACTCGGAGAGGGAGATCTTCTGAATGACCCCCTCTCTCGTGAAGAGAAAAACGTTCTTTCCGTCAGGCAGCATGAGCATGCCGGGGCATGGGAATGCCCCCAGGGGGTCGATTTTGCAGACGGTTTTCGTGGCGCCCTCGACTTCGGTCTTGGTCTTCGCCAGCGGTTTGCCCGTAACCTCGGGGGTGGGCGCCTGGGCGGCAAGAGAACCGGCCAGGGAACACAGCAGAAGCATTCCGAGAATCATCTTCTTTAAGGTTTCTCTCAGGAACCCTGATCAGCGCGTCGAGGATCGCGATCTTGCCTTTGCAGTATACATCTCGAGGGCGGAAGGCGACTCGATTCCCCGCATCCTTCTTTCGGTCCCTGCTCGGTCGCCCTCGCTGGTCTGACCGAGCGATGCGGCGACCGCGTTCCTAAATCCGTCTAGAGCGGCCCACTATCCTGACAATCACGAACAGTGCAATCGCACCACGCCCAATTGGCCCTATCGCCTGTTGCGCGCAAGCACAGGCTCACTGGATCTCTTGCTAGGCTAGAAAACCCAGGCCCTTCTGACTGAATTCCTGTGAGGTTCCCAACTGCGGTTTCTTGCAGGACAGATTGGGGACATCAATTCGCGGGTTCCCTCTGCAAGCGTGTTTCTGATTGTGCGCACAGACCACCTCGCCTTGTCGCCTTCACCCTAGGGGGTCGAGAACGATGAACGAAGAGGATGTCGAGGAAAGCGTCCGCCACGCGCGGAAATGTTCGGGCAGCTTTCATCTTTCCGAGGATAAGCCCAACTTGGAATTGTACGAGTTCGTCAAGGGCGATAGGCAGATGGTCTTTCAACGGCCGATACTCAATGCGAAAAGTTTGATCGTCCTCTCTTTGGCCGCGGTCCCTCTTGTTCTTGTCGCCTGGGCCGTGCGGATACCAGTGCAAGGCAGCGACTTGGCGGTCGCGATTCTCCTGGGGGCGCCCATTGGCATCTGGCTCCTTTGGTTGGCTCTCTCGTGGTTGTTCACCAAAGACATCCTTTTGATTGATCGAGACAGCCGCTTGCTCGTGGCAGCCCGTCGCACACCTCTAAGACTGAAAGGCAACAAGTATTCCTTTGATCAGGTCAGCGCGCTTTGGGTGCGCCATGAGCGTGGCCCGGAGGAGGATTCGATCCCGGGATATTGGCGAACTTTCGTGGCGATGAAGGATACGAGCCCGGTGTACCTTGGACCGGGAACGAAGGCAGACGTAACGAGACTCGCGGTTCAGATTGCGGGGGCGCTCGGAGTCCAAGTGCTGGAATTTCCAATCGATGGTCCTCCTCGAGTCCTTGGGCCCTCTGCTGCCGGGAGTTGAGTTAGCGTCCGCCCTCGACCCATCTTGTTGATGAGGCGCTTGAGGTTGGTCGATACAGCGCAGCGGATCCATCAGACGCCCATCTGACGGATTCCGCCAGATTCGTTGGGCTGCACGGGCTACCCGGGCTAGAATTCCCTAAATGTCGCGCTTTGGGGAGCTCGCGCGAGATCGACACGCAGAAGGTCAGAGGTTCAAGTCCTCTACGGCCCACTATCCCTCGCTGGAACAGTCCCAATCGTTTTCCGATGAAGGTTGAGTAGATCTGTGGACTGGATCGAGAAAGACATCGCCATCGGGAACTTCCAGGAAGCAAAGGATGCGGAGATTCTACAGGGGGCCAGGATTGCGTCAGCGCTAAGCTTGGACGGAACGCTTTCCGGAGTGAAGCCGGAAACCCTCAAATTGAAGCGGATCGAAGTTGTTCGCCTGGAGGATGGACCGGGGAATGATCTTAGGCTCTTCAACATGGCCATCGACGCATTAAGCGAACTTGTGCAAGTCGCTCCTCCGGTCCTCGTTCAATGCCACGCCGGAAGAAGCCGATCGGTGGTCGTGGTGGCCGCCTACCTGATGAAGGCTCTCAGGATTGACGCACAGGCGGCCTTGGCTAGGGTCGCCTCCAGACGTGAAGTTGCGATCACTCCGGGACTGGAACCACTCCTCGAAAAGCTGGATGGCTGAACGTCCGCCGATTATGCGAAAGCTAATCGCTGTAGCGCTGGTGGGGCTCGCGGCGGGATGCACGTCCTCGCCCGTCATCGCGCCGCTGCCGCAACCCAAGAAGATCATCGCGCGCGGCGGCGGCGGGTGGAAGGACGGGCAGGTCAACGAACCCATCATCCTGGTCAATCCGAAGGACCCGAGCCGCCTGCTGATGTTCTATTCGGGGATGAAGCTCGGGGGGAACGGCGGCGCCATCGGAAAGGCCTGGGCCACGGCCGTGGATCCGTTCACCTGGCACGAGGACGAAGGCAACCCCGCGCTCGTCAACGAGACCGCGACGCCCGCCCGGGACGTCGGCGTGCGCCTCGATTCGGTGCTCTACGACGCGGGCAGCGACGCGTACTGGATCTACTACACGACCTATGGCGCCGGCGATTACATCTCGCTGGCGACCTGCCCCGCGGGCGCCGACGGCTATTCCGGCGTGACCCGGGCGAACGTCCGCCGGCATCCGGGCAACCCCATCCTCTCCCCGCGCGGGCAGGGTCGCGGCGACGAGACTCACGTGTCCCAGGCGTCGGTCATCCGCGAGAACGGACAATGGACCATGCTCTACTCGTACCGCTCGGGGTCAAAGGTTCTCCCCGGCATCCGGCTGGCGACGTCTCCCGACGGAAAGCAGTGGACCAAGGTCCCCGGCCCCGACCTCCTGTCGGCGGCGCCCGAGCAGAAGTACATCGAGTGGCACAGCACGATCCGCGTCGGCAATCGCTACGTCATGCTCTTCGAGGGGTACAACGGCGGGACGCGTTGGGGCGCTGAGATCGCGGTCAGCGAGCGCCTGGGCTCGGGATGGAAGAAGCTCCCGATGAAGACTCTCGACCAGACGAAATGGCCGGGCTACTCGGACGCCGACATGTTCCACGTCGCGACGCCCGCCCTCTACAACTGGGGCGGGAAGTGGTACCTCTACGTGCAGGCCGCCCCCGCCGGCTACTACATCGACCAGCCGTGGTCGTTGTGGGCCGTGGACTGCGACGACGCGCTGGCACCCTACCTCCGGCCCGATTAATCCTGATCCATCGTCGACTGGGTTCGCGTCTCCGGCATGGTCACGTAGACCATCAGGGAAATGGCGATGCAGAGGGTGACGTAGCCGTAGTACCAGCTTTCATGGCCGGCTTTCTTGAACCACAACGCCACTCCTTCAGCGGTCCCTCCGAAAACGGACACGGTGATTGCGTGGGGGAGGCCGATGCCCAGGGCCCGGATCTCCGCCGGGAAGAGCTCCGCCTTCACCACCCCGCTGATCGAGGTGTAGCAACTGACGATCACCAGGGCGCCCATGACGAGGAGGAAGGCCGCCCCCATGGTGTGGGTTCTGCTCAACGCGCTCAGGATGGGAACCGTCAAGGTCGTCCCGAGGACCCCGAAGACGATCAGGAAAGGACGCCGTCCGAAGCGGTCGGAAAGCAACCCCACCACTGGTTGGAGCAGCATGAAGAGGAACAGCGTCGCCGCGGAGAGCAGCGTTGCCTGGTTGGCGCTCCATCCCACCGAGTTCACCAGGTACTTCTGCATGTAGGTCGTGTAGGTATAGAAGGCGACCGTGCCCCCCAGCGTCAGCCCGGCGACGGTAAAGACGCTCCGGGGATGCTCGAGGAGCACCCTGAGGAGATTCTTCCGAGGCTGGATCCTCTGGTGCGTGGTGAAGGACTGAGTTTCGTCCATGCCACGTCGCATATAGAGGGCAACCACGGCGCACATCGCCCCGATGACAAAGGGGACCCGCCAGCCCCACGCGTCGATCTGCGGGCCGCTCAAGAACGCGCGTTGGAGCAGGATCAATACCCCGAGCGCCAGAAGCTGTCCCAGGATCATCGTGGCGTACTGAAAGCTGGAGTAGAACCCGCGTCGTCCGGGCGTCGCCATCTCGCTCAAGTAGGCGGCGCTCGCGCCGTATTCTCCGCCAAGGCTCAGTCCCTGCAGGAGGCGCGCGAAGAGGAGGATGATGGGCGCCGCAATGCCGATGCTTTGGTACGTCGGGGTCAGCGCGATCAGGAGCGAACCCAGGCACATCACCAGCACGGACAGGGTCAGGGCCGCCTTCCGGCCCTTCCGGTCGGCGTAGAGGCCCAGAATCCAGCCGCCCAGAGGCCGGACCAGGAAGCCGACGGCGAAGACGGCCGCGCTGCCCAACAGCTGGGCCGTCAGGTCCCCGTTCGGAAAGAAGGCCTTTGCAAAGTAGATCGAGAACGCCGAGTACACGAACCAGTCGTACCATTCGACGAGGTTCCCGACGGATCCGCCGAAGATCGACTTGAGGCGCGACGCTGTCCTGGCGTGCGCCCCCGAGCCCAAAGCAAGGGTTCCGCGTTCCAGTCCCATCATGTCATGCCCCTCCACTGGGGAAGGGGCGCCCGTCACCGGCCGGACTGTGCGCAAATTATTTGAATCCGGGATTTCCTGATCCGGCTACACTGGAATCCACTTTCCGCGCACAGTCGTCGGGCCGGCGACGCCTTGTACCCAGGGAGGACCATGGAGCCTGAGCAGGACAATTGGGGCAGCGACGTGGAGAAGCTCCGCCCGCTCCTCGTCTTGCTCGCGAGGCAGAACGTGCATCCGAGGCTCTGGAAGGTCGTCGATCCCTCCGGCGTGGTCCAGGACACCCTCGTGGAGGCCCACCGGGGTCGCGAGAAATTCCAGGGGAACGGAACCCTCGCCCTGAAGGGATGGATCCGCTCCATCCTCCTCAACAATCTCCGCGATGCCATCCGCAGGGCGCACCGGGAGGTGCGCGACGTGGATCGGGAAGTCTCCATGGCCGCCGCATTCGGGGAAACCACCCGCCGCCTGGAGTCGCAGCTGTCCGGCGGGGGCCCGTCGCCCAGCGAAATCGCGATGAAGAACGAAGACGTTGTGGACCTGGCGTGCGCGCTGGAACGCCTCGAGTCCGCCCAGCGGGATGCCATCGAATACCATCACCTGCAGGGACGCTCCCTGTCGGAAACGGCGTCGCTTCTGGGTCGGAGCGAATCCGCCGCGGCCGCGCTCCTTCATCGCGGGCTGAAGAAGCTGAAGGAACACCTGAAGAAGGGGTGATCCATGTCACAGGACAAGCCTGAAGTCGACGCGGACGAGCAGCTGGGCCAGGCGATTGCCGCCTGGATCGAAGCGGCGGAAACGGGGAATCGCCTGGACCCGAAAGAGTTCATCGCCCAACACCCGGAGCTGGCGGCGGAACTCGAGACCTTCTTTTCAAACCATAACGACATCGAACAGCTGTCGCTCCCGTTCCGGGAGCTGGCGGCCGCCGGGCAGACCGATTGGAAGGGCCACCGCTTCGGGAACTACGAGATCCAGGAAGAGATCGGCCGCGGAGGGATGGGCGTCGTGTACCGGGCGATTCATAAGGACCTCCGTCGGCCGGTCGCGCTCAAGATGATCCGGGCTGGCAAGTTCGCCACGGAAGAGGACGTCAAGCGCTTCCGCAGCGAGGCCAAGGCCGCGGCCTCGCTCAGCCATGCCAACATCGTCCCGATCCACGATTTTGGAGAGCATGAAGGCCAACTGTACTTCACGATGGAGCTGATCCAGGGACGCACCCTCGATCGCTACGGGCACGATTTCCGCTCCGATCCGGACGAGGCGGCGCGACTGCTCGCGGTCGTGGCGCGGGCCGTCCACCACGCCCATCAGCGACGGATAATCCATCGCGATCTGAAGCCTCCCAACATCCTGATCGATAATTCCGGCGGTCCCCACGTCACGGACTTCGGACTGGCCAAGCAGGCCGAATCCGGCGAACCGCGGACGGAGTCGAACGTCATCATCGGGACGCTGGCGTACATGGCGCCCGAACGCCTCAGCGAAAAGGTCCAGCCGCTGACCACGTCGGTGGACATCTGGAGCCTGGGCGTGATGCTCTATGAGCTGATCACGGGCCAGGAGCCGTTCCGCGGCAAGACCCAGACGGACACGATGGACAAGATTCGGAAGCAGGATCCGGCGTCCCCGCGCAGCATCAACAGCGAGATCCCGCGGGACCTGGAGGCCATCACGCTCAAGTGCCTGGAAAAGGAGCCGGAGCGGCGTTACGGATCGGCCCTCGGCTTAGCCCGGGATCTCGAGCGCTTTCTCAATCGGGAGCCCATCGAGGCGCGGCCCGTCCACCGGGTCGTGAAGGTCTGGAGTTGGTGCCGGCGGAACCCGGCGGGCGCCGGACTGATCGGAGCGGCGCTGCTTCTGGTGCTGACCCTTTCTCTGGGAGCGACGTTCACCTGGACTCGGCAAGCGGCGCAACGCGCGGGAATCCTGGAAGGACTGGTCTACACGGCGAGGTTCGCCGCCGAAAACGTGCGGGCTCGATTCGAGGAGTGGGGAGGGGCGGTCACCTTCGCCGCGCGGGACCCCGAGCTGGGGCGCATCATGGATAAGTGGGATCAGTCCGTGGGCGCGCTGCCGGATCCGAGCGGCCTACGAACGCTGCTCCAAGGACCCGATCAATTGGAAATCCAGAAAGTCTGCGAACGGCTGCATCAGTCTTCCCAGGGCGCCCCCGCCTACGAGGATTGGTTCATCATCGACCGACGCGGGACGCTCATCGCGCGCACCCCACGACCGGTCCATCTCGGAGAGAACTTTGAGAGCCGGGACTATTTCCAGGGACTGGCGGCCCACCTGGCGTCGAAAGGCGCCGGGACCGCGCACATCTCGACCGCGTTCCTCGCGAGCGTCGACCTGCACGCCAAGTTCGTGTTCTGTCGGCCGATCGAGAGCGAGGGCCGCTTCCTCGGCATGATCGCGATGGCGATGGGCACCCATCGGACGATGGGGCTTCATGACCTCCACGATCAGGATCGGAACGTCGTCCTCGTGGCGCCCTGGGACCCGGCTCGGCGTCCCAACGATCCTCCGATGATCTGGCCCACGCCGCCGAAGCACGTGCTGCTCCTGCATCCCGGCTACAAGAATCCCAGCGAGAATCCCGTCGCCGTGGACCTGGACCTCGCCGGCATCGGTCTCCGCAAGTGTCCAGACGACCTGTCGGCATCCGAGTCCGGAAAGGCACGGAGCCTTTCCGATTACGCCGATCCGTTCGCAGCCAGGGATCCCGCCTACGGGGGACATTGGTTGGCGGGGATGGCCCCGGTCGGAAATACCGGCTTCCTCGTCCTCGTCCAGCAGCGGGATCGCTAGCCGGCCCGGCATTTTTCGCGCACTGCTCCCGGGGGGCCTGACGCCTTCAGTCCTGGGAGGTGACGATGATGAATGCCACGCAGCGGGCGCTCTACGAGCGGGTTCGCGCGTTTCCCCTGGACGAGTCGGGGGCCGGGTTCACCTTCACCCAGCGGCTGGCAAAGGAGAACGGCTGGGACCTGGCCTATTCCCGGCGGGTCGTCGAGGAATACCGCAAGTTCATGTTCCTCGCCGTCGCGGCCGGCCACCCGGTCAGCCCCTCGGACCAGGTCGATCAGGCCTGGCACCTCCACATGACGTACACGCGGTCCTACTGGGAAGGCTTCTGCGGCAAGGTCCTCGGAAAGTCTCTCCACCACGAGCCCACCCGGGGCGGCCACGAGGAACAGAGGAAGTTCGCCGTCATGTACGAGAAGACGCTCGAGAGTTACCGGGTGTTCTTCGGAGAAAGGACCCCCGGGGATATCTGGCCGGAGGCCCGGGCGCGCTTCCGCAAGGGCAACGACTTCGAGCGGGTGAATCGCGGGAGCAGCGTCGTCCTGCCCCGAAGGGCGCTGAAGATGCTGCTGGCCACGGTCCTGATCGCGGGGGCGCTCCTGCTCGTCGCCCTCTGTGGCGCCGAAATTGCCGGCGCAGTCCGGACGGCGATCAACCTGCAGGGTCCGGAGTTCCTCGGCTTCTACATCCTCCTGGCCGTCGCCGTGGTTCTCGGGGGTCTCGCGTTCCGAAGGGCGCAGAGGTCCCCGGCCGACGATCCCGTCGGGGCGGAGCTCGACCTGGATGCCTACGAAGCGGCCTATCTGGCGGGCGGCGAAAAGCGCGCCGTCAACGCGGCGATTGCGAGCCTCGTGCAACGTGGCGTCCTCAAGACCGTCCCGGAGCAGCACGAGTTGAAGAGGGCGGGCTCGCTGCCCGGAGATGCTCCTCCGTTGGAGCGCGTGCTCGTGGCGGCGACGAATCCCGATCCAGGCACCAAGGTGTCGGATCTGCACCAGGTCGCCAAGTCGGCTCTGGAGCCGGTCCGCGCGAAGCTGACCTCGATGGGGCTTCTCGTCTCGGAATCCCGGGATTTCTTCGGGCGCGCCGTGCCGATCGCGCTCGTGATCTCGATGTCCCTCTTCGGGGTCGCGAAGATCGTGGTGGGACACGAGCGGCACCGTCCGGTCGGATTCCTGGTGCTGCTCGTGCTCGTGGCGGGGGTGGCCGGGCTGATCGTGTTCGGCCGACGCCTCCGCTGCAGCCGACGGGGAGACCGCGCTCTGGCATCGCTGCAGCACCAGTACGCCCAGCTGGAGACCCGGGCGGCCCGGGCGGATACCGGCGGGGTCAGCCTGGAGATCCCGATGGCGGTGGCCCTCTTCGGCGTGGCGTCGCTCTCGGGCGGTCCCTTCGACGACCTCCAGGAGACGCTGAAGCCTCCCTCCGGATGGTCCGGCAGCGGCTGCGGCTCCGGGTGTGGAGGCGGCGGATGCGGTGGCGGAGGCTGCGGCGGAGGTTGCGGCGGCGGCTGCGGGGGCTGCGGCGGAAGCTAGCGAAGGACGTCCGCGAGAATTCCACCGCACGACTCGCCGGGGCGGGGGAGTACAATCTGAAGAGATGTCGAAGAGGTCCCAACTCGTCCCGGCGGCTCTCCTGGCGATGCTCCTGGGAATCTTCGTGGTTCTCCGGGGCCGTCCGGTCCCCACGGCCGTTCCCACGCCCCAGGTAACTGCGGCTCCGGAGAGGGACGCCGCCCGCCCCGAGTCCGCGAAGAAAGTAAGACCCGCCGAAGAAGCGGGTCCCCGCGTGCGCGGGCTCGTGCTGACGGAGAACCGCGAGCCCATCGAGGGGGCGCGGATCTGGGTCGGCAACGGGTGGTGGAACTTCTCCAAACCCCTCGGCGCCACCGCGAAGGACGGATCGTACGCTCTGGTCCTTCCCGAAACCGACTTGCCCAACTACCGGCAGATCCACGTCATGGCCGAGGGATTCCGACCGGAGACCCGCAAGCTCGGGCCCATCGTGGGGGAGAAGGGGCCGACCATCCTCCTTCATCGCTCGCCGCTCCTCCACGGCGTCGTCCTCGAGCGCGACAGCTGGCGCCGCCTCGGCGGCGTGACCGTCCAGGTCAAACGCGACAGCCTGAACGAGAACCCGCTCCTTGAAGTGCAGGCCCGCCACGATGGGACCTTCGACATCGGCAGTCTCCCCTCGGGACAGTTCGTCCTTTCGGCCCGCGGCGTGGGCTACAAGGCCGCCCTCGGCTTAACCGGGGACGGAGGGGCCGCCGTTCCCGAAGATGTGCCGCCAGCAGTCGCCTCCCTCTACCCGGGCCAGACCATCTTGGTTCTGCCCCCGACGGGCACGGCGCTCGTCACCGTGAAAGACGAAGCGGGGAAGCCCGTGGTCGGCGCCGAGGTCCGGAACGAGGAAACCGTGAAGACCGACGCTGAAGGCCGGGCTCGGATGGAATCCCTGCCCGAGGGCGACGAAGGCGTCGCCGTCTATGCCGACGGGTACGTCCCCGGATACGAGAAGTTCCAGCTCGTGGCTCACGCGGAGGCCAAGGTCGACGTCGTCCTCCGCAAAGGCGGCGCGCGACTTTTCGGAACCATCACGGTCGCCGAAGGGCAGCCGGAGCCTCGCTCCGTGGAGCTTTGGCCCGGCGACCTCGGAAGCGAAGGCGCCCACTGCCGCCATGCGGAGGTTCACAGCGCGGTGGCCGCCGGCCGTCAGTACTCCCTCCACGTTCCCCATGGCGAATCCGTCCGCCTCGTCGTCCGCTTCGAGAGCGAACGCGGGGAAGGGCGCATCCCCTGGTTCGACCGCGGGTCCGTGACCCTCTCGTACGGCCAGTCCCTCGAACGAAACCTCGTGATCGACCCGCTCTGCAAGCTCGTCATCGCGGTCAAGGACACGAGCGGCCGGCCGGTCGCCGACGCTTCCGTCCACTGGGAAGGAGGGACGTCCTACTCGTTCGAGCGGGAGACTTTCAGCGGGACGCTGAGCGAGGGCGAGGCGACCCGCTTCGGCGAGACGCTCGGCAACCGCCGTAAGGGTTGGGGTGTGAGCGACGCGTCGGGAGCCCTGACGGCCTTCGTGGTGAAGGGCGAGTACGCCGTCCAGGTGACCCACGGGGAGTTCAAGCCCCACAAGGGTCAACGCTTTCCGGTGGGTGGAGACGCGACCCGCGAGGTCGTGATGGAGCGCGCCTTGCGCGTCAGCGGACGCCTGAGCACCTGGGACGGGAAGCCCGCGGACGGATGGTGGGTCGGGATCGGCAGACGCGGTAACGAAGAGATGACCACGAGCGACGGCGACGGCGCTTTCACGCTCGATTCCGTGCTTCCGGGACCGCAGAAGCTTCAGGTCTGCTGGCCCCAGTACATCCAGACCGAATTGATGTCCCAGACCGTCGAGGTTACGGAAGGCATGGCCCCGCTGGAGATCCGCCTGCCGCCGCTGCCGACGCTTCGTGGCCGGCTCCGCGGATTCCGCCTCCAGGACCTCGGCGAGGCGCGGTTTGAATGCGGCGTGAGCGACGAGCAGGTCGGCTATATGACGGTCCGCTTTGCCGCCGAGCCGGATGCCCAAGGGCTTCTCACCCTTGGCCCCATGCCCGTCGCCACCTACTACTACACCCTCAAGGTCCGCTTGAACGGCTCGTCGCAATCCTACATTGCCGCCCGCGGGAAGGTGATCATCGCCCCGGCGCGCGAGACGACGCTGGACTTCGACTGCGAGGCCCCAGGCAGCGTCGCCATCGACATCGATATCGCCGAATCGTCACGATACGATCGCTACCAGCTGATCCTGAAGCGGCCGGACGGTTCCTACGTCGACTCGGCCGCCGTGGACGTCGCCCCGCGCAGCGCGATGCAGAAGAAGATCGAGCTGATGGCCGCTCCGGGAAAGTATCTCGTGGAAGTGGTCGGCTCCATCAACTATACCGAGGATCGCTCCCACAAAGTATTCAGTGGAACGGCGACTCTGGACGCTTCGGGCAAGGTCTTGCTGAGCGCCGCCTCTCGCTGATCATTCCGGCAGCCTCCACTCCAGGATCCCGCCCGACTTGCCGGGCTTGAGCTGCACCGAGAGACGGATCTTCGTCGTCGTCACCGGCGCGAAGCGCACGATCGTGAAATGGCCGTCCGAGAACAGGTCGTTCGTGTGCGCGTAGTCGTGTTGCAGCGCGACCGGCTGCCAGGATGAGCCGGTCCAGTACTCGTGGCTGAAGGTCTGCGGGAAGTCGCAGCCGCCCCCCGCCGACGCATCGGAGAACCAGAAGATGTCGCTCCGCCACAGCGTCACCGGGGCGGGGAACTCGTAGGCGATCCACTCCGACGTGCCCTGGTGGCTCCACCACGTGAAGCGCGGGATCGACTGGTCGTTCGAGTTCTGGGGCCAGACCCCGTCGTTGAGCGCGGCCTCGGAGTCGCTGCCGTTCTTGTAGGAGTAGCTCACCGTCGCGCCACCCACCCGACCCCGGTCCGGCTTCACGGGAGCCGCGGCCGCCGTTTCGGGCACCATGACCGTCATCAGGCTGTCGTGCGAGCGGTTGTCCCAGACCGCGTACGGGATCAGGGTGATCCCGACGGAGCTGCCGTCCGACGCGTTCACGCCCGTGCCCGTGATCTTCGTCACGCCCCCCAGGAGGGAGCCGTCGAAGCCGGCGCTCAGCGCCGCCCCCGGCGGCACGACGATCTGGTGCACCGATACCGGGTTGTCGTTGCTCTCCAGGCAGTAGACGATCGGGCCGCGCGCGATCGCCACCCGGCCCTGGTTCGCAAAGACCTTGGACGAGGTCGCGAGCCGGCGGATCGCCATCGGCAGCGTCAGCTCGACGACGTCGCCGTTCTTCCACGTGCGCGTGATCGGGAGATATCCCGCGGCCGCGGCGCCCATGTCGACGCCGGCGCCCTCGACCGTCGCGCTCGCCCCCGCCGCCCATGAGGGAATGCGGAGGTGCAGCGTGAAGCTCGTGGGACTCGGGAGCGAGACCGTCAGCTTCACCTGCCCGTCCCAGGGGTAGGACGACTCTTGCTTGAGCCCGATCGTCGTTCCCCCATAAGGCAGGCTCGCCTGGCCGGCCATGTAGAGGTGCGCCCAGACGCCGTCGCCCTCCCGCGTCGCATACTGAAAGCCCCCGACCTGCGGCACGGTCCGGACGATGTTGGTCGCGCAGCAGACGATGCCCATGCGGCCCTTCGCGCCGTAGCGGTTCATGTAGTTGTTGTAGTAGAGCCGCGTCCCGTCGATCGAGCGACCCGCCGCGAAGCCGTTGTAGAGGATCCGCTCGAGGACGTCCATGTAGCGGCCGTCGGCCAGCACGTTCGCCATCCGTTGCGTCCAGAACATCATCGCGCACGCGGCGCAGGTTTCATTGTAGGCCCAGTCGTTGGAGAGGTCGTCGTCCGGGCCGTAGCCCTCGTTGTAGAGCCGATGCCCGGTCCCGCCGGTGACGTACATCTTCCGGTCGACGACGTTCTGCCAGACCGTCTGGAGCGCGGCCAGGAGGGCGCCGTCCTGGGTCGCGGCGGCCACGTCGGTCGCGCCGGCCCACATGTAGGGGCCCCGGACCGCGTGACCGACCGGCTCCGTGACGTCGCGGACGGGCGCAAGGTCCTGGCAGTACTCGCCGAAGATCCCTCGGCCC
>Ga0310810_10002575_pt1 | contig 19549 bp, 14 predicted proteins | sample NCmetagenome_FD_207641 | JGI IMG/M metagenome (GOLD analysis project Ga0310810, IMG submission 207641) | Soil microbial communities from experimental microcosm in Duke University, North Carolina, United States - NC | ecosystem: Engineered > Artificial ecosystem > Soil microcosm > Unclassified ...
GCGTACGGCTGTCGAAGATGCTCTCGGTCGCGGAGCAGAACCTGATTCCGCTCGACCTGGACTCCGCCCTCTCGTTCATCCAGCAGCTCCTCAGTGCCATGGCGGAACTGCACGGCGATGCACCGGACGCATGCCACGGAACGCTCGCCGCCGAGCGTGTCGTCGTCACGCCCGACGGCAATCTGGTCGTGGTCGAACACGTCCTCGGAGCCGCACTCGGCCAGCTGCGATATTCGCCGGAACGCTACTGGAAAGAGCTGCGCATCGCGCTGCCGACGGCCGTCGCCGCACCGCTGCTCGATCGCCGCGCCGATGTCGCGCAGGTCGGCATGATCGCGCTCGCACTGTTGCTGGGCCGGCCGATCACCGATGACGAATATCCCGAGAAGCTGACCTCGCTCGTCAACGGCACCCTTGGCCTCGGCGGAAGCTTTGAAACGATTCCCGAGTGGCTGCGCGGGTGGCTGTCGCAGGCGCTTTCGCTCGAGCCGACGCGCTGGTTTGCCTCCTGCGTCGAAGCACGTGAGGCATTCGAAGTGGGACTCAAAGCCGCCGGCATCGCGCTGTCAGCCGAGAAGCTCGACGTCTTCCCGCGGGAGCTGGTGGAACAGCCGCGTCCGGCACCGACGACAGGTCCTACGCTGGTCACGACAGCGCCTGCCCCGGCAACCGCTGCCCCGGCCACACCCGCGCCGGTTCAGCAGAAGCCGTCTTCAATGCCAGCCGCATCCACGCCGGCACCTGCGCCCCTCGCTGTCCAGGAGCCGAAGCCGGTGAACCAGAAACCGATACCGGTTTCTCCGTCACCTGCGTCGCGGCCCCATGAACCGATGCCCGCCGCGGCATCAGTGTTCCCCAGCGAACAGTCGCGGGCTGCCGCGAGCGCGTCCAAATCGAGTCGCGACGAAGAGTCCGAGACAGAGACATCCGCGTCTTCGTGGAATCCGCGCGCCGTCGGCAATCACCGTCCGCGCATGATCGCCGCGGCCGTGGTTGTTGTCGCCCTCACATCAGGTGGCGTGCTCGCAGCGCGCCGATATTTCTCGACACCGGCAGAAACGGCACCGACAACCGGAACCGTCGCCGTGACCACGGATCCGGCCGGCGCCGCTGTCGTCATCGACGGCGAAGCACACGGGACGACGCCGGCAACCGCGACGCTCAAGCCGGGACCCCACACGATCGAACTGTCGAAGGACGGCGTCCGCCGGACGATGACGGTCAACGTCACCGCGAATCAGCAGCTGTCGCAGTTCATCGAGATGCCGAAAGCCACCGCCGGTACCGGCGATCTGCAGGTTCGCACCGATCCGCCGGGGGCGAGGGTGGTAGTCGACGGTCAGGTTCGAGGCTCGTCACCGGTGAACGTGCAGGGCCTGACGCCCGGCAATCATGTCGTCGTCCTGCAGAACGATCTCGGATCGGTGAACGAAGACGTGACAATCCAGGCCGGAGCGACAGCGTCGCTCGTGGTGCCCTTGAAGGCGCCGCAGGGCGCGCCGGTCTCGGGTTGGATCTCGATCAGCGCGCCGACAGAACTGCAGGTGCTCGAAAGCGATCGTCTCCTCGGCACGAGCCGCACAGACCGGATCATGGTCGCCGCAGGGCGCCATGAGATCGAAATCGTGAACGAGGCGCTCGGTTTCCGCACGACGCAATCGATTCAGGTTGCGCCCGGTCAGGTTGCCCGCATCAAGCCCGATTGGCCGACGGGCACGATCGCCATCAACGCCACCCCGTGGGCCAACGTGACACTCGATGGCAAGGACCTCGGCGAGACACCGGTCGGCAACACCACGGTTCCGATCGGCACGCATGAAGTCGTGTTCAAGCATCCGCAGCTTGGTGAGCAGCGCTTCACCACGACGGTGACGGCCAACACGCCCGCTCGTTTGAGCGTCGACATGAGGAAGAAATGAGAAACATCATCTGTGCGTCCGCGCTGCTGATTTCGGTGGCGTTTCCCGTCAACACCTACGCGGCCGACGCGAGCCTTGCCGCCGCCCGCGAACTGTACGTCGCCGCCTCCTACGACGATGCGCTGTCCATGCTGAGCCTGTTGTCGAACGGGTCGCGCAGCCCGGAGGAGCGCCAGTCGATCGATCTGTATCGCACGCTGTGCCTGTTCGCGCTCGGAAAAACGGCCGACGCCGACAAGGTGATCGAGTCGATGCTGGTGCGCGATCCGCTGTACCGGGCCGCCGATGAAGAGCTGTCGCCGCGCGTCGAGACCGCGTTCCAGACCGCGCGCCGGCGGATTCTGCCGTCGGTGATTCAGCAGAAGTACGCCGAGGCGAAGGCCGCCTTCGACAAGCAGGATTGGACCACGGCGTCAACGGGATTCGCGGAAGTGCTGAAGAGCATCGGGGATCCGGACATTGCCACGGCTGCCGTTGCGCCTCCGCTGTCAGACATCAAGACACTGGCCGCAGGGTTCAAGGATCTTGCGGTCAAGTCGACGCCGCCACCGGCTCCGGCCCCGAAAGTCGCGGAGGTGATCAAACCCATCCGTCCGGTGAAGGCCATCTATACCGCCGAAGATCGCGACGTCATGCCTCCGGTCGTCGTTCAACAGCGCGTTCCGAAGTACCCGGCGAATGTCACGCGTCCGCTGCAAGGAGTCGTGCAGTTCGTGGTCGATGAAACGGGCGCCGTGCAGGGGGCAACGATGCCGGTGAGCATCGACATGAGCTACGACGGGATGGTGATTGCAGCCGCGAAGAAGTGGCAGTATCAGCCGGCGACGCTGGATGGCAAGCCGGTGAAGTACATGAAGAAGCTCACCATCAGCGTCGCGTCGGCGCCGCCGCAATAACAAATCGTTCGGATCGTTCCAATCGTTCGAATCGTTCGGGTCGTTTTGTAGAGAACGATCCGAACGTCCCGAACGATCCGAACAATCAATTAGTCGAATTCGTCCAGACCGGCTTCACCGGCTTCGCCACCAGATACGCCGGATTCGCGCCGGGCCGCGGCTTGAACTTCTGCACCCGCCCGCTATCCACTTCCGCCACGTACAGGTTGCCGTCCGAGTCGACGCTGATGCCGTGCACGCCCCACAGGCCGCCGGGGAACGCGCCCATCGTGCCGAACGTGTAGAGCAGGTGCCCCTGCTGGTCGTACTTGACCATCTTGTTGGTGCTGCGGTCGAAGGTCCACACGTTGCGATCCTGTCCGATATAGAGCAGGTGCAGGCTTGACGGGTCCGCATTGATGCGCCATTCGGACAGGTACTTGCCGTTCTCGTCGAACACCTGGATCCGGTGATTGTTGCGGTCGTTCACGAACACGTGGCGATTGGTCGGATCCACCGCGATGCCGTGCACGTTGTTCATGTAGCCGGGGCGCTTCTCGTTCGGCGGAACGCCTTTGATGCCCCACTGTGCGACGAACTTGCCGTTCTTGTCGAACTTCGCCACGCGTGTGCCCGTGTACCCGTCGGAGACGAAGAACGTCCCGTCGGGCAGCCAGTCGAGATACGTCGGACGGTTGAAGTGCGTCGCGTCTGCGCCTTCGTGCTCCGGGGTCCCGATGGTCTGCAGGAGCTGTTTCCCGTCATGCGTGAAGATGTAGATCGCCTGCATGTTGTCATCGACGACCCAGACGCGCTTCTGCATGTCGTAGGGGCTGATGTAGACGGAGTGCGGGCGGCGGAAGAGTTTGTCCCACTGCTTCCACGTTTCGATGATGTTGCCCTGGCCGTCGTAGATGACCAGGCAGTTCTCCCACTGGGCGTCGACGCCCAGTTTCCAGTACGGCGGTCCCTTGATTCCGAGCTCGTCGTCGCGTCCTTCCCATGAGGTGAGCCACTTGCGGACGTCCTGGTCCGTGCCGCCGGTGCCGGGCAGCGACGCGACCGTCGCATCGCGCCAGAAGCCGGCGACCGGGAAGCTGATGCTCGGTCCGACCTGCGGCAGTTTCACTGCCTTTGGCGGCTGGATGTTCGGCAGTTCGCCCCGGTACAGGCCGTAAATGCGGTTCGGACTCTCGGCGAACACGCTCTCACCGGCGCCGTAGGTCCACTTCTGATTGCCCGGGAGCGTCGAGATGTCCTTCGGCCAACCCTTGACGACCTCGTAGGGTCCCGTGACATCCTGCGTGCCGACCGCATTCGGCACGGCGGAAAAGCCGCCGGCTGCCGCGGCTGGTTGTGCCTGTCCCTCGACGTCCCTGCCGTTCAGGAACAGAACGGCGAACGCAGCGCCGAGAGCAAAGGTCAGAAGCGTCATGGCGACTTTGCGCATGCAATTCTCCTGGTTCGTATTTCGTGATTACGCGATCGCGCGTTTTTTGTACCTCATTCTGGCAGTCGCCGCCATCCCCTCGCCGGCGGCGGCACAAACCAAGCTGCCGGAGACCATTCCGATTTTTCCGCTCGAAGACGTGATGCTCTTCCCCGAGATGTCGGTGCCGCTGCACATCTATGAGCCGCGATACAAGGCGATGATCGCCGACGCGCTCAAAGGCAACCGCATCATCGGGATGGTGCTGCTTCGGCCGGGATACGAAAAGGACTATGAGCGTTCGCCGTCGATATTTGCCATCGGGTGCGCGGGCGTCATCAACGAGGTCGAGCAGCTGCCGAACGGCGAATACAACATCGTGCTCGGCGCGTTGACCAAGTACCGCATCACGCGCGAGGAGGCGAGCCGGCCGTACCGGATTGCGCACGTCACGCCGATCGCGGACGAGGTCGCGGATGCCGACCAGCCTGCGCTGCACGCCCGGCGCCTGCGGCTCGAAGCGCTCATCAAAGAATCCGGCGGGCGGACAGGGATCGCCGCCGCGCCGGCCAATATTTCAGACGAGCGCCTCGTCAACGGCATGTCGCAGCTCTCGCACATCGACGAGCTCGATCGAGAGCGCCTGCTCGAGGCACCGAACCCGCTCGCGCGCGCCGATGTGCTGATTGCCATTCTCGAAAAATCGATCGCCGAACGTTGAGAACGATCCGAACGTTCTAACTTATCGGCGTCGCATTCAACGGCGCGCGGATCGCGCGGTTTGCGGCCGCCGACGAATGATGCGAGAAGCCGGCGCCTTTGACCTTCGCAGCGCCCGCAATGCGGCCGAGCGTCGACATCAGCGTCGCCGGGTCGTCGTCGAACGCGCCGTGCGCCTTCGCGGTCGATGCGTCCAGCGATGATATCGGGTTGGCGTTCGGCGCCTGCACCCAGTCCCAGTTCCGTTGCGACGACGGCAGCTTCGAGACGAACTTGGCCATTCCCAGAATCGCCTCACCATCGCGCTCACGCAGGAACGGCGCTTTTTGGACAGACGATTCAAAAGCGTTCGACACCAGGTAGAGCAGCGACTTGTGATAGATGTTCGCGCACGTGTCGTCGCGCTCGGCCTTGTCAGTCAGCGTGAACAGCGCGAACTTCCGAATGGCTTCGCTGTCGATGGCCGGTCGATAGAGGTTTTGATAGACGTCCATCGTGCACGCAGGCGCCCACAGCGTGCACGTCTCGATCGGAACCGCGTTGGAGCCGCCATTCGCCAGCCGATCGACGAACCCCCCGAACAGAATCGAACCAGCGCTGTGGCCGACCAGGTGAATGCGCAGCGAGCGGAAGCGCTTCGTCAGATCGCGCAGCAGGTCGGCGACCAGCGCGAGTCCGCCGCCCGGTTGGCTCGCGGCGATGGCGTTCTCCTTCATCTCGTCCCACTGCGACTTGCCTCCGATCACGCGCGCCAGCGGTTCAAGGGCGTCGTCCAGGCGGTCGAGCATGAAGTCCTTCGACGCATCGACAAATCCCTCCGGGCGACGTTTTGAGACGGCGTCCGACAGGATGTTCTTCAAGGTCGTCCAGAAATCGGTCTTCCAGATGATCGAGACCGGGTAGACGCCGGCGTCGAGCAGCGGTGCGCGCAGATCGGCGACTTTCTGGATGGCCGAGTCCTCGGCGACGAGGCCCCCATGCGCGTAGAGGAGCAGGTGTTGCCGTGTGTCCACCTGTCCGGCGATGTGCGCAAAGATTTCTTTCACGTCCTCCGCAGACGTCCCGTACGTGCCTTCCGTCCTCAGCAGTCCGTTGTTGCCGAGGCTGATGATGTGCGGACGCAGGTCGCAGAACATGTAACTGCGCGAACCGCCGGCGGCGACGCCGACGCCCCGTGACACGGTCCGGTGCGACCTGAACTCGATAGGCGCGCCGAGCCGTGCCACCCATACATCGCTGCCGTGCGCGAGCCAGTCGTCATAGTTGACATGGCCAAAGCCGTCGCGGCCCCAGTCGTCACTCCAGGAGTTCTGGATCCAGAAACCGTTCTTGTCGTAGGCGACGATGGCGAACGCATGTCCGCCGGTGACGGTCGACTTCTCGGGGTCGTAATCGATCGCGCCATCCTTGCCGACCCGGTTCCACCCGTCGTGGACGGTGGCGGTGGCGTAGAGCACCCCTACCTCGGCTATGGCGGCATGCATCGCGATGACGTCCTTGTGGTTGACACGCAGGTACGCCCCCAGCGGCCGACCAAGGGCTTCCGCGAACCTCGCGCGGTACTGCTCTGGATGTCGATCGTCCTTGACCCAATGCGCTTTCGAGCAGACACCATGCTTGTGCCAGCCCTTCATCGCCCCGCGCGCGCTTGAACCCTCGTACCGTTCACCAGGCCATTCGTCATAGCGTCGCGCCATTTCGTACAACATCCAGGGACTCACCTCGCCGCGGTCGGGCACGACCTTTCGCGTGTGGAGAAGGTAGTGGATGACGGTGGCGAGTCCGAAGCCGGTGCAGGCGCCTTCCTGCCCCTGGTCGAGAATCGGAACGCGGGCTTTCCGGTAGTCGGCCAGCGGCCGTTCCGTTGGTACTTCGATCAGCGTCGGTTCGAACATCTGATCCCTGAAATCGAGCGTGTCCGGTCTGGCATCGAGCGTGCGTGGAGCAGATGACGTCGTGCGTTGACGGGAGGTGCGGCGTGCGTGTCCAGCTGTGGTCTTGCGGTGTCCGGGTGGTGACGGTTTGCGTTTGGTCATGGCGTCGTATTATCAACGGCGCGCACCCGCGGGACGCGGAGGCCGGGTCATCACCGTGCAACGGATAACCGTCTTGCTCAATCCAGGCGCAGGTCCGCAAGACGATGACGTGGTGGCACGCGTCACGACCGGGTTCCGGCGCGCCGGCACGGGCGAGCTCGATGTTCGCGTCGCTGCAGGCGCGCTGGTTCGTACCGTTGCCGCCGAGGCAGTTGTGCGAGGGGCGACCGTCGTTGTGGCAGGAGGCGGCGACGGAACGGTCAGCGCCGCCGCATCTGTTCTTGTCGACGCCGGCGCGACGCTTGGAATCCTGCCGCTCGGGACCCTCAATCACTTCGCGAAGGACCTCGGAGTGCCGCTGGATCTGGACGAGGCGATCCAGGCCATTGTCGGAGGACGACGCGTACGCGTGGACGTTGGCGAGGTGAACGGCCGTCCGTTCATCAACAACGCCAGCATCGGCATGTACGCGTCGTTGATTGCCGAACGCGAGGCGATGCAGCGCATCGGGCGCCATAAGTGGTTCGCGCACGGCCTCGCCGCCGCGCGTGTCTGGCGGCGTTACTATCGCCACCACATTCATCTGCAAGCCGACGGGCGTGAGCGCACCATTCACACACCGTTCGTCTTCGTCGGCAACAACACCTATCAGCTGAGCGGATTGGAATTGGGCGGCCGGAAGACCCTCGACGCCGGACGGCTTCATGTGTGCATGGCCCCCAATATGACGCGGCGCGACGTGGCTCGGATGATCGTCACCGCCATGTTCGGCGACATCTGCCGGCTCGAAGGGTTCGAATCGTTCACCCCGTCTGAATTGACGCTCGACGGCGGCGTGCCACGGCTGCGCGTCTCACTCGATGGTGAGGTGATGGCGCTCGACAATCCGCTCGAGTTTCGAAGCAGGTGCGGCGCGCTGCAGGTGATGGTCCCCTGATGCGCACGCTGGTACACCTCTCCGACCTTCATTTCGGCCGGGTGGATCCGATCATCGCGGAGGCACTGCGGCAGACCGTGAGCGACCTTCGCCCCGATGTCCTCGTGGTCTCCGGCGACTTCACGCAGCGAGCCCGCGCGTGGCAGTTCAGAGCGGCGCGTGCCTTCCTCGATTCGCTGCCGCTGCCCCAGCTGATCGTCCCCGGCAACCACGATGTGCCGCTGCACAACGTGTTCGCGCGGTTTCTCGCGCCGCTGCATAAATATCGGAGCCACATGACCGACGACGTGCGGCCGTGCTTCATCGACGATGAGATCGCACTGATCGGTACCGACACGACGCGGTCATTCACGATCGGCGGCGGTGGCATACGGAAGCGCGAGCTGCGCCGGATTCGCAGCCTGTTGAAAGAGATTGCACCGTCGGTCGTCCGTGTTCTCGTCGCGCACCATCCGTTTGACGAGCCTCACGCGGGCGCCGCGTTCGGTCGCGCACGTCCGGGGCCGGAAGCGGTGGAGCAACTCGCCGGCGATGGTGTCGACGTGTTCCTCACGGGACATCTGCACCTGACGTTCGCAGGACCGACGGCCAAGCGCTACCGCATCGGAGGGCGGTCCGCGATCATCGTCGAGGCCGGTACTGCAATCTCGACGCGCGTGCGCGGTGAACCAAACGCCTTCAACGTGCTGCGCATCGACCACGGCAGGATTGCCGTCGAGCATCTGGTCTGGCAGGCGCACTCGAACGCATTCGCCACCAGCGAGGCACAGTATTTCGACCGAACGCCTGGCGGGTGGACGGTGTCAGGGCTCGATCAGTCACAAATGAACCGCGGATGACAGGATTGAAAGCGGCGCATCGTATTCGTGGTTGAGCGCGTGGGTGCAAAAGCGCCCCGCGCCGAAGTGGTTGAAAAATCAACGGTCCTTGCGAACCACCCGGTGGTCCGGCTGTTGCGAAGAGGATCCCGGAGGGTGAGGACAATGCGCTGGCCCGTCGTGTTCACGTTTGTCGCTGCAATCGCCGCATCCGCGTGCGGAGGGTCGGGGACCGGCCCCTCCGGCTCCGGCACATTGCGCATGACGTTGAAAGACAGTCCGTTCAGCGACGCGATGGCTCTCGTTGTCAAGTTCACGGACGTCAGCGTGCATCAGGGCGATACCACGGACGGCACGTGGACCAAGGTGACGACGGGGGAACGTATGTGTGATTTGAAACGGCTGGAGAACGCTCAGGACATCCTCGGCACCACCCAGCTGGCAGCAGGGCACTACACCCAGATCCGCCTGTTGGTCGCCACCGCCGCGATCTCTTTCACCGAATCAACGAGCGGTGATACGTGCGCCGCTCCCGATACCTTTAAGTTCACCAAGCCGACGGTGAACGTGACGATTCCATCGGGTGAAGTGAAACTGAACCGGGAGTTCGATATCTCGCCGAACAGCACAACTTCGATTCTGCTCGATTTCGACGGCGACAGATCGGTGCGCGAGATGGGCAATGGTTCGTACTCCATGTCCCCAGTGATCAACATCGTTACCGTTCAGCAATAAATTCGGGCGTAAGATGGTGGCCATGCGTACGCATGTCATCGCCACCGTCTGCTTCGCTGTTGCGTCCTCAGCCATGGCCGGCGCTGCCGGCACCGGTTCCTTTTACGACCTCAAGACGCAGACGCTACTCGGGAAGGCAGCCGACCTCGCGGACTATCGCGGCAAGGTGACGCTCGTCGTGAATGTGGCGAGCTACTGTGGATATACGCCCCAGTACAAAGGACTCGAAGCGCTGCACCGCGAACTGAAGGACAAGGGGTTCGCCGTGCTCGGGTTTCCGAGCAACGACTTCGGCGAGCAGGAACCCGGAACCGCCGAGGAGATCGCCACGTTCTGCAAGCGGACCTACGACGTGACGTTCCCGATGTTTTCGAAGGTGGTGACGAGGTCCGGCCGAGAGCAGTCACCCGTCTACGCGTACCTTGGAGCGAGCGGACATCTGCCGGCGTGGAACTTTGCGAAATATCTCGTCGGGAAGGACGGCCGCGTGCGCGCGTTCTTTCCCAGCGAGGTCACGCCCGAGGATTCCCGCCTACGGCGAGCGATCGCCGACGCGCTGGCCGAAAAGTAATTCCGCGCAGCCGATTCTTTCGTCAGCTTCCAACTCGCAGTTCACGCAAAGCTCAGCGGTGTGTTTGCACGCGGCCATGCGGGCGGCGCGATATAGTGAAACGCCCTACCGTGAACCAGATTCTCATCGTTGATGATTCACCCACGATTCGGCGCATGGTCAAAGCGTCTCTGGCGGCGCTCTCCGGTCCATGCGAATTCGTGGAAGCGTCCTCTGGACTCCAAGCCATCGAACGCCTCGCGCTCGGTCCCATCGAACTGATGGTGCTGGACCTGAACATGCCCGATATGCACGGGCTCGAAGTGCTTGGCTTCGTCCGCTCGCACTCAAAATATCGACAGGTGCCGGTCATCATTCTCACGACGCGCGGCGACGAGGCGAGCCGAGCCGCGGCGCTCCAGGCGGGTGCGACGGCATATTTGACCAAGCCGTTCACGCCAGGGACGCTCGCCACGAAGGCGCGTGAACTGCTCGAGCATTCGCCGCAGTGACCGACTTTCTGGACACGTTTCTCGACGACTACTTCGCGGAGTGCGACGAGCACCTGATCACCGTACGCCGCACGTTGCTTGCGCTGGAGTCGTCCGTTGGGCAGTCACGTCCTGATCCCTCCGTGACGGAGGAGCTGTTCCGCGCATTTCATTCACTGAAGGGCATTGCCGGGATGGTCGAGCACCGGGAGATCGAGACGCTCGCCCATGAAATGGAAACGTACCTGCGCGCTCTGCGCGAAGGCGAGGTCCGTTTGACCACCGGCGGAATGGACACTCTGATCGAGGCCACGCGGACGCTGGAGCACGCGATTGCGGCGCGGCGTCACCCCGAGCAGCCGATTGATGTGGAGCCTGCCATCGTCGAGCTCCGGCAGATCGCGCGCGCTGGCGAGGAGGCACTCCCGACATCGGTCAGGGCCGTTGCCTCCGGGCCTTCGTGGCAGTGTTTCTTTACGCCATCGCCGGAACTCATTGCGCGGGGCATAAACGTCGACGGCGTCCGCGCGCGGCTGCGCGCGAATGGCGACATCATCAGCGCGACGCCGGTCGTCAGCGAGGGCGGAGCGATCGCATTCCGTTTCGTGGTCCGTGGGCATCTCGGAGAAGCAGAGCGTAACGCGTGGCGTGCTGATGGCATGGTGTGCTCGACGGTTGCGGACGACAGTCCAACTGCGGTGCCGGCCGCGGTGCCGGAACGTCCGGCGGCGACGCTGTCCACCGCCAATTACGTGCGGGTCGATCTGGCACGGCTCGACGATCTCATGCGGATGATCGGCGACCTCGTGATCCGGCGCGCGCGGCTGGCCGAGACGGTGGCGCGCGTAGAGCCGCGTCTGGCGTCGACCGACTGGCGCGGCATTCAGGAAAACATGTCTGCCCTCGAACGGCAGCTTCGCGAGTTGCGCGAAGGCGTCATGCGCGTTCGTCTTGTTCCCGTCGGCGAGATCTTCCGGCGTATGCCGTTCGTCGTTCGCGATTTGGCGCGCGAAACGGGCAAGCGTGTCAAGGTCGACGTCTCCGGGCAGGCGACCGAGATCGACAAGTTCATCGTCGAGCGGATGCTCGATCCGGTTCTTCACGTCGTTCGCAATGCCGTCGCCCACGGCCTCGAGACGGTCGACGAGCGGATTGCGGCAGGGAAGACCCCGGAGGGCGCCATCACGCTCACCGCCGCGGCGGCGGGGGAGATGGTGACGATTGAGATTGCCGACGATGGCCGGGGTGTTGACGCGGAGCGCGTCATTGCGCGCGCCCGGGTTGCAGGCCTGGCCATTCCCGCGCATGTGGACGAAGCCGCGATCCTCGAGCTCATCGCGTCGCCCGGTTTCTCGACGCGCGAGGCGACGGACCGGGTCAGCGGACGTGGTTTCGGAATGGCCGTCGTCCGCTCCACCGTCCAGGAGCTTGGCGGCACCCTGCATCTCGCGTCGACGCCCGGGCACGGGACACGGTTTACGTTCGAACTTCCGCTGACGCTGGCGATCACGGACGCGCTCATCGCGCGTGTCGGCGGCGATACCTTCGCGGTGCCGCAGGCCTCCGTGCGCGAAGTCATCGAACTTGATGCCGCGGCCATACATGCAGTAGAAACCGGCGAACTCGTGCAGTACCGAGGTGGGCCGCTGCCGATTGTGCGGCTTTCGGACGTCCTCGCGATTGCCGTCAAGCCAGCCGGCCGCCTTCACGCATTCGTCGTCGGCGCCGGCGGCGGCTCGGTCGCCCTCGTCGTCGACCGTATCGTCGGCCAGCGTGAAATCGTGGTTCGCTCGACCTCCGATCCGCTGATTCGGGTCGAGGGCATCGCCGGCGCTACGGATCTCGGCGATGGACGCGCGGTGCTGATTCTCGACGCCGCGGCGCTCGCCCGTCACGCCCGTCCGTCGCAACTGCGCGGCCGTGCCGCGCGTGCAAGGGAGACCGCATGACGGACCAGCGTTCGGATCAATACATCCTGTTCACGGTGGCAGGGACAACATATGCCCTGCCGAGCAGCCAGATCGCGCACGTCGATCTCGTCGAAGACGTCACGCGCGTACCGAACGCGCCCTCATTTGTCGACGGCGTGGTGTTCTCGCGCGGACGGATCGTCCCCGCCGTCAACATGCGCGCGCGATTCGGCTTCGAACGTGCGCCAATCGACATGCGGACGCGGTTCCTGGTGACGAATGCCGACGGGCGCGCCGTCGGCCTTCTCGTTGATTCGTGCCGGGAATTCCTGCGCATCGATCCCGCCTCCATCCATCCGCCGCCCGATGTGTTCGGTGGCGCCCGCGAATCGTCGGTGTCGGGGGTCGCGACCATGGGCGACCGGATGATTGTGATTCTCGACCTCGATCAATTACTCGCTTCCAAAGACCCGATTCTGGTGGCCTGACGGCCGCGCGGAGACATGCAATGGCAGTGCGACGACGCAACGGACACGGCAACGGACACGGCAGGATGGCCGCGACCTTCGATCCGCGGCTGCTGGCCGGACAGACCGCGCAGCTGACGGCTTCGGCCAACGGCATCGCCCGAATCGCGGACGAAGTGTGGGACGGTGCCGAGGCGCAGATGAAGTCGCTCCAGAGCGTGCTCGACGGCCTCGAGAGCATGTCGAGATCGCTCGGGGACACGGCGACTCAGGCCGAGAGCATCGCCTCGTCCACCGAGGAGTTCGTCTCCAGCGTCAGCGAGATGGCCGCCTCGATCGAGCAGGTGTCCACGAACACCGCGAGCGTCGCGACCCTCATCAACCAGAACGCGTCTTCGGTCGCGCAGACGGCAGCGTCGATCGGACACGTCGCCGAGACCGCGACCAGCATGGCAACGTCGGCCGAGCAAGTCAACGCGTCGATGGCGCAGATCGCCACCGGAATCAAGGGTCTGAAGGACGATGCCGGCGCGCTCGTCGGTGCGGTCGAGCAGACGTCGGCGTCTCTGCTCGAAATGGGAACGTCGGTGCGCGGGGTGGCGGGCAACGCGGACGATCTCGCCGCCGCAGCGGAAGAGACGGCGACGGCCATCAATGAAATGGCTGCCTCCATCGAAGAGGTCGGCGCGATGACCGAGAGCCTCAGCACGATGGTCGAGCAGAACGGCTCCGCGATCGAGCAGACCTCGCGCTCGATTCAGAGCGTCGCCCAGAACGGCCGGCAGATCACCGACAGCGCCGCCACCGCCGCGACGAGCGCGGCGCAGATGGAACGGTCCATCGAGTCGGTCAGCGCCATGGCCGGGCGCGCCAACGAGCTGACGCGCCGCACGTCCAGTGAAGCGCAGGAGGGGGGCGCCGCCGTCCAGCGCTCCATTCAGGGCATTTCGCGTCTGCGCGAGACGATGACGCAGTCGTCCTCGGTAATGCGCGAAATGGGCAAGCGCGCCAACGAGATCAGCTCGATCGTCGACACCATCAATCTGATCGCCGAGCGCACGAATCTGTTGTCACTGAATGCCTCCATCGAAGCGGCGCGCGCGGGCGACGCCGGTCGCGGTTTCGCGGTCGTGGCGGAGGAGATTCGCAACCTCGCCGATCGGTCCGCGAAGGCGACGTCCGACATTGCCGCGATCGTCAAGGGTCTGCAGGCTGTCGCCCAGGAGGCGATCGCCGCATCGAACGAGAGTCTGCGCGTCGCCGACGAGAGCAGCGCCGTCGCCGAAACCGGCGCGGCGGGCCTGCGGAAAATTCTGTCGGGTATCGGCGAGACGGCGGAGCTGGTCGGCCAGATCGCGCGCGCGACCGAGGAGCAGCGTTCCGCCGGGCGCTCCGTGGCCGCTGCCGTGGCATCCACGGCTGAACAGGCCAGGACAGTCGCCGTCTCGACGGCCGAACAAGCGACGGCGATATCGACCATCGCACAGGGAACCGGACGCATGCGGAACATCGCGCAGGAAGTCACCAAGGCCGTCGGTGAGCAGGGACGCGCCTCCCGCGACATCATGAAAGCCGCACAGAGCACCGCACGACTCGCCGTGGAAGTTCGGAAAGCCACAATGGAGCAGACCACGACGACGACACAGTTGACGCAGGCGACCGAATCGATCCGCCGCGGTACCGTGACGACGTCACGAGCGCTCGACGCGCAGGCGGCGGCGACTGCGCAAGTGGCCACGGCTGTCGCAGACCTTTCGCGCCAGATCGTTTCGGTCACCAAGGCGATGGCGGAGCAGTCGGCGACGGCCGCCCAGATCGCGGCCGCCACGGATTCCATGAAGGTGCAGTCCGAACAGGCGGCGCGGGCGACGGCGGAGCAGACGAGGACGATGAAGGAAATGGCGCGTTCTGGCGCCTCGACCGCAAAGGACATCAAATCGATCACCCACGCAAACAAGACGCATGGTGCGAGTGCGGCTCGACTCGTATCGCAGATTGCCGACATACGGCGGATCACCGAGCGGAATGCCGACGCCGTGCGGCAGACCCGCGGTGGCACCGCTGACCTGCTCAAACAGGCGGAGCTGCTGACGGGGCTGGTCGACTCGGTGACCGCCTCGAAGGGGACCAACGGCCGCGGTCGCGCGCGCTGATCAGTGGATACCCAGTCCGGGGAGCTCGGGGTCGTCACGATCGACCGGGCCGGAACCATTCAGAGTTGGAACCAGTGGCTCGCCTCCGCCTCGGGTCTCTCCGAGCACGAGGCGCGCGGCCGGTCCCTGCTGTCGCTCGTGGCTCCGGACCGCGCGGAGATCATCCACGCGTTCCTCGACGAGGTGCTGTCGACGGGAACCTCGCGCGTCCTCGCACCCGCGTTTCATCACTGGCTGATCGCGTGCCCCCCGCGTGAGCCATCGCTGCACTTCACGGAGATGCAGCAGTTCGTGACGATCGCCCCGCTGCATTCAGAGGAACGCATCGTGGGCGCCATGTTCACGATCGAGGATGTCACCCCTCAGCTCGATCGCCAGCGCGAGCTGAGGGCGGATCTCCAACGTTCGGAAGAAGAGGGGCCGTCGTCCGCGGCCATCGAAGCGGTGGGCGCCGGCGACTGGCAGCTGCGCGGCGTCGCCGTGCGGAATCTTCGTCAGCGGGCTACGGCAGCGGAGATCGCACATCTGCTCGACGCACTTCGCCGCGGCTACCACGACTTGAATGTCGTCAGTAGCGCGCTGCAGGTGCTTGCCGCCAATCGAGACGTCACGTCGCCGCTCATCGAACTGTTGTCGGACCCGCAGCCCGATCTCCGCATGCACGCGGCGCTCGCGCTCGGCAACGTCGGCGATCCGGCGGCGGTGCCGGCCCTCGTTGCGGCGCTTGACGACGACGATGCCAATGTGCGGTTCCATTCGATCGAGGCGCTCGGCGCCATCGGCGCTGGAGATGCCGTCGAGCGCCTCGCCGAGATCGCCGCCTCGGGCGATTTCTTCCTGGCGTTTCCGGCGGTCTCGGCTCTGGCGCGAGCCGACGACCCCCGCGTCGGTCCCGCCTTGACCGCTCTGCTCGACAACGAGTTGCTGCGCCCCGCGGTCATCGAGACGTTCGCTGGCATCGGCGACGAGGATGCGGTGGTGCCGCTGGTCGAGGTGCTGAATCGCGGCGTCGGCCCGGACGACGCCGCGGCGGTCGCCGCCGCCCTCGCTCGTATCCGGGCTCGCGAGGACGACACGTTCGGCGCTGGTGCACACATCGTCGATCTCGCCCGCGCGGCCTTACGCCCGTCCGGTATTCGCGCGCTTGGAGCAGCGATCGAGCAGAACCGGCAGCCGCTGGCGTCGCTCGTCACGGTACTCGGCTGGAGCGGTGCGCCCGGATTGGACGCGGTCGTCGCGGCGATCGGCAAGCCGGACGTCGAGGCGGCGGTGACGGAAGCGGTAATGTCGATCGGCGCGCACGCAGTAGAGCCGTTGATCGCGTGTCTTGCGCACGGCGATCGCGCGGCGCGGATCGCCGCGGCGTCGCTTCTCGGCGCCCTCGCGGATTCCCGTGCAGCAGCCCCGCTGATTGCGGCGCTCGACGGCGCGGACGCGGAGCTCACGGCAGCCGCGGCGGCGGCGCTGGCGCGGCTCGGAGATCCTGCGGCGCTCGAACCACTGCTGCGGCTGTTCGCGCATGAGCAGGTGATCGTGCGGCAGCGCGCGATTGCGGCGGTCAATTCGATTGGCGCCGCGTCGACCGCGGTTCGGCTCCATTCACGGCTCGAGGACCCGGATGCCCGCGTGCGCGCGTGCGCGGTCCGGGTGGCCGGCTATTTCGGTTTCGAGGAATGCGTCGGGGCATTGTTCCGAGGTCTCGACGATCCCGACGAAGAGGTGCGCCGCGCCGTCATCGAGCAGCTGCCGATCCTGGACGATCCACGGGCCGCGTCGCGCCTCATCAACGCGCTCACGGCCGAAACCCCGCGGAACAGGGCAGCGGCGGCACATGCGCTCCGGCAGGTCGATACCGCTGCCGCCACCGAGGCATTGAGGGGAGCACTTCACGACGAGGATGCCTGGGTGCGCTACTTCGCCGCCGCCGCGATTGCGTCGCGCGTCGACATCGAGATGGTCCCGACGCTCGTGCAGATGGCGCAGTCCGATCCCGCACCTCACGTCCGGCTCGCGGCGCTGGAGACGTTGACCAGCGCCGATGCCGCGATTGCCGGCGAGATTGCCGCGCCGCTGGTGACGGATTGCAATCCGGAGGTGGCCGCGGCCGCGCTGACCGCGGTGGCGGCGGGGGCGCATCCGGCCGCCGACGACCTGCTCGAACAGGCGATTACGGCGGCCGATCCCGTCATGCGCCGCGCCGCCGTGCGCGCGCTGCCGTCGCGCGGTACGCGGCGTGCCGCGGAGCTGCTGGCGTCCGCTGCCGGCCTCGACGATCCGGCCGACCTGCCGCGATTGCTCATTGATGCGCTCGCGCGGATGGCCACCGCGGACGACGCTGCCGCTCGCTCGGCGGCAGCGGCCGCGTTGATGAACCTGGCGAGCAATGGGAACACACGGGAGGCCGCATTGCGCGCCGTCGCCGTGCTGCCCGAATATGTCGTCATCGACATCGCTACGGCGCTCGAATCATCGCCTGCGAAGACGAAGCTGACGGCCGTCGAGGCGCTGGCCCGGATGCGCCATCCGCGGGCGTCCGAGGCGCTCCGCATGGCGCTGCGCGATCACGACCCTGCAGTGCGGCGAGCGGCCGTTGCCGCCTTCGGACGTCTGGGGACGCGGAGCGCGGCGGCGGATATTCGTCGTCTGCGTACCTCGGATCCCGACGATCGTGTCCGGCGTCTCGCCGACGCCGTCTGCCGCCGCCATGCATGGCAGGAGCGGCTGGCCCGATGACGGAGCTGTCCGCGCGCCACACCGTCGCAGCCGATGTCAGGGGACTGCGGATTCCCGAGCGGACGCTCGAGCTGCTGCGCGACCTGGTCGTCGCCCGCACGGGGATGTATTACGATGACGGCCGGTTGGATTTCCTCCGCGACCGTCTGGCGCCGCTGGTGCTCGACCGCGGCTTCGATTCATTCCTCGACTATTACTACCTGCTGAAGTACGACGCTGAGGCGCCGGCGGAATGGGTGCGCACGATCGACGCGTTGTCCGTGCAGGAGACGTACTTCTGGCGCGAGTTCGACCAAGTTCGCGCGCTGGCCGACGTCATCATGCCGCGTCTGGTGGCCAGCAACCGCACGCCGGCGCGCATTGTCAGCATCCCATGCGCGTCGGGCGAGGAGCCATTGTCGATCGCCATCGCGCTCGACCAGGGCGGGTGGTTTCAGCGTACGGCCATCGACATCCAGGCCGGTGACGCGAGCGAAGCCGCATTGCGGCGAGCACGCGCGGGACGTTACGCGGGACGGGCGTTCCGTCAGATTCCGGCGTCCGTCCAGGAGACGTACTTCCACCGCAACGGCACGGACGGCGAATGGGCGATCCGCGAGGACATCCATCGGCGAATCTCGTCGTGGACGCGGATCAACGTGATCGAGCGCGACGAGCTGGTGCGATTGGGTCCATGCGACGTGATTTTCTGTCGCAATCTGTTTATCTACTTCACGCCGGCGGTGGTGGCGAACGTCGTGGAGACATTCGCGCAGATGCTCGCTTCACCCGGTTACCTGTGCGTTGGCGCGGCGGAATCGCTGCTCCGTACGTCGAGCCGGTTCGAGTTGCGCGAGTTGAACGGCGCCTACGTTTACGTCAAGCCGTAACGGGCGCCAGTGGTGTGCATGTGAACAGAATCGTGAAAGTACTCGTCGTCGACGACTCGGCGTACGTGCGCAAGATGGTGACGCAGATGTTGTCGCGCAGTCCGTTCATCGAGGTCGTCGGCACGGCACGCGATGGGCGCGACGCGCTGGCGTTGGCCGAGGAGCTCGACCCCGACGTCATCACCTGCGACCTCAACATGCCGGAGATGGACGGCGTCGCATTCGTCCGCGAGCAGATGTCGCGTCGCCCGACGCCGATTGTAATCATCAGCGTCGCCAGCCACACAGCCGAGCGGGTGCTCGCCGCGTTCGATGCAGGCGCTGTTGACGTGGTGCAGAAACCGACCGCGCTCGCCAGCGACACGCTGCTGGAAGTTGCCGACGAACTGTTGGAGAAGGTGAAGGCCGCGGCGCTTGCGCCGATGCGGACGGTGTTTGCGGGCTCAGTGTCGCCGGCGGCCGCGCCGGCGCCGAGCCGAATCGTCGCGCCGGCCCGCCTGGGCGCCGGTGGTCGGGGCAACGTTGATATCGTGGTGATCGGGATCTCGACCGGCGGGCCGCAGGGACTTAGAGTGGTGATCCCGCAACTGCCGACAGAGATCGCGGTGCCGATCGCGGTTGTGCTTCACATGCCGCTCGGGTATACACAGATGTACGCGGAGAAGCTCAACGAGGCCTGCGAGCTCACCGTCAAAGAAGCAACGGAGGGAGACGAACTCCGGCCTGGTGTGGTCCTCATCGCACCGGCTGGCCGTCACCTCTTGTTCCGCCGCCACGGGCCTCGCGTGGTGGCCCACCTCGACCTGAGACCGCTCGACACGCCCCATCGCCCGTCGGTTGACGTGCTGTTCCAGTCCGCGGCCGAAACTTTCGGTTCACGGACGCTTGCGATTGTGATGACTGGCAT
>Ga0310810_10002576_pt1 | contig 19545 bp, 18 predicted proteins | sample NCmetagenome_FD_207641 | JGI IMG/M metagenome (GOLD analysis project Ga0310810, IMG submission 207641) | Soil microbial communities from experimental microcosm in Duke University, North Carolina, United States - NC | ecosystem: Engineered > Artificial ecosystem > Soil microcosm > Unclassified ...
GCCACGCCGAGTTCGACATCTGCGAACTGTCGATGTCGAGCTTCACGGTGAAGACCGCGCAAGGCAGCAACCCGTATGTCGGCATTCCGGCCTTCGTGTCGCGCGCGTTCCGCCACACCTCGATCTACGTGCGAACGGATCGCATCAAGAAGCCGGCCGACCTCAAGGGCCGCAAGATCGGCGTCCCCGAGTATCAGCTGACTGCGAACGTGTGGGCGCGCGCGCTGCTCGAAGACGAATACGGCGTGAAGCCGTCCGAGATTCACTGGATCCGGGGCGGGCTGGAAGAGGCAGGGCGGGTGGAGAAGATCAGCATCACGCTGCCGCCCGACGTGAAGCTCGAAAACATCCCGGAAGGCCGCACGCTCAACGCCATGCTCGAGGCAGGCGAGATCGATGCCTTCATGGGGCCGCGCGTGCCGTCGTGCTTCGAGCGTGGCCATCCGAACGTGGGCTGGCTTTTCCCCGACCCGATGACCGCCGCGAAAGACTACTTCCGCAAGACCGGCATCTTCCCGATCATGCATATCGTCGGTGTACGCCGAAGCATCGTCGAACAGCATCCCTGGCTGCCAGCCGCGTTGTTCAAGGCATTCGAGCGCGCGAAGAACATCGCGGTGGAGCGGCTCGGCGAGACCTCATCCACCAAAGTGACACTGCCGTTCGTCGAGGAGCAGGTGCGAGCCGCGCGCGAGCTGATGGGACACGATTACTGGTCTTACGGCGTCGGGTCGAACCGCCAGCAGCTCGATTATTTTCTCGCCCAGCATCACAGGCAGGGACTGTCGTCGCGGCTCGTGAAGGTGGAGGAGCTGTTCCACCCGACGACGTTTGAGACGTATAAGCTGTAGCTACTTCGGCGCCCTCAGCCGCACGTGAATGTTCTTCTCCTGCGTGAAGGCGAGCATTTCCTCGAAGCCTTCCTCGCGCCCGATGCCGGATTGCTTCACCCCGCCGAACGGCGTGCCCAGGAAATGCTTGCCGACCTCGTTGATCCACACGAACCCGGCCTCGACCCGCGCGGCGGTACGGTGCGCGGTCGAGATATCGTTGGTCCAGATCGAGCAGGTGAGGCCGTATTCGACCATGTTCACCTCGTCGAGCATCTTGCCCTCGTCGGACCATTTGAAGATGCCGAGCACCGGCCCAAAAATCTCCTCGCGGCCGATGCGCATCGACATGGTCACGTCGGCAAACACGGTCGGCTCGACGTAGAATCCCTTCGCGAGCTTGGGATCGTTCGGCGGTCCGCCGCCGGTGAGGAGCCGCGCGCCCTCCTGCTTCGCGGACTCGATGTAGCTCATCACGCGCTCGAACTGCACTTTCGACACGATCGCGCCCATGGTGGTCGCCGGATCGGTCGGAATGCCCGGCTTGAAGCGGGCTATCTTCTCTTTCACGCGCGCCAGCACCGGCTCGTAGATCCTCTCGTGAATGAACGCGCGGCTGGTCGAGCCGCAGGACTGGCCGCACCAGGTGAAGTTCATGCCGGCAATCACGGCGCCTGCGACCTCATTCACATCGGCGTCCGGATAGGCGATCAGCGCATTCTTACCGCCGAGCTCCAGCATCACCGGCTTCACGGTGTCGGACGCGGCGCGCATCACGGCGCGCCCGGTCGGCACGCTGCCGATCAGCGCCACCATCGCGACATCCTTGTGGCCGGCGAGCGCGGCGCCGACCTCCTTGCCGCCGGGCACGACGTTGAACACGCCGGGCGGCAGGATGCCGTCGATGAGCTCGGCGAGGCGCAGCGAGGAGAGCGGCGACTGCTCGGGCGGCTTTACCACCACCGTGTTTCCCGCCGCGATGGGTGCGGCGGACTTTCCGGCGCAGAACATGAACGGGTGGTTGAACGGGATGATGCGGCCGATCACGCCGCGCGGCTCGCGCACCGAGAAATTGACCACGTTCGGTCCCATCGGGATCGAGTTGCCCTTCATCTCGGTGACGAGGCCGGCGAAGAATTCGGTCTGCGCCGCCGCCACCATCGCGTCGCTCACCATCTCGGCGACGGGATTGCCGCAGTCGGCCGCGTCGATCATCGCCAGCTCTTGCGCATGCTTGCGAAGCACCTCGGCAATCCGGCGCAGCATCTTGGCGCGCTCGAGCGGCAGCACGTTGCGCCATTCCTTGAACGCTTTCTTCGCGGCCGTTACCGCAGCGTCGACATCGGCCGCGCCCGCGTCGGCGACCTTCCCGAGCGATTCACCCGTGCCGGGATTGATTGTGTCGGCCTCGCGTCCGGACTTCGGGGCGTGCCACGTGCCGCCGTAGTAGCAGGCGCGGTTGACCGGGAGCTTCAGCGTGGTGTCGATCTTCGTCGGTGCGTTCATGCGGGTTGTCCCTTGCCTCCAAGCCGCCCGACCAGCGCGTTCACGCCGATCGAGAGCACGAACAGCACGATCAGCAGCGCATACATGCGCGGCATGTTGAAGGTTGAATAGGCGTTGATGATCAAAAACCCGATGCCGCGGTTGGAGAGCTTCGTCTCGGCGAGCAGCGTGCCGATAATCGCGACACCCAAGCCCAGCCGCACGCCGTTGAGGATCGGCTGGCGCATCGCCGGCAAATAAATCTTGGTCACCATCTGCCATGTGCTGGCGCGGAAGCTGCGGCCGACCCGGATGAGGACCGGATTGATCTGGCGCATGCCCGCCGCGGCGGAGAGCGCGACCGGGAAGAAGCATGAGATCGTGCCCATCGCGACCTTCGAGCCGGGCCCGACGCCGAACCACATGATCATCACGGGAAAGAAGATGATCTTCGGCGTCGGCCCGAGATAGTAGAGGAACGCCTCATAGGCGCGGCTCAGCAGCTTGTTGCTGCCGAGCAGGATGCCGACCGCGAGGCCGGAGAGGCCGCCGATCAGCATCGCGATGCCGATCTCGCCCGCCGTCACGCCGAGGTGCCAGCAATAGGTCGGGTCCATCAACAGTTCGGCAAGCGCGCGGCCGATCACCGTGAGCGACGGGACCACATCGCGGAACAGGAGGCCGGAGGCGGCGACCGCCTCCCAGGTCACCAGCACGGCCGCAATGATCGCGAGCCGCACGAGCGTGACGGGGGCGACGAGCGGCGCGGCGGGTGCGGTCAGTCGGCCGGTCTCAGCCATTTTTCCAGCCTGTCGGTCAAAAAGAAGAACAGCACGCTGACGAGGATCACGAAGCAGATCGCCGCGTAGGTGCCGGGCAGGTCGTAACGCTCGGCGAGATCGTTGATCAGTTGCCCGAGGCCGCCGAAATTGATCAGGAACTCGACCCCGACGATGTTGATCAGCGCAAAGATCATGCCGAGCCGCATGCCGACGAAGATGGTCGGCAGGGCTGCGGGAAAATAGATCTTCCAGAACAGCTGCACCTCGGTGAGCTTGAAGCTGCGGCCCACGTTGACCAGCACGCGGCGCGTTCCGACCAGCCCCTCGATGGTCTTGAGGATGACGGCGGGCAGGCCCGCGACGAAGCCCATCATGATGATGGTGTTCTCACTGCGGCCGAAGATCACCAGAAAGAGCGGATACATCAGCACGGTCGGCGCGGAGGCGAAGGCTGCAACCCAGGTCTCGGTGGCGTCGCGCAACAGTTTCACCCGGTAGAGCAGCACGCCGAGGCCGATGCCGAAAACGGCGAGCAGGAGCGTTGCCCACAACGCCTCGCGCGCGGTGACCAGGAAGCGATGCAGGATATCCTCTTCGGTGATCACGCGGTGAAACGCGCCGGCGATCTGCGACGGCATCGGCACGATGAAGCGGTTCACCATGCCGGCGCGGATCAGAACTTCGGCAATAAGTACCGCGCCGATCACCGTGCCGAGCCCGAGCGCCAGCGGCACAAGGTTGCGCTGCGCGCGCGCGATCACGGCTTGTGCTCGTGGAGCATGTGCTCCTCGTCATCGCGCATGCCGCGGCTCGCTTCCTCGCGCAGGTCGCCCCAGATCTGCGCCACGTAATGGCCGAACGCATCGCTCGACACGATCTCGGAGGAGCGCGGGCGCGGCAGCTCGATCGACACCATGCGTTTGAGCTTGCCGGGCCGGTAGGTCATCACCAGCACGCGATCGGCAAGCTGCACCGCCTCGGTGATGTTGTGGGTGATGAGCAGGCAGGTCTGCTTGAGCTGGTCCTGGATCTGCAGCACCTTGTCGCCGAGCAGGAGCCGCGTCTGTTCGTCGAGGGCGCCGAACGGCTCGTCCATCAGCAGGATCTTCGGCTCGGAGGCGAGCGTGCGCGCGATCGCAACGCGCTGGCGCATGCCGCCCGAAAGCTCGGCCGGGTAGCGGTTCTCGAACCCGCGCAGGCCCACCAGATCGATGAAATGCCTGGCGCGCTCGATGCGCTGCGCCTTGGGCTGGCCGGCGATCTCGAGCGGGAAGGCGACGTTCTCGGTCACGGTGCGCCACGGGAAGGTCGATTCTTCCTGGAACACCATGCCGATCGAACGATGCGGGCCGATCACGGTCTCGCCCGCCACCGTGACGCGTCCGTCGTAGCCGTCGAGCAGTCCGCCGATGATGTTGAACAGCGTAGACTTGCCGCAGCCCGATGGGCCAATCACGGCGAGGAACTCGCCCGGCGCGACATCGAACGACATGTGCTCGACCGCGGTGACGACGCCCTCGGGTGTTTCGAAGTTCTTGGATACGTCCTCGACGACGAGCAGCGGGGTAGCCGCAGCGGGGCGCGCAGCAGCGTCGAGGCGCGTGACCGCCATCACGCCTTCCTCTCCGCGTTCGATACCGCTGCCGTCATCGCCGGTGTGTAGCCGGGCGCGACGCGCACGTCGACGACCGCGACCTGGCCTTGCTCCACTGCGGCGATGGCCTTCGCGAACGTGCTGCCAAGCTGTCCCACATCCTCGATCGGCCCGAAGGCGGCCGCGCCTTGCGCGCGCGCGAGCGCCGCAAGGTCAATATCGGGATCGCTGATGCGCTGGCCGATCCATTTGTTCTCGACGGGCCGGTTGCGCATGCGCGCGACGCGCTCCTGGTGGACTTCGTCGTTATAGAACGAGCGATTGTTGGCGACGACGATGAGGAGCGGAATGCGGTAATGCGCCGCTGTCCAGAGCGCGGTGACCCCCATCAGGAAATCGCCGTCGCCACAAATGCCGATCGCCATGCGCCCGGTTCCCCTGAGCGCGAGGGCCGCGCCGACCGTATGGCCGGGGCCGGCACCGAGGCCGCCACCGCCGTCGCTGCCGAGGAAATCGAGCGGATGGCGGAAGGGCCACCACGCGCCGTTCCACGAGAGGGGGAGGTGGGTGAGGGAGACGGGTTTGTCGCCGACAGCGGCGCGCAGCGCGCGGGCGAGGTGTTCGACGGTAAGTGGGCCGTCGGCAAGCGTCAGCGGATCTTTGTAGAGGCGTGCGATGACGCGGTTCGGCGCTTCGCCGAGTGCGCTTAGCAGCATTGGGACAGCTTGCTCAGGGTCAGCCGAAAGCAACACGTCCACCGGCGCGAAGCCCTGATGGTCCATGCTCCAGCCATTGTGGATCTGGTGGTCGATCGTGACGCTGATCACTTTCGCGTTCGGCGCGGGCGCCTTCGCGGCCTTGAGCGTTCCGGCAAGGTCGACCCAGTCGAGGCTCAGGATCACGTCCGCCTTCGCGAGAGCCGCCAGCCCTTCTGCGTCAGGCGTGAGGACCGACGGCGCGCCGAGATGCAGTGGATGTCCTGTCGGAAAGCTGGCGGCAATCTTGAGGCAGGTGATCACGTGCGCCCCGAGTGTTTCGGCGAGCCGCACGCGCGCATTCCATGTCGCCTCATTGCGCGACACACGACCGACCAGCATCACGATGTTCTTCGCGGCCTTTAGCAGTGCCGCGGCTTTCGCAACGGCGTTCGCGTCGGGCGCACTCGCAACCAGCGGCATGAAGCGTGCGGCTTCGACCGGCGGCAACGGCTCGGCGAGCTTCGCCTCCTGCATCTCGGCATCGAGGTTCACATAGACCGGTCCCTGCGGTGTGGTGTTCGCGATCCAGAGCGCGCGCATCAAGGCTTCGCGCGCTGCGCCGGGCGAGGCGGGCTGGTCGTCCCACTTGGTGTAGGGCCGCACCAGCGCCCCCTGGTCGCGCGCGGTGTGGATCCAGTCGATCCAGGGGCGGCGCTTGACTGCATCGACCGGGCCGGTCGCGCCGAGGACAAGCACCGGCATGCGGTCGCACCACGCGTTGAAGATCGCCATGGTGGCGTGCATCAACCCGACATTGGAGTGCACCACCGCGGCCATCGCGCGCCCGGTGACCTTGGCGTAGCCGTGCGCGATCGCAACGGCGCTCTCCTCATGCAGGCAGAGCAGCATCTGCGGCGCGGAATTGCCGAGATAATTGACGAGGCTGTCGTGCAGGCCGCGGTAACTCGCGCCGGGATTCAGCGCGATATAGGGAATCTCAAGCGCCCGCAGCGTGTCGGCGATGACGTCACTGCCAAACGCGGGCGCGTTCGCGCCGGAGGGCAGGGGGCGTTCGATCGGCTCGGCCATGCCCGATAAGTATCACAACGGCGTTGCGGTCCATGCGCCGTTTTCGCGGGCAAAGCGCAGCGGAACGGCGTTTCGACGATGTGAATTCTCTAGCGTCGCCCGGGTGAGCGCGCAGGTCACCAGCAGGATGCCGCCGTGCGCGACGATCACGGTCTCACCGTCGCGCGTGTCGTCTTCCAGGATACGCATCATGCTCACCGCGGCGCGGTGCACGAACGTCGCGAGCGGTTCGCAGCCATCCGGGTCCCAGTCCCAGTTGAATGCGCCCTCGATCGGCTTGTCCCACAGGCTGACGTAGAAGCGCTCGGAGAGCGCGCCGTCCACTTCCGGGTGCATCCTGTGCTCAGCCGCGACCAGGTTTGCGGTGCGCCACGCGCGCGCCATCGGGCTTGCGACCAGCTTGCCGATGCGGATTTTCGAAAGCGCCTGTGCGGCGAGCGCCGCCTGTCCCTCGCCGGTCTCGTTCAGCGGCGTGTGGGGCAACTGATAGTGCTTGGTACGGTTTCCTTCGGTCTCGCCGTGGCGCACGAAGATGAACCGCTCGCGCTTCGGCGCAAACCGCAACGGTGCGGCGTGCTCGACGATGCGCTCATAGCCGAGAAGGTCGATGACCTGGGTCATTTCAGCTCTTATGCAAAACGCCGGCGCGATAGAATCGCGCCGGCGATCGTGGAAAGGAGTTCAGCGCCTCACGCCTGCGCGATGAACTTCTTGTTCATGTAGACTTCGAGGCCCTCGATGCCGCCTTCGTGGCCGTAGCCGGAGTCCTTGATGCCGCCGAACGGTGTCTCGGGCGTCGAGATCGCAACCGAGTTCACGCCGACCATGCCGGACTGCAGCGCATCGCCGATCGCGGTCGCGGTCTTGGGCGACGACGTGAAGGTGTAAGCCGCAAGACCGAACTCGAGCGAGTTTGCGCGCTGGACGACTTCGTCGAAGGTCTTGAAGGTGACGATCGGCGCCACCGGCCCGAACGGCTCCTCGGTCATGATCTTGGAGTCATCCGGCACGTCGGTGACGACGGTCGGCTCGAAGAAGAAGCCCTGGTTGCCGGAGCGGCTGCCGCCGGTCTGGACCTTGCCGCCGCGGTTCTTCGCGTCCTGGACGAAACTGTCCATCGCGTCGAGCCGGCGCGGATTGGCGAGCGGGCCCATGGTGGTGTCCTTCTCCAGTCCGTCACCTAGCTTGATCGCCTTGGCGTTGTCGGTGAAGCGCTTGAGGAAGCGATCATAGATCGTCTCCTGCACGTAGAAGCGCGTCGGCGAGATGCAAACCTGACCGGCGTTGCGATACTTGAACGCCGAGATTGTGTCGGCGGTCTTTTCCGGATCGGCGTCGCCGAACACGACGACCGGCGAATGGCCGCCGAGCTCCATGGTGGCGCGCTTCATCCCCTTGGCGGCGAGCATCGCGAGATGCTTGCCTACCGGCACGGAGCCGGTGAAGGAGATCTTGCGCACGATCGGCGAGGCGATCAGGTGCTCGGAGACTTTCGCCGGCACGCCGAATACGAGGTTGATGACACCGGCCGGCACGCCCGCATCCTCGAAGCACTTCACCAGGTCGACGCAGCCCGCAGGGGTTTCCTCCGATGCCTTGATGATGATCGAGCACCCCGCCGCAAGCGAGGCCGCGACCTTGCGGGCAGGCGTGAGCACCGGGAAATTCCACGGCGTGAACGCCGCAACCACGCCGACCGGCTCGGTCACCACCATCTGGCGCACGGTCGGATTGCGGCTTGGAATGATGCGCCCGTAGGCGCGGCGGCCTTCCTCGGCGAACCACTCGACGATGTCGGCGGAGGTGACGACCTCGCCCTTGGCTTCGGCGAGAACCTTGCCCTGTTCCTGACTCATCGAGCGCGCGATGACGTCGGCACGCTCGCGCAAGAGGTCGGCGGCCTTCTTGATGATGCGGCCGCGGTCATAGGCGGACTTCGCCTTCCAGACCTTGAAGCCTTTTTCAGCGGCAGCGAGCGCGGCATCGAGATCGCTCGCCGAGGCATGCGGCAGGTGCGCGAGCGGCTTCTGGGTCGCCGGGTTGATGACTTCTTCGCCGGCGCCGCCGTTGCCGTAGTTCCACTTGCCGTCGATATAGGTCCCAAGTTGCGTGTACATGGTTGTCCTCGCCTTGATGTTTCTGCAGGAAATGGATTTGGCCGGTCGCGGCTCGCCTAACGCATAGGGGAGAATGCGGCCGGAAGATAGATGTCGTTGTGCATCGCGGCCAGCTGCTCTGGCCCGCCGGCCGGCGGCCAGACCTTGGTTTCGATTGCGGTTTTTCGCGTGTTCGCACGGGTGACCAGGTCCGGATAGGGCCAGATATGCATGAAGCGCGTGACCTCGCCGGTGGTCGAATACATGGCGGCGAGGATGGGGGAGAGCTTCTGGCGCACGGGAGCCTGCTTTTCCCAGGCGGCGATCGTCGGCGGCAGGCCGGTCGGCTTGAGCAGATACGTCCGCACCTCGAAGATCGGACCGTATGTGCCAGCCTTGAGCGGCGCCAGGAACGGAAATTGGTGGAACGTATTGGCCGAGCGTTTTTCGGTCAGCTCGAGACAGCCATAGGGATTGTCATTGCGCGCCACGTTGTCGCGGTCCGAGGCGAGGTCCGCATCGCTTGTATAATGGTGCAGCAGCATGATCTGGTTGAGGTCGCCGATGTCGCAGTAAAGGCAGGCTAGAAACTCACCTTTTCGCGGGTTTGCCTTCAGCCACGGCTCGATGCCCTTGAGCGCATCCATGTGCCGGTTCGGCTTCACCGTAATGATCGTCACGTCGTAGGGCATTTTCACTCCGGGGGCTTGCGCCGCGTCCCTTGCGATTGACAGCAATCGAGGGCGGCCTTTTAGTTCGCGCGGGCGACGCTATCCGGCGCCTCGCGAACCCGACAATGACGGGCGCGGCACGGAAAAACAATCCGCCGAGCCGGGCGGGAGGGGAGGAGCCATGACGCGTGGCATCAATCGACGCACCGTGCTTGCTGGCGCGGGTGCGACCGCAACTGTGCTGACCTCGGGCGTGCGCATCGCCCGGGCGGCTGACCCGGTAAAGGTCGGCGTGCTGTTTCCGCTCACGGGCAATGCGGCGGCGGCCGGTCAGGCCTCCAAGGCCGCAGTCGAGCTCGCGGCCGAGATCGTGAACAACGCGCATCCCGAGCTCGCAAACATCCCGCTCGCGAAGGACGCCGGATTGCCCGCTCTCGGTGGCGCGAAGCTAGAGCTCACTTTCATCGACCACCAGGGCAATCCATCGGTTGCGCAGCAGCAGGCGCTGCGGCTTGCCACGCAGGACAAGATGAACCTCTTGTTCGGCGCCTATCAGTCGTCATGCACGTTCACCGCGACGCCGATCGCGGAGCGTTACGGCATTCCGTTCGTTGTCGGCGATAGTGCTGCGCTCAACATCACCGGCCGCGGCTTCAAATGGGTGTTCCGCGTGACGCCGATCGCGACCGACTATGCGGCAACCTACATGCGCTTCATCGACGACATGAAGAAGGCGGGCCACAAGATCGGCTCGATCGCCATCGTCAACGAGAACACCGACTACGGCACCTCGGTCGCGGAGGCGATCGAGGACGCCGCCAAGAAAAACAATGTGCCGGTGGCGATCCGGATTCCTTACAGCGCGAGCACCACCGACGTCTCCGCGCAGGTGCTGCAGCTCAAGGAGAAGAACCCCGATCTCGTGATCTTCATCAGCTACACGGCGGACTCGATCCTCTACATCAAGACGATGAAGAACCTCGACTTCCTGCCGCCGATGGTGCTGGGCGACGACTCTGGCTTCTCCGATCCATCCTTCGTGCCGGCGATCGCGGATATCGGGAAGGGGCTGATGAACCGCAGCGCCTGGGACATCGGCAAGCCGGGCTCGCCCACGGCCAAGATCAACGAGCTGTACAAGGCCAAGACCGGCCGCGACCTCGACGACACGTCCGGCCGCAACATGCAGGGCATGCTGGTGCTGGCGGACGCGGTCAACCGCGCCGGCTCGATTGATCCCGCCAAGCTGCAGGCCGCGTTCAAGGCGACTGACCTCAAGCCCGAGCAACTGATGATGGGCTACCGTGGCGTGAAGTTCGACGACACCGGGCAGAACATCCTCGCCTCCACCTACCTGATCCAGCTTCACGGCAAGCAGTATGAACTGGTCTGGCCGCAGCAGGCCGCGCAGACCAAGCTCGAATGGCCGATGAAGGGGTGGAAGTGACGGGCCTCCGTCATGCCCGGCCTTGTGCCGGGCATCCACGACTTGGACAATCGTACAGGAAGACGTGGATGGCCGGGACAAGCCCGGCCATGACGATGGATAGATAATGCTCCTCCTCCAGGTCATTGTCGGCGGACTGCTGCTCGGAGCGATCTACGCCCTGTTCTCGTCCGGCCTGACCCTGATCTGGGGGATGATGAACTTCATCAATTTCGCGCATGGCGAGTTCGTCATGCTCGGAATGTATGTGGCGCTGCTGGTGGTGGTCTGGCTCGGCGGCGGGCCGGCGGTGTTCGGCTTCGCGGCGGCGGTCGCGCTGTTCGTGCTCGGCGTCATTGTCTACGCGGGCCTGATCCGGCACGTGACCCGCGGGCCGATGCTGGCGCAGATCCTCTCGACCTTCGGCCTCGCATTGCTCCTGCGCTACACGGCGTTCTGGATCTTCTCCGCCAACGTGGTGTCGCTGCCGCAGACTTCGCTCGGCGGCACGCTCAACGTCCTCGGCATCCTGGTGCCGACGGCGCAACTCGTCGCCGGCGTCACCGCTGCGGTGCTGACGATCGCGATGCACTTCTTCCTCACCGGCACCACGATGGGCTCGAAGCTGCTCGCGGTCGCCGAGGATCGCAACGCCGCGATGCTGATGGGCATCCGCCCGGACCGGATGCAGGCGCTCGCTTGGGGGCTCGCCGCAGCAGGCGCAGGCATCGCGGGCGCGCTGATGGCCATCTCCTATCCATGGTCGCCGTCGGTCGGCGAGACGTTCGGGCTGACCGCCTTCGTCGTCGTGACCTTTGGCGGATTCGGCAGTGTGCCCGGCGCGATGTATGCGGGACTGATCATCGGCCTGATCCAGGCGCTGTCGGCGTTCTATCTCGGCCCGATCTACAAGGATGTCGTGGTCTACGGCCTGTTCGTCGCGCTCCTGTGGTTCAGGCCGCAGGGCCTGTTGGGCAAGGCGTAAACCGCGATGAAGGCAGCAATCGCGTTTGCAGTCATTTTCATTCTCTACCCGTTCGTTTTCTCCAACGCCTTCTATCTCGATATCGGCGTCGCGCTGTTGCTCGCGGCAATCTCGGCGTCGGCGTGGAACATCGTCGGCGGATATGCCGGGCAGGTCTCGGTCGGCCATGCGATGTTCTTCGGCGCGGGCGCCTATCTGCCGCTGCTCGTCTATCACCAGTGGCAGCTGCCGCCGATCGTCGGCGTGCCGCTCGGCGTCGCGGTGAGCCTCGTCCTCGCGGTCGTTGTCGGCCTGCCGACCTTCCGATTGTCGGGCCACTATTTCTCGATGGCGACGATCGCGGTCGCCGAGCTGATCCGCCTCGTCGTCGGCACCATCGATTTTCTCGGCGCCGCGATTGGGCTGCAGGGTCCGGCGGTCGGGCGCGGCTGGTACGACCTCACGTTCCGTGGCGAGCTTCCGTATTATTTCATCTTCCTTGCCGTACTCACGATCCTCCTGCTCATCACCTGGCTCCTGCAGCGCAGCCGGTTCGGCTACTACCTGCGCGCCATCAAGGCGGGCGAGCGCGCCGCCCGCTCGCTCGGTGTGCCGGTCAGGCGCACCAAGCTCTATGCCTTGATGCTGAGCGCGACCTTCACGTCGATCGCCGGATCGCTTTACGCGATCAAGACCGGGTTCATCGATCCGGAGTCGGGCTTCGGCATCCTCGTCTCGGTGCAGATGGTGATCATCGCGGCGCTCGGCGGAGCGGGGACGCTCTATGGCCCGCTGGTCGGCGCCATCATCCTGATCCCGCTGCAGACCGCCACCAATACCTGGTTCGGCGGCGGCGGCACGGGTCTCACCTACATTCTCTATGGCGGCATCATCGTGCTGATCGCCCGCTTCGAGCCGGGGGGGGTGCACGAGCTCTGGTACCGCATCGCGCCGAAATTCCGGAAGCGGGCCGATGCTGCTTAGCGCCGAGAACGTCTCCAAGACCTTCGGCAGCCTGCGCGCGGTCGCGGGCGCGGACCTTTCCATCGACGAGGGCGAGATCGTCGGCCTGATCGGCCCGAATGGTGCCGGGAAGTCGACCTTCTTCAACTGCCTTGCCGGCGACACGCTTCCGAGCACCGGCCGCATCGTGTTCGACAACATCGATGTGACCCGCGCCCCGCCCGAGACGCATGCGCGGCTTGGCATCGGGCGCACTTTCCAGGTCCCGGCGACGTTCGAGGACATGACGGTGCTCGACAACGTGATGGTCGGCGCGTTCCTGCGCCACCACCAGCGCGCGGATGCGCGCACGCACGCGCTGAAGGTGCTCGAGCTGGTTGGGCTGGCAGATCGGCAGAATCTGCGTGCCCGCTCCCTGGGCACGCCCGGCCGCAAGCGGCTCGAGATCGCGCGCGTGCTCGCGACCGGGCCGCGCCTGATGCTGCTCGATGAGGCGCTCGCGGGTCTGACGCCCGCCGAACTGCAGCAGGCAATTGCGCTGGTGAAGAAGATTCATGAGACCGGCGTGACGATCGTGATCGTCGAGCACATCATGGAGGTCATTATGACCTTGGCGAAACGCGTCATCGTGTTCAACCAGGGCCATGTGATCGCGCAAGGACAGCCTGCCGACGTGGTGAAGGACGAGGCCGTGATCGAGGCCTATCTCGGGCGCGGTCATCGCCAGTGGCGCAAGCAGTCTGTTGGTGGCGCATGATGACTTGGCGCATGACCTTATCCGAAAACCGCTGCACACTTTTCGGGGTCATGCGCTGATGGACCGCCTGCGCGTCGAGCATCTCGAAGTGCATTACGGCGACCTCGTCGGTGTGCGCGATGTCTCGCTCGACGTGCAGCCGGGGACGATCGTGGCGCTGCTCGGCTCGAACGGCGCCGGCAAGACCACGACACTCAACTGCATCGCCGGGCTGGTATCGCCGAGCGGCGGCAAGATCGAATGGCGCGGCGAAACGATCGGCGGCGAACCCGCCTACGCCATCGTGTCGAAGGGGCTCGCGCTCTCGCCCGAAGGGTGGCGTCTGTTCGTGACGCAGACGGTGGAGCAGAACCTGCGGCTCGGCGCGAGCGTGCTGACCGACAAGGGCAAGCTTTCAGGCCTATACGATCGCGTCTATGCGCTATTCCCCCGCTTGGCAGAGCGGCGCAAGCAGCTCGCCGGAACGCTCTCCGGTGGCGAGCGGCAGATGCTGGCGCTCGGCCGCGCGCTGATGAGCGAGCCGAAACTTCTCATGCTTGACGAGCCGAGCCTTGGCCTAGCACCGGCGGTGGTCGATCAGCTCTACGACACGCTCTTCAAGCTGCACGAGGAGGGGCTCACGCTGCTGCTCGCCGAGCAATCGATCCAGCTTGCGCTCGCGATCGCGGACTATGCTTACGTGCTGCAGACCGGACGAACCGTGCTGGAGGGCACCGCCGAGTCTCTGGAGAACGACGCGCAAGTGCAGGAGATCTATCTGGGGATCAAGGCGGCGGCTCCGACGCCCTGACCCGTAGGGCGGTCAAAGCGAAGCGTGCCCGCCAGCACGCGAAGGCGAGCACGTCGCTGCGCTCCTTTGCCCGCCCTACGGACCTCGTAACTTCGCCAGCAGCCTCAGCCCGAGATATCCGTCCGCCGGCGTAAGCCCGGCTTTCCGCTGATACTGCCGCGCGGCGAGCATCGTCATGTTGCCGACGCGGCCGTCGGTGCCGCCGGTGTCGAAGCCGGCCGCGGTGAGACGCTTCTGCATTTCCTGCACCTCGGCGAGCGTCGGAGCGCGCTCGCTCCCGGGAAACGGCTGCACGAACGGGCCCGCGCCGAGCACGCGATCGCCGAGGTGCACGATGGCGAGTGTGTAGTTCATCGACGGATTGTAGGTCTTCACCGCATAGAAATTATGCCCGAGCAGAAACGCCGGCCCTCCCGCGACCGGCACCCAGAGCTTCGCGGCGAGCTTCGGATTCGGGAACGGCTGGCCGTCGGCGCGGGTGATGCCCATCGCTTGCCACGCCTCGTAGCTGCGCGACGTCTCATCAGACCCGCGCCCTCCGGCGCGCACCTCGTAGCCCCAGTGCTCGCCGCGGCGATACTTGCCGCGATTGACGAGGTACTTCGCGCTGCTGCCGAGCGCATCGTCCGGCTTGTCGAGTGGGTTCACCTTGCCGTCGCCATCATAATCGATGCCGACGTTGAGCCAGACCTCAGGCATCCACTGCGTGTGCCCCATCGCGCCGGCCCATGAGCCGACCATCTCCTTCGGCGTCGCCCAGCCCTTGTCGACGATGCGCAGCGCGTTGATCAGCTCGGTTTCCCAATAGGCGCGCCGCCGCGGCTCGCCCCAGGCGAGCGCCGCCAACGCGGGGAAGACCGGTCTGGAGTGGTTCTGCTTCACCACCGGATCGCCGAAGGTCGACTCGATGCCCCACAGGCCGAGCATGATGCCGCGTTCGACGCCGAAATCCTTCTCGATCCGCGCCAGCAGCGGCGCGTAGGTCCTGGCGCGTTCCTGGCCGGTCTGGATGCGCCAGTCGGAGACGCGCCGATTGAGATATTGCCAGAGCTGCTGATTGAACTCGGGCTGGCTGCGGATTTCGGTGAATACTGTCGTGTCGGGTTTCAGGCCGCCCATCACGCGCGTGTAGGTGGCCTCCGAGATGCCGCGTGCGAGCGCCCGCGCGCGGAACGACTCCACCCATTGGGCGAAGGGCTGCGCGGCGCTCTGCGCGAAAGCCGATTTTCCGAGCGCAAACGAGGCGGCGCCACCGAAAGCCGTCGTCAGCAGATGCCTGCGCGAAAAACTCATTCCGTCGCCTTTAGCGCCGAATCGTGGCGGGCATACTGCCGCCGCATGGGTCGATTTGCTATTCTTCCGGCAAATCGAAGGAGGAACCCATGGCTGAGATCGCGCGCCGTGCGGTGATTGCCGGAGCAGGGGCGGGGGCCGTGGGCCTTATGGCCGCCGCTCAAGCCGATACCAAACCGGACATCCAGGCGGGCGAGTTCTGGGCCGAGAAGGGTGGCGTCAAGCTCTCGCTTTACCGCAAGCGCGTCGCTGCCAAGCCGGGCGAGCAGCAGCCGGTGCTGTTCCTGGTGCATGGCTCTTCGAATTCAGCGCGCTCTAGTTACGACCTCACCGTGCCGGGCAAGGGCGAATATTCGGCGATGAACGTGCTCGCCGGCTTCGGCTTCGATGTCTGGACCATGGACCACGACGGCTACGGCCGTTCCGGCTCCTCGGGCAACAATTCGGACATCGCGAGCGGCGTCGAGGACCTGAAAGCCGCGATGCCGATCGTCGTGCGCGAAACCGGACAGCAGAAGGCGCACTTCTATGGCGGCTCATCCGGGGCGATCCGGGCCGGTGCCTTCGCGCAAGCCGCGCCCGAGCGTGTCAACAAGCTTGTGCTCGCCGCATTCACCTACAAGGGACACGGCGCCGCCGAGATCGCGCGCCGCACCGCCGTTGCCGATCGCTATCGCAACAGCCCGCGCCGCAAGCGCGATGCGGCCATGATCCGCTCCATCTTCACCCGTGACGGGCTGCCCTCGGCCTACGATCCGGCCGTGGCCGAAGCAATCATCGCGGAGGAATTGAAATACGGCGACCAGATTCCGAGCGGGACCTATCTCGACATGGCGGTGAACCTGCCGCTGGTCGATCCGAAGAAGGTCCAGTGCCCGGTGTTGATGGTGCGCGGTGCCTTCGACGGCAACTCGACCAACGAGGACCTGCTCGATTTCTACGCACAGCTTCCGAACGGCGACCGCCAGTTCGCGATCCTGCCGCACACCGCCCACAGCCTCAGCTATAGCAACAACCGGCACCTGCTCTGGTACACGGTACGCAATTTCCTGCTCGCCCCGCCGGCGATCCCGGCGGCGTAATCTCAATCCTCATGGTGAGGAGCGTCGCAAGCGACGCGTCTCGAATCATGGCCATCCTTCGAGACGCCCGCCTTCGGCGGCTCCTCAGGATGAGGTCTAGGCTGCAAAAAACTTTCGCATCGCCGCGTACGTCTCTTCGGGCGCCTCTTCCTGAAGATAGTGCCCGCAGGGGAGCGCCTGCGCGTCGCGGATGTCGGTTGCGTAGTTCTTCCAGATCGCGGGCGGATCGTTCTGCCGCCCGACCTGTCCGGTCGCGCCCCAGAGCAACTGGACAGGGCAGGTGACTTTCCGGCCCGCCTTGAAGTCCTCGGTGTCCATCGCGAGGTCATATGTCGCGCAGGCGCGATAGTCCTCGCACATGCCACGCACCGTCTCGGGATTGCGGAAGCAGCGCTTGTATTCTTCGAGCGTTTCCTTGCCGAAAAAGGAAAGGCCCTGCTTCGTCTTGGAGAGCTTGTACTCGATGAAGAAATCCGGGTCGGCACTCATCAGCCGCTCGGGCATCGGCGGCTTCTGGATCATGAAGAACCAGTGATAGGCCCCGGTCGCCCAGGCCTGCGTCGGATGATTGAACAAATGGTGCTGCGGGATGATGTCCTGGATCGAGGCGCGCAGCACCTTGTCCGGATGATCGAGGCACATGCGGTGCGTCACCCGCGCGCCGCGGTCGTGGCCCGCGACGAAGAACTTGTCGAAGCCAAGCGAAGCCATCACCTCGACGTTGTCCTGCGCCATCGCGCGGAACGAATAGCTCGAATGATCGGGCACGCTCGGCGGCTTCTCGGAATCGCCGTAGCCGCGCAGGTCGGTTGCCACCACCGTGAACTGATGCGCAAGCCGCGGCGCAAACTTGTGCCAGGAGAGATGCGTGAACGGATTGCCGTGCAGCAGCAGCAGCGGCGGACCCTTGCCGCCATGGGCTACAACGATGCGCGCACCGGAGGTCTTGATCTCCGTGCGGGTGAAGCCGTCCATCAGCATTTCGGCCCTCGTGCGTTGCCGCCCCGAGGCTGAGTAGAGAAGACGTGGATGGCCGGGACAAGCCCGGCCATGACGGAGGTGTTATGCGTTGACCGTCAGTCGACCGTTGCGCCGCTATCCTTGATCGCCTTGCCCCACTTCACGATCTCGTCCTTGACGAACTGGCCGAGATAGGCGGGCGTCATCCGGTCCTCGGTCACGATCGCGACGCCGAGCGGTTCGAGCTTATCGCGCACCTGCGGCGACTTCATCGCCTGCACGGCGGCATCGTTGAGCTTCTTCACGACCGCCTCCGGCGTCTTGTTCGGCAGGAAGATCGCGTTCCACGTATAGGCATCGACATTGACGCCGCTCTCGCGCGCGGTCGGCAGGTTGGGCAGGTTCTTGATGCGCTGCGGCGCAAGCGCCGCGATCGCCTTCACGGCGCCGCCTTCGATCTGCGGGAAGGCGGTGGACACGATCTCGGTCATGTAGTCGATGCGGCCGCCCTGGAGGTCCTGCATCGCCGGCGCGCTGCCGCGATAGGGGACGTGCGTGATGGTCACGCCGATCGCGGAGTTGAGCAGCACGGTGCCGAGATGCACCGCTGCGCCGACGCCGGAGGAGCCGAACGACATCTTGTCCTGGTTCTTCTTCGCGTACTCGACGAATTCCTTCATGTTGCTGACGGCCAAGTCCTTGCGCACGATCAGCACCAGCGGCAGTTCGCCGAGCAGTGCGACAGGCTGGAAGTCCTTGCCGGCATCGTAGAGCGGCTTCTTGACGAGGTTCTGCACCTGCGCCTGCGTGCCGACGGTGCCGAGCAGGATGGTATAGCCGTCGGGCTGTGCGATCTTCACGCGGTTGGCGCCGGTCATGCCGCCGGCGCCGGTCGCGTTTTCGACGATGACCTGCTGGCCAAGAATGTCGCTCATCCGCGCTGCGACCACGCGGCCGAGCACGTCGGTCGGACCGCCGGCTGCGAACGGGACCACCATCGTGATGGGACGGGTCGGATAATCCTGCGCGGCGGCCGCGCCGAGCAGCACAAACAGGGCCATGCACGCGGCCGCGAAACTCCTGAACATACGTTTCCTCCAGATGAACTCGGCGCCTGCTTTATCGGTCCGGCGAGGGGGGTCAAGCAGACATTGCTGCCCTCTTTGTCGCAGCGTATGACCTATGCAATTCAAGGGGAGCTTCATGCGCATCGCGATTGCGGGGCTTGGCACGATCGGGCGCGTGCTCGCGCGTTCGCTTAGCGAGGGCATGCCGGGGCTGACGCTCGCGGCCATCGCGGCGCGCGATGAAGAGAAGGCGCGCGGCTGGCTCGACGAAGAGGGCATCGAGGCGCCCATCGTGCCGCTCAATGAATTTCCCGAGCACGCTGATCTCGCGGTCGAGTGCGCGCCGGCGGCGGTGCTCGAACAGATTTGCCGGCCGATGCTCTCCGCCGGCAAGCAGGTGATGGTGCTCTCCTGCGGGGCGCTGCTGCCGCGGCCGGAGCTCATCGAGCTCGCGAAGCAACACGGCGGCCGCATCGTCGTGCCGACCGGCGGCCTGCTCGGACTCGATGCGGTGGCGGCCGTTGCGGAGGGAACGGTTCACTCGGTGAAGATGACCACGCGCAAGCCGCCGAACGGGCTCGCGGGCGCACCGCATCTCGTCAAGAACGGCATCTCGGTCGAGGGGCTGAACGAGGCAAAGCTCGTCTTCTCCGGCACCGCGCGCGATGCGGCTGCGGGATTTCCCGCCAACGTCAACGTCGTCGCGGCGCTCGCGCTCGCCGGCATCGGGCCGGACCGCACGATGATCGACATCTATGCGGACCCGACCAAGACGCGGAATTGCCACATCATCGAGGTCGACGCGGACTCCGCATCCTTCACGCTCTCGATTGAAAACGTGCCCTCGGAGAATCCGAAGACCGGGCGCATCGTCGCGCTCTCGATCATCGCGACATTGCGCAAGCTCGCCGCGCCGCTGCGCGTCGGAACCTGAGTTCCGGCTCATGGAACTTTTCGGGGCCGAGTTCCGTTGTGGACCTCGGAGCCCCGATGAGCCA
>Ga0310810_10002577_pt1 | contig 19545 bp, 17 predicted proteins | sample NCmetagenome_FD_207641 | JGI IMG/M metagenome (GOLD analysis project Ga0310810, IMG submission 207641) | Soil microbial communities from experimental microcosm in Duke University, North Carolina, United States - NC | ecosystem: Engineered > Artificial ecosystem > Soil microcosm > Unclassified ...
TTATTCTGCGGCACACCAAAAAAATAACGTATATGCCCCCGGAGAAAACCTTAAATGCCGTGTTAGACCTCTCTACAACAATGCATGAAATAGGCAAGCAATTTGATGTCATTCGGCAAGGTATCCAGCGCGCCCGCTATGCTCACGTTAGAAGGGATCTGTTTGAGGGAATAAATCCAGAGATCAATACCGACAAAGAGGCTTTGTTGTCACGCATGATAACGCTTGGCTTCCGTGGCAGCATTGCTGCTGCCCTTGAAGAAGTTGAAAAGAAACTTGGCAATGCCGCTTCGGTTTTTGACTTTAAAGGGGTGATGGATCTTGTTCGGACCATCTATGAAGAAGTTTTTGAGGATGCGGCAAATTCTGTGGCCAGTCGGCGCACAAAAACTATACCTCAGGGATCCCACTTCGGTCGGTTCAAAACGTTTCTCATTGGTGAAAGTGTGTTGTCTAGCGACGAGGGGAAATTGAGCCAGGAGCTTTACAATTATCTTTCGAACCAAGGTTCGCATGTCCTAGGCAGTGCGCCTGAACAAGTTAGGCTCACCAAAAATATCGTCATCGAACTTTGCCTTTTAGTGCTTGGCCGCGTTCAAGCGGCAAAATAGTTGCATGCTGGTGTAAACCGCTACGCAGTAAGTGGCTTCTCGTGATCGGCAGTTTGAGACCCGCTCTTTCTTCTTTTCTAGATGCAGCACGCCTTTTTGCGTGTCGATGTCCATCTTGAAGTTGCTCAGGAATTGTCCCAGAAGGCCCGCTACTTGCGGGTCGGGGATGGCGTCGTGGACGGCGGTGGGGAGGTTGCGGATTTTTATGCCGCCGACGGTGATGGAGTCCAGGTTTGTGACCGGTGCCTGGATCAAGCCGTTGGCGGTTTGAAAGGACAAGATCGTCGGGTTGGAGCCGACATCGATGGAAAGATCGTGCGCCAGGGCATTTGAAATCAGCGTGCAACCGGCGCGGCGCCGTTTCTAAATTGCTGCTGTTCGTCGAAGAGCGGCAGAATTTTCTGAGGGCGCCGGCTGCGCTACATTTTCATCGGCGCAGGTCCAGCAAATAAGGATTGGTTCGATAAGGGACTTGCTCATTCGTTTGAATGATAACACAAGGTGCGAAAAGGAGTGACACCAAGGACCGACGTCCTTTGATTTATTCAATCCGTAATCGCGGAGAAGCCGCACTCGCGCGGCCGGAGAGCTTGGACTGTGTGAAGCACGGGCAGGACATCGCGCCGGGGAATGGACAGCGAGTTGTTGCAAAAAGCACAACAGCTCAATTAGATGCAATGTGCAAAAATGCATATTCCAATAGGCAATTGCCGAGGAATCCTCGGTGGTTAGGCGTGTATGAATCAGACCTTTACAAATGGCGCCGGTGAGGTGATCCTGTACAAGGCGCCGAACGGACAGGTGCAGCTGGACGTAAGGCTGGAGCGAGAAACGGTTTGGCTGACGCAGAGTCAGATCGCCAAGCTTTTCGGGGTCAAGGTCCCTGCTGTTTCAAAGCACATCAAGAATATTTACGCGACGCGAGAACTACTGCCAAAGTCAACTGTTTCCAAAATGGAAATAGTTCGAACCGAGGGTGCAAGGCGGGTTTCCCGACCCGTGGATCTGTACAGTTTGGATATGATCATCTCGGTTGGCTACCGGGTCAACTCAGCGCGCGCAACGCAATTTCGGATCTGGGCGACGCAGACGCTTCGCGATCACCTGCTGCGCGGCTACACGCTGAATGAAAAGCGGCTTCGGGAGAAAGGGCTCGGCGAGATCGAGCAGGCGGTCAGTCTTATGGCGCGTACACTGACGGCGAACGCGCTCGTGACCGACGAAGGGCGCGCTGTGCTGGAGGTCGTGCAGCAGTATACGCGCGCGTGGAGGCTTCTGCTGGAATACGACGAAGGACGGCTGCCGGAAAAGCCCAGTTATCCGATAACGCCCGCCACGGGGTTATCGCTCGCAGACGCCGGGGCGGTCATTGCGCATTTGCGTGAGGCGCTGACAGCTCAGCATGAGGCCTCCGATCTCTTTGGCGTGGAGCGCAGCGATCAGTTACACGGTATCCTGGGTGCCATCGACCAAACCTTCGGTGGCCAACCGCTTTATCCGACCGCGCAGGCCCGGGCCTCTCATCTTCTTTATTTCGTCATCAAAGATCATCCGTTTGCCGACGGCAACAAGAGAATCGGCACGCTGCTGTTTCTGGAATATCTCAGACGAAACCGCATGCTCGTGAGGCCCGACGGCAGGCTGCGGCTTGCGGATAATGCCACGGTGGCGTTGGCGTTGCTCGTAGCGGAAAGCGATCCGGCGCAAAAAGATCTGATGATCCGCCTCATCCTCAATTTGCTGGAGGACGGCGGCGGCTGAACATAGCCCGCGCGCTTTTGAGATTGTCCGGCGCTGATCCGACTTACTTCTTTTCCAAATGCAGCACGCCTTTTTGCGTGTCGATGTCCATCTTGAAGTTGCTGAGGAAGTTAAGTCCTAAGAGTCCTGCCACTTGCGGGTCAGGGATGGCGTCGTGGACGGCGGTGGGGAGATTGCGGATCTCCATGCCGCCGACGGTGATAGAGTCCAGGTTTGTGACCGGCGCCTGGATCAGGCCGTTGGCGGTTTGGAAGGACAAGGTCTTCGGGTTGGAGCCAACGTCGATGGATAGATCGCGCGCCAGCGCGTTCGAAATCAAGGTATAGCTGGCGCCGGTGTCGACCACGAATTTGGCCGAGCGCTTGTTGTTCAACGTGGCCTGGATAATGACGACTTCGCCGTGCCTTTCGATGGGAATCGAGGCCGTTTTCGGCGGCGCTTTGATCTCGGGTTCGGGGACACGCGGACTTTCCTGGGCCTGAATGCGGCTGACGCCGGAGCGCTGGTTGGGCGGGACGTTGTGCAGGTTGTCGGTTATATGCAATACACCGTTCTCGTCGACCCAGCGATAGTACTCGGCGGCCCAAAGGGGAGAAGCAATGCAGATTGCCGAGCAAGCCAAGGCCACGCGCAGCGTCTTTTTCACGCCCAAAAATCTAGCATGTTTGGCTCTCCGACGAAACAAAAGTTTCGCGCCGGGCGGAAACCCTGTTTCCGGTAGCAACAGAACCGGGTGTGCAAGTGCGCGCGCTTTACATCCGAAAGGTCCTATGTTAGACGTAACTGAACTAAATGGAAGGAAAGAGACAGAAGAGCGGAGCATATGGGAATTGCTGAACCGCAGAAACAGCAGGCTATTGAGCAGTTCAGGGTTCATCCGACGGATACCGGCTCTCCAGAAGTGCAGGTGGCGCTTCTAAGCCAGCGCATCGAGCATCTTACCGAACACTTTAAGGTGCACGTGAAAGATCACCACTCACGGCGCGGCCTTTTGAAGTTGGTGGGACAGCGGAGAAGGCTGCTGGACTATCTTCGAAACTCGGATTTTGCGAGATACCAGACCCTTATTCAGCGGCTTGGAATACGCAAATAGCTATTCCGGTTCCGTTGCCCCTCGTTTCCACGCCTCCGTCCGACGCGTCTCCCGCCAGAGGATTGTTCTATGATAAAAAAGGTTGAAGTAGATTTTCATGGCCGACCCTTATCTATTGAAGTCGGCCGCATGGCCAAACAGGCCGACGGCGCCGCACTGGTGACCTACGGAGAAACCGTGGTGCTGGTGACCGCAGTCGCCGCCAAAGACTTAAAGCTCGACACCGATTTTTTTCCACTCACCGTCGATTACCAGGAAAAAACCTTCGCCGCCGGGAAAATCCCCGGCGGTTTTTTTAAGAGGGAAGGCCGTCCGTCGGAAAAGGAAATTCTCACCTGTCGTTTGATCGACCGCTCGATTCGCCCGCTTTTTTCTGAAGGTCTGCGTTGCGAAACCCAGATCATCGCCACCGTGCTGTCCGCCGACCGGGAAAACGACCCCGACGTCCTCGCCATGCTCGGCACATCCATCGCGTTGCACGTATCCGATATTCCGTTCAACGGTCCGCTCGCCGGCGTGCGCATCGGCCGGATCGACGGCCGCTGGGTTATGAATCCCACCCAAAGCGAGTTGGGCGAGAGCGACGTCGATATTTTTCTCTCCGGCAGCCGCGACGCGATCGTCATGGTCGAAGGCGGCGCGCAAAGAGTGCCTGAAGATGAAATCCTCGAAGCTTTGTTCGCCGGCCACGAATCGATTCAGCCGTTGTTGCAGATCCAGGAAGACATTCGCCGCGAATTGGGCAAGACCAAACGGCACGTGCCGCTGGCACAATTGGATGGCGCGGTGAGTCATCGGATCGAAGCTCTCGCCCTGGATAAATTGAAACAGGCCCTGGAAATCCCCGAAAAACTGGAGCGCTATAAACGCATCGCCGAAGTCAAAGCCGAAGTCGTGCCGCTGGCGCTGGCCGAGTTCCCCGACAAGCCAAAAGACATCAAAGGCGCCTTTGAAGAACTCAAGCGTAATCTCTTTCGCGGCCTGGTTATTCAAAAAGAACGGCGCATCGACGGTCGCGGCTTGAAGGACATCCGGCCGATCACCTGCGAAACTTCGGTGCTGCCGCGCACCCACGGCTCGGCGCTGTTCACCCGCGGAGAAACTCAGGCGTTGGTCGTAACCACGTTGGGGACCACCTCCGATGAACAACGGGTCGATGCGCTGATCGGCGAGCACTTCAAAAAGTTCATGCTGCATTATAACTTCCCGCCGTTCAGCGTCGGTGAAGTCAAGTTTCTGCGCGGCCCCGGACGGCGCGAGATCGGCCACGGCAATCTCGCCGAGCGCGCTCTGGTGCCGGTGCTGCCGGCCCAGGAAAGTTTCCCGTACACCATTCGCATCGTTTCTGAGATTCTCGAATCCAACGGCTCCACTTCGATGGCCTCGGTCTGCGGCGGCTCGCTGTCGCTGATGGATGCGGGGGTGCCGGTGATCGCGCCGGTGGCTGGCATCGCCATGGGCCTGATCAAAGAAGGCGAGCACGTGCGCGTTCTTTCCGACATTCTCGGCGACGAAGATCACCTGGGCGACATGGATTTCAAAGTCGCCGGCACCGCGGACGGCGTGACTTCGCTGCAGATGGACATAAAAATCAGCGGCGTCAACCGCGAGATCATGCGTCAGGCGCTGCACCAGGCGAAAGAGGGCCGGCTGCACATTCTTGGCATCATGAACGGCAGCCTGGGGGCGGCGCGCAGCGACGTTTCCGGCCATGCGCCGCGCATCATCACGCTTCACGTAAAACCGGATAAGATCCGCGAGATCATCGGCCCGGGCGGCAAAGTCATCCGCGGCATCATCGAAGCGACCGGCGTCAAGATCGACGTCGAAGACGACGGCACGGTGATGATTGCCTCGAGCGACGAGGAAGGCGCCAAAAAAGCTATCGAAATGGTCCAGCGTATCGCCGCCGAGGCCGAAGTCGGCCGCATCTACAAAGGCACCGTGCGCAAAATTGTCGAGTTTGGCGCTTTCGTCGAGATCCTGCCGGGCACCGACGGCCTGGTGCACATCTCTCAGCTCGCGCCCGAGCGCGTGCGCAAGGTCACCGACGTGCTCAAGGAAGGCGATGAAGTGATGGTCAAGGTTCTGGAAATCGACAGGCAGGGCAAGATTCGCCTGAGCCGCAAAGAGGCGCTGCAGGAGACCGGCGGCGATTCCGGTAACGCGCCCAACTAATCTTCTCCCGGCGCGCGAGCTTTGATGTTTTCAAAAAGCGTCCTCGACAACGGGATCCGCATCGTCTCTCAGGAGATGCCCGAGCATCGCTCGGTGAGTCTCGGTATCTGGGTCGAAAACGGCTCGCGCCACGAGAACGAATCCGAAAACGGGCTGTCTCATTTCATAGAGCATCTGCTTTTCAAGGGCACTGCGCGGCGCACGGCGGCGCAGATCGCCGAGGAGATGGACGCCGTCGGCGGCGTCCTCAACGCTTTTACTGCCAAAGAGCATACCTGCTACTACGCCAAAGTGCTCGATGAAAATCTGCCGCTGGCGATCGATCTGCTGACCGATATTTTTCTTCACTCGAGTTTCGATCCTGACGAGATTGAGCGCGAGCGCTCGGTGATCCTCCAAGAAATCTCCCAGGCCGAGGACACGCCGGACGATTACATTCACGACCTTTTCAATCTCGATTTCTTCAAAGACCATCCGATCGGCCGGCCGATTTGCGGCCGCGAGGAGACCGTCAACGGATTCGGCCGCGAAGATATTCTCGGATTTTTCAAGGCGCGCTATCAACCGCGCCGGGTCCTCGTCTCGGCGGCGGGCAACTTTCGCCACGACGCGATGGTGAAAGAGATCGCTGAGCGCCTCGGCGGTGTGCTCGATAGCAATGGCGACTTGGGCTCCCATGCCGCCGGCGAGTCTGCGCCGAAAATGGGCAGCGGCGTTTTTCCGCACGCCAAGTCTCTGGAACAGGTCCATCTCTGTCTCGGCGTCGCCGGTCTCTCTCAAACGCATCCGCAGCGCTACGCCGCCTACGTGCTGAACACGCTGCTCGGCGGCGGCATGAGCTCGCGCTTGTTTCAGGAGATCCGCGAGAAGCGCGGCAAGGCCTACTCCGTTTATTCTTTTTCATCGTCCTACAAAGACGTGGGTTATTTCGGCGTCTACGCTGGCACCAGCCTCGAATCGACGGAGGAAGTCGTCGATCTGATCGGCAAGGAACTGCGCAAACTCGCGGCCGGCGAAGTGAGCGCCGAAGAGTTGGGCCGCACCCAGGGACAATTGGTCGGCAGTATGATGCTCGGTCTGGAATCCACGGATTCCTGGATGAGCCACATCGCCCGCAACGAAATCTATTTCGGCAGGGCAGTCGGCACCGAGGAAATCTGCCGGCAGGTCCGCGCCGTGTCGCGCGACGATGTGATCGACCTAGCGGCAGCGCTGTTTAACGGCGGAGCCATGACTCTGACGCTCCTCGGCGGTTTCGACGACGAATTTCCGATCCAAAATCTGCAACTGAATCACTGAAGCGTTATTCGCGCCGCGCGGTGGAAGGTGGAAGAACTGCGGATCGACATCAAGCGCTTGCGGCCGAGTTCGTCGCCGCTCGAGCTGCCGCGCTACATGACCGAAGGCGCCGCGGGGATGGATCTCTGCGCCGACCTTGATACCGATCTGGTCATTGCGCCCTTGGCGCGCGCGCTGATTCCCACCGGCATTGCGATCGCGTTGCCGGCCGGATTCGAAGCGCAGATCCGGCCGCGGAGCGGTTTAGCCCTGAAGCAAGGGCTGACTCTGGTTAACAGTCCCGGCACCATCGACTCGGATTACCGGGGCGAGATCCAACTGATCGCGGTGAATCTCGGCGGCGAGCCGGTGCGCATCGAGCGCGGGCAGCGGGTCGCGCAAATGATCGTGCAGCGGGTGGTGCGCGCGCAGTGGCGCGAGGTCGACGCGTTGCCGGCTTCTGCGCGCGATGCCGGCGGTTTCGGACACACGGATCAAAACCGTAAGGAGTCAGGAGTGAGAGGTAAGGGGTGAGGATCCGCTGACGCCTTACGACTTACCCTCTACGTTTTAGTTATGATTGCGCGTTACACGCGGCCGGAAATGGGCCGCATCTGGTCTGAGGAAAACGGCTTTCAGAAATGGCTCGAGGTGGAAGTCCTCGCGGCCGAGGGTTGGTCGCGTCTGGGCAAAGTGCCCAAGGCTGCCATTGCGCGCATTCGCCGCAAAGCGAAATTCGACATCAAACGCATTCGCGCGATCGAGGCCGAGGTGAAGCACGAGATCATCGCGTTTTTGAGCGCGGTGGCGGAATATATCGGCGATGACGCGCGTTATTTGCATATCGGCATGACATCTTCGGATGTAATGGACACGGCGCTGGCGATGCAGTTCAAGGAAGCTTCGGCGATCCTCGATCAGGATATTAAAAATCTTATGGCCGTGCTGCGCCGCCAGGCGCGCAAGTACAAATGGACCGTGATGATCGGCCGTACCCACGGCGTGCACGCCGAGCCGATCACCTTCGGCTTGAAACTGGCGCTCTGGTATCAGGAAATGGTGCGCCACCACGCGCGCTTTCAAAAGGCCGTGGAAGATATCTGTGTCGGGCAGATCTCCGGCGCAGTGGGCACGTTCGCGCAGGTTTCGCCCAAAGTCGAAGCCTTCGTCTGCCGCAAGGCGGGCCTCAAACCGGCGCTGATTTCGAACCAGATCATCCAGCGCGACCGCCACGCTTTTTATTTTTCCACCCTCGCGCTGATCGCCAGCTCGCTGGAAAAGTTCGCCGTCGAGGTGCGCCATCTGCAGCGCACCGAAGTGCAGGAAGCCGAGGAACCGTTCACTCAAGGGCAAAAGGGCTCTTCCGCGATGCCGCACAAACGCAATCCGATTCTTTCCGAAAATGTTTCCGGTCTGGCGCGGCTCATGCGCTCCTATGCGCTCGCGGCGATGGAAAACGTGCCGCTTTGGCACGAGCGCGACATCAGCCACTCTTCGGTGGAGCGGGTGATAGCGCCGGATGCGACCATCGCACTCGACTTCATGCTGCGCCGCATGACTTATGTGCTCGGCAATCTGTGTGTCTATCCGGAAAATATGAAGCGCAATCTGGAAAAGAGCGGCGGCACGGTTTTCTCGGAAAAAATTCTTCTCGCCCTGGTCGACAAGGGCGTCGCGCGCGACGCCGCGTACCGTATGGTGCAGCGCCATGCGCTCAAAGTCGGCAGAGAAGGGGGCGATCTGAAGCGCGAACTGCTCGCCGATCCGGAAATCCGCCGATATCTGTCCGAGAAAGAGATCGAGGCCTCGTGGGGCATCAAGCACCATCTGGCCAACGTCGATTTCATCTTTCGTCGGGTGTTCGCCTAACCGCGCGTTTAGAAAAGTGACCTATGCGTGTTAAGATTTTTGTATCGCTGAAAAACGGAGTTCTCGATCCCCAGGGCAAAGCGATCGAGCGCTCGCTGCACACCCTCGGCTACACCGAAGTGGGCGACGTGCGGGTGGGCAAATACCTGGAGGTCGAGGTGAATGCCGCCTCGCGCACCGAAGCGGAGAGCCGGGTGCGCGAGATGTGCGACAAACTGCTGGCCAACACGGTCATAGAACACTATCGATTCGAAATTGAAGAATAATTGAGAATGGAAAATGGATAATGGATGAGGCTCGGACGACAAATCCGAAATTATCAATTATCAATTCTTCACTATCCATTGCTTGACTATGCGTTGGGGTGTCATCACATTTCCCGGTTCCTGCGACGATCACGACGTCTTCGACAGCCTGAAATCGGACCTGCGCCAGCAGGTGAAGTTTCTCTGGCACAAGGAAGAGCTGAAGGGCCAGTTCGATTGCATCGTCCTGCCAGGCGGCTTTTCTTACGGCGACTACCTGCGCTGCGGCGCCATGGCGCGCTTTTCGCCGATCATGCGCGGCGTGGTCGAATTCGCCCAGCGGGGTGGCTTGGTGATGGGGATCTGCAACGGCTTTCAGATTCTTTGCGAAGCGGGGCTTTTGCCGGGTGCGCTGGTGCGCAATGCCGGGCTGCAGTTCGTTTGCCAGCAGGTTCATCTGCGCGTGGAAGAAACCGATGCGCCGTTTACGGCCGGAATGAAAAAGGGTCAACTGCTGCGCATGCCGGTCAAGCACGGCGAGGGCTGCTACTACGCCGACCCGAAAACTCTCGAGCAATTGCACAAACAGCGCCAGATTCTGCTTCGCTACGTCGATGCGAAAGGCAAATCGACCGCCGCGGCCAATCCCAACGGTTCTCTGGAAAATATCGCGGGCGTCTGCAACGAGAGGCGCAACGTCTTTGGTTTGATGCCGCACCCGGAGGACGCCTGCAGCAAACTTCTCGGCGGCGACGACGGCGCGAAAATTTTTTCGTCCATCGCGGCAGCCTCGGCCGAAAAGGCGCGGCAGCATGCCTGACCCCGCGGCAAAAGAATTCAATCAGCCAGCCGTGACCGCGGAGGTCATCGCAAGCCACGGTATCACGCCCGACGAATATCAGAACATCATCAAGATACTCGGGCGCGAGCCCAATTACACCGAGCTAGGTGTTTTCTCGGTCATGTGGTCGGAGCACTGCAGCTACAAAAGCTCGCGCCACTATCTCAAAAATCTGCCGACCGAAGGTCCGTATGTGCTTCAAGGGCCCGGTGAAAACGCCGGCGTCGTCGATATCGGCAAGGGACTCGCCGTGGCATTCAAGATGGAAAGCCACAACCATCCGTCGTTTATCGAGCCCTACCAGGGCGCGGCGACGGGCGTCGGCGGCATTCTGCGCGATATTTTCACCATGGGCGCGCGGCCGATCGCGTCGCTCAATTCGCTGCGCTTCGGCAGCGTCGATCATCCGCGCACGCGTTACTTGCTCAGCGGCGTCGTGGCCGGCATCGGCGGCTACGGCAATTGCATCGGTGTGCCGACGGTTGGCGGCGAGTGTTATTTTGACGCCTGCTACAATGCCAACATTCTCGTCAACGCCTTCACACTGGGGCTCGTCAAGAAGAAACACGTCTTCACCGGGATCGCCAAAGGCACGGGCAATCCGGTCATGTACGTGGGCTCGAAAACGGGGCGCGACGGCATCCACGGCGCGACCATGGCGTCGGAGTCTTTCTCTGAAGAAAAAGAGCAGCGCCGGCCGACCGTGCAGGTGGGCGATCCGTTCACCGAAAAGTTGCTCTTGGAAGCCTGTCTGGAGCTGATGGAGAAAGATTTCATCGTCGGCATACAGGACATGGGCGCTGCGGGCCTCACCAGCTCTTCGTCGGAAATGGCCGGGCGCGGCGGCGCGGGCATCGAGCTCGATCTTTCCACGGTGCCGCTGCGGGAAATCGGCATGACGCCCTATGAAATTTTACTTTCGGAATCTCAAGAGCGAATGCTGCTCGTCGCCAAACAAGGCGCGGAAGCGGAAGTCAAAAAAATTTTCGATAAGTGGGATCTCGACGCCGTGGTGGTCGGCCGGGTGACGGACGATCACCAGTTCTGCGCTCTGTGGCAAGGCAAAGAAGTGGCGCGAATTCCGATTCGCGCGCTCACCAAAGACGCGCCGGCCTACCAGCGTCCGGCGGCGCGGCCGGCGAATCAGGATCAACTCCAACAGCTCGATCTGGCCAACGTGCCGGAGCCCACCGATCTTGGCGCGACCTTGAAGCAGATGCTCGGCTCGCCCAATATTGCGTCGAAGGAATGGATCTATCGCCAGTACGACCAATTCGTGCGCACCAATACCGTGGTCGCCTGCGGCGCCGACGCCGCTGTGATCCGGGTCAAAGGCACCGACAGAGCACTGGCGCTCACGGTCGACGGTAACAGCCGCTACTGTTATCTCGATCCCTTCGTCGGCGGCGTGCTGGCTGTCGTCGAAGCGGCGCGCAATCTCGCCTGCGTGGGCGCGCGGCCGATCGGCTTGACCGACTGTCTCAACTTCGGCAGTCCGGAAAATCCCGAGGTGATGTGGCAATTCGCCCAGGTAATCCAAGGCATGCGCACGGCGTGCCTCGCGCTGGAAGTTCCGGTTGTGAGCGGCAACGTGAGTTTCTATAATGAGACTGATGGCGTTCCGATTCATCCAACGCCGACCATCGGCATGGTCGGCATTCTCGAAAAGGTCGAGAACGTGGTTACGCCGTGGTTCAAATCTTCCGGCGACACCGTGGTTCTGCTCGGGCGCACGCGCGAGGAACTCGGCGCCAGCGAGTATCTGAAATGGGTACACGGCTCAACTCGCGGCACGCCGCCGTGGATCGATCTCAAAATGGAGCAGTCGGTGCAGCGCTGCTGCCTGGAAGCGATCGAGCAGCGAATTCTCCAATCGGCGCACGATGTGTCCGACGGCGGCTTGGCGGTGGCTGTGGCGGAATGCTGCATCGGCGGGCCGGAAAAACCGCTGGGCGTTCGGATTCAGGCCAACGAGATGATTCGCGGCGATGCTTTGCTGTTCAGCGAGTCCCAGTCGCGCATCATCGTATCGGTCAAGGAAGAAGCAGTCGGCCGACTGCAGGAAATCGCTGTCCGGCACAACGTGCCGATGCAGTCGATCGGTGTGGTCGGCGGCACACGCTTTATCATTCAACCTTTGATGCAGTTGCCGGTGGAGGAATTGAAAACGATCTGGAGCTCGGGGCTGACGGCGAGGCTCAAGTAATTCTGTTCGAGATTGAAGCAAGAGTAATGCGCTGAGAAAAACGGCGATGTCGGACAAATTCCACGAAGAATGCGCGGTGATGGGCGTCTACGGTCACCCGGAAGCGTCCAACATGGTTTATCTTGGCCTCTATGCGCTGCAGCACCGCGGCCAGGAGTCTACCGGCATCGTTTCGTCCGACGGCAAGGGATTGATTTCGCATCGCCAGATGGGGTTGGTCGCCGACGCGTTCAAAGAAGAGGTGATCAAGCGGCTGGAAGGCAACAGCGCCATCGGCCATAACCGCTATTCGACGACCGGCCAGAGCCATTTGAAAAACGCCCAGCCGTTCGTTGTCGAATACTCCCAGGGACCCATCGCGATCTCGCACAATGGCAATCTAGTCAACGGCGGGCTGCTGCGCGAGGAGCTGGAACGCTCGGGGTCGATTTTTCAGTCCACCAGTGACACCGAGGTGATCATCCATTTGATCGCCACGTCGCGCGAAAGCTCTTTGATGGGGCGAATCGTCGAGGCGCTGGGCCGCACACGCGGCGCCTACTCGCTGCTTTTTTTGACCCTCGATAAAATGATCGCGGCGCGCGATCCCTACGGTTTTCGCCCGCTGGTGCTGGGAAAATTTCCCGAGGGAAAAAATCGCGGCGCCTACGTCTTTGCTTCCGAGACCTGCGCTTTGGATCTGATCGAGGCCGAGTTCGTCCGTGACGTGGAGCCGGGCGAGATCATTTCCATTGGTCCCGACGGCATGGAATCACTCAAGCCGTTTCCGCCGGCGCCGCACGCCAAATGCATTTTCGAATACATTTATTTCGCCCGCCCCGACAGCAAACTCTTTGGCCACAACGTCTACCAGGTGCGCAAGGCGCTCGGCCGTCAGTTGGCGCGGGAAAGCGGCGTGCCGGCGGACCTCGTGACTCCGGTGCCGGACTCCGGCGTGCCGGCGGCGATCGGCTACGCCGAGGAGTCGAAGATTCCGCTGGAGTTTGGACTCATCCGCAACCACTACGTCGGTCGAACGTTCATCGAGCCGCAGCAGACCATTCGCAACTTCGGCGTCAAGATCAAGCTCAACGCCCAGCGCGACGTGCTCAACGGCAAACGGGTGATCGTGGTCGACGATTCCATCGTGCGCGGCACTACCAGCCGCAAAATCATTCGCATGCTGCGCGACGCCGGCGCGCGCGAAGTGCACATGCGCATCAGCTCGCCGGCGACGATCAGCCCGTGCTACTACGGCATCGACACGCCGACCCGCTCGGAGCTGATTGCGTCGTCGAATTCCATCGAAGAAATCCGCCGCTATATCGAGGCGGACACACTCGCGTATCTGAGCAATGAAGGCATGTACGCGCATTTCGACGGCCGCAAAGAGGGCTTCTGCGACGCCTGCTTTACGGGCAACTACCCTGTCCACTTCGAGGACGAAGGCCACACTAGACAACTGCATCTATTTGACGCGTGAGCGGTGAGCGTCTTTCGCTAGGTGCTGATCGCGGCGAGCTCGTTGTAGTTTTCCAAGCTTAGTTTTCTCGCTCCCGTCTCCAACTCATGAATCATATTCAGAACCTTGCGGCAGAGGGGCGTCGGGATTCCTAACTTTTCCCCCTCACGGACCACGTAGGCAAGGGTGAAATCAACTTCCGTATTGATGCGTTTTTGAATTTGTCTCAGCGGACCTTTGCGGTCATCCGCCTTCCACGATTTAGCGAATTGGTTAACTGTGGCGAGCCGTTTGTTGAACGGGTTGATCGGATGAAAATCCGGCGGGTTGTATTCGGCAAGCGGAATAAAGCGCGCACCGTCCGCTTTGCCGACGGCGACGACCTCACTGAAAAATTCCGTCAGATTGCGCCGGCTCGCGTCGTCGGCGCAGCTCGTCACGAGCGAAGCATCGGCAAGCGATCCGTAGTAGCCCAGACAGGTATAGGTTAGCTTGCTCCATAGCACGCCGAGGATATTATCGGTGATTTCGGTCTCCATCACCTGGTTCAACGTTCGTTGAAGACTTTCCAGTTGCGGCGTTGTCTTGCCGTGCAGATGCCCGGCGTAAAGATGGCCGTGGATCGCCGTTTGCACGTGGCCAGGCGCGACTTTCCGACAGCCCATGCGGATCGCCATGCCGATGGTGCGGTCGACACCGACTTTCTCCGTCAGCAGCGGCGGATTGATGCCGTTCTGCATGGACACGAGCAAACCGTCGTCGGCGAGATGCGGCAACGCTGTTTTCAGCGCGTCCGGCGTGTAGTTCGAGCGCACGGCGATTAACGCTGCGTCGTATTTGCCTTGGATCTCGTCGGGATAAACGATCTTTATCTTCACGTTGAACGGACCATCGGGCACGTCGACCTGCAGGCCCTTCTCGCGGATCGCCTGAACGTGCTCCTTGTCGATGTCGACGAACGTCAGGTCATTCCCAGCCCGCGCCAGCCTCCCGCCGATAATGCCGCCGATGGGTCCGGTGCCGATGACGATCATGCGATTGCTCATAAAATCCTCCGTAAGACGCAGCCAAGATATTGAATGGACGATCTAGCGTCAAATGACCGGTATGTGACGAGGAGGCGACTTGAAGAAACAATCCCTGTAGATTAAGTAGGGCGGAGATTAGCGTGTGCGAAAGGACTGAGCATGAAAAGAGCGATATGGGGACTGGTCGTTTTTCTGCTTCTAGGAATCAATCCGGTGTTCGCCGCGGACCGCGTGCGCATCGGCTACAGCTCCATCAGCGGCGCCTATACGCCGATCTGGGTGGCCCACGATGCCGGCTACTTTGCAAAGGAAGGGTTGCAGGACGACATTGTGCTCATCCCGAGCGGCACCCAGCTCGCGCAGGTGACGGTGGCGGGCGAGATCGACATCGGCTCGCTCAACGGCAGCTCGGCGATCGCCGCGGCGCTGCAAGGCGCGGATCTGAAGATCATCGGCAACTCCGGCAACAAAATGGTTTTCTCGCTTTACGTGCGGCCGGAAATCAAAAGCGTCGAGCGGTTGAAAGGTAAGAAGATCGGCGTTACTCGCTTCGGCTCCGCGCCGGATATTTCGGTGCGTTACGCCCTGAGAAAATACAACATCAATCCCGACAAGGATCTGACGTTGATCCAGCTCGGTTTCATGGCGACGGTCGCCGGTGGTTTGCAGGGGGGTTCCATCGAGGGCGGCGTTGTCTCCCCGCCGACCCAGTTCGCGGTCGAGAAAGCCGGATTCAAGGAATTGATCAACATCACCGACATGAATTTCGCTTTTCCCAACCCGGCACTGGTGGCGGTGGGATCGATCATCCGCAGCAAGCCGGACGTGATCAACCGCTTCATGCGCGCCTACGTGCGCGGCATGCACCGCGCGCGCACCGATCCGGCGTTTACCTATAAATCGATGGCGAAATACACCAAGATCGAAGACACCGGCGTGTTGCAGAAAGCGTACGAGTTTTACATGAGCAAGGTTCTCGAAAATACGCCGTCCATCAACATGGTTGGCGTGCAAAACGTGCTGGACGACCTGGTGAAGACGGTGCCCGCAGCCAAGAACGCCAAGCCCGAGCAGTTCGTTGACATGAGGTTTCTCGATACGCTTGAAAAGAGCGGCCTGGTGAAGGAGCTCTACCACTAAGACTCCTTTGGCCGAGCATGATTAAATTTTATTGGCTCTTATCCATCGTCGTTGGACTCACGCTCGGACTCCGTGCCGACGCGCCGGCCCAGCAACGGGTCGCGGCGAGCTACCCCGGCATTGCCGGTTACAACATTCCTTTCTGGGTCGCGCTCGAGGCCGGCGAATTCAAAAAAGCCGGTTTGGAAATTGATCCGATCATGATCTCGGGCGGATCGAAGAGCATGCAGGCGTTGCTCTCCGGTGGTCTCGATTTCGCTCACGTGAGCGGCGGCGTGTCGGTGCAAGCCAACCTGAGCGGTGCGGACGTGACGATCCTCGCGACCGCGGCCAACTCCATGTCGGCCGGCGTCATCGCGGCCAAAGAGATAAAGAGCTACCAGGATCTGCGCGGCAAAAAGATCGGCATCGCGAGCTTCGGCGGCAACAACGATATCGGACTGCGCTTCGCGTTCAAGAAGAACAACATCAATCCCGACAAGGACGTGACGTTCCTGCAACTCGGCGGCGAGCGCAATCGCCTGACCGCCCTGGAGCGCGGCGCGATCTCGGCGACGATCATGTCGCCGCCTGGTCTGTTTGTCGCGGAAGCCGAAGGTTACAGGCGGCTCGGAGATCTGAACACGATGGGCATGCGCTATCCCGAGCTATCGATCATCGGTCGCAAACGGGATCTGAAAGACCGGCGCGATCTGGTACGGCGTTATTTGCGCGCCTACTTGGAATCGGTGCGCGTGATGAAAAGCAACCGCGACTTGACCGTGCGGGTGATCGAGAAATACATCCACGTCGGCTCCAAGGCGGAAGCGCTGAAGACTTACGAGTACTTTGTAAAAAGCATTTCCGACACTTTGCGCACCGAGCGCGAAGGGATCACGGAATTCTTGACGACTCTGGAGCCCAAAATGCCGGGGGCGTCGAAGCGAAATCCCAACGAATTTATCGACGAATCCGTGTTGGAAGAGGCGCTGAGATCAAAATAGTCTGCGTTTAACCGCGAGTAAGATCGGAGAAGTGAATGGGTAGTAACAGCGAAACCTACGACATGCTGCTCAAGCTGGTCAAGACGCGCATGAGTGTGCGCAAATTCCGTCCCGATCCGATTTCCGAAGATACCATCAGCAAGATCCTCGAAGTCGCCCGCTGGGCGATGTCCGGCGCGAACTCGCAGCCCTGGGAGTTTGTCGTCGTCACGGATCCGAAAATCAAGAAAGAGCTGCGTGACGCCTATTCGGAGTACAACACCGATTATATCTTCTGGATGGAGCAGCAGCGGGAATACAATCTCCGCCATCCTTCCTACCAGGTGAAAAACGACCCGCACGAATCGTTGCGCTTCAACAAAGCCAAGGCCAATTGGCACCAGGCGCCGGCCGTGATCGTGGTGTTGGGCGACGGCCGGCGTCAGTGGGGCACGGTCATGGGCGCGCATACCTTCGGGCGCGAACAGTCGCATTTGACCGACAGTCTCGCCAACGCGTCGTTTCTAATCCATCTCGCGGTCGCGTCTCTCGGGCTGACTTCGGAATGGGTGTCGATTCACATCGAAGAGCCGCACAAGCGGATTCTCGGCGTGCCGGATCTGCTGAAGCTTTATCTGATCATTCCCATCGGTTATCCCGACGTGCCGGCGCGCGAAGGAGTGCGCCGGCCGCTCGACGAAATCGTCCATCGCGAGCGCTACGAGATGAGCAAATACATGTCCAACGAAGACGTGGTGAAATATTTGTATGCCCTGCGCGAGGGCACAGTCTCGGTTTATTCCGCGTCGCGGTCAGTGGACGCCGCCGAGAAGAAATAGAGCCTGGAACGTTCATGAGGTTCACCGCGGAGGCACAGAGGACACAGAGTGGATCAAAAACTTCATTGCGCGACCTCTGCGTCTCAGTGGTGAATACTTTCTTCACGCCACGATAAAAATGGCCGATTCTTCCGTCAATCCCATCACTGTCGAAGTCGTGCGCAACGGCCTGGCGCACATCGCCAACGAAATGGCGGCCGTGCTGCGCAAAACCTCATACAACATGATGATCTACGAGGTGCGCGACTACTGCGTCGGCATCGTCGACCCGGACGGGAATATTCTTTCGCAAAATTTCGGCGCGCTGCCGATCTTTCTCGCCGACTTGGGTCCGGCCATCGTCGACGGCGTGCGCACGCACGGCAAGGACGGCTTTCGGCCGGGCGATGTACTGATCATGAATCATCCCTACGTGTGCGGCCAACATCTCAACAATGTCGTGGTCTATACGCCCTTCTTTCATGAAGGCGAGCTTGTGGCGTTTCTCGCCGTGCGCGCGCATTGGATCGACATCGGGGGGACGCGGGTCGGTTTTGGCTTCAGCGGCACGCGGGAGATTTACGAAGAAGGTTTGCAGTTTCGCTCGCTCAAGCTTTATCGCGGCGATCAGCCGAGTCAGGATATTTTCCAAATTATTACCGACAACGTGCGTTTCGCTGAATCCTGCCTCGGCGACTTGCGGGCGCAGATCGCCGCGTGCCGGGTCGGCGACCGCGGCCTCGGCGCGCTGGTGAGTCGTTACGGTCTCGAAGCGTTCTTGCAGTGCGTAAAAACCATCTGGCGCCAGTCGGAAACTTTGGCGCGGGAAAAGCTTGGGCGCATCAAACCCGGCAGGTATGAGGCCGAAGCGTTGTTCGACAGCGACGGCGTCGATCTCGATAAGCCGGTACCGCTCAAAGTCCGCGTCGAAGTCGCTGCCGGGGAAATGAGCATCGACTTTTCCGAGATCAGCGATCAAGTGCCGGGGTCGATCAATTCCGGGGAATCGGGCGCCGTCGCCGCAGCGCGGGTGGCGTTCAAATCGTTGGTGGCGCCCGATTCGCCCATCGACGAAGGATGTTTTCGGCCGTTGAAAATCATCATTCCGCCGGGAAAAATTTTAAGTGCCGCGCCGCCGGCGCCGGTGGGCAACTGGAGCCGCACGTTGCCGACCGTGATCGATTTGATTCTGCGCGCGCTGGCGCCCGCCTTGCCAGATAAAATTGCTGCGGGACACAAAGGCGACATGGGTGGTTACGCATTCTTCGGCATCAATCCGGAAACCGGCAGAAGATTTCTCTGTCAAACGATCATGGGCGGCGGCTGGGGCGGTCGCGCCCACGAAGACGGTGAAAATGCCACGGTGTCCATGTGCCAGGGCGACGTGCAAAACGCGCCGGTGGAGTTGCAGGAGCTCTACTATCCGGTGTTGATCGAGCGTCAACAATTGCGCGAAGGCAGCGGCGGCGCGGGAAAATTTCGCGGCGGCTTAGGCATTGAAATCTCGGTGCGCGTGCTCTGCGACGCTTCCACCAACATCAATATTGAACGCCAGCGCACCGCGCCTTGGGGACTCTTCGGCGGCGCCTGCGGCGCCAACTCCAAGGCGCTGGTGAAACAGTCGGCGGACGATCCGGGCACATGGCTCACGAAAAAACCTAATTATCCGTTAAGAAAAGGCGGCAGCGTGGTCTTCTTTACCGCCGGCGGCGGCGGTTACGGTCTGGCGAAAGAGCGTTCTTGTGAGTTCATTGAACGGGATCGCAGACTGGGCTACGTTTCGGATGATTGAAATCCCTAGGCCCGAGGCGAAGTAAAAGTTCGTCATGCCGGCGAACGCCGGCATCCAGGTTTAATCTCAGTGCGAATAAAAAGCCTGGATTCCGGCATCCGCCGGAATGACGGAAACGAGAGTATACTTCGAATCGACGGTTTCAGAACTCGTGGGTGTGGGGCCGTAGGGATGCTTAGTTAGTTCTCGCTGAAAAAGTCAGAAAGTTGTTGGGTGTAAATATTGGATTGATGTAAAAGAAATCATGCGTAAAGCGATCTCTCAGCAAATGAGTTTTGGTGA
>Ga0310810_10002578_pt1 | contig 19536 bp, 13 predicted proteins | sample NCmetagenome_FD_207641 | JGI IMG/M metagenome (GOLD analysis project Ga0310810, IMG submission 207641) | Soil microbial communities from experimental microcosm in Duke University, North Carolina, United States - NC | ecosystem: Engineered > Artificial ecosystem > Soil microcosm > Unclassified ...
CACGGCGGAGATCACCACGCGCTCCGGCGAAGCCGACATCTACACGCCGCGCGGCATCGAGAAAGTGCCCTCCGGCAGAACCATGATGGTGCGGGGAACGGCCTCCGATCCGGAATTCAGGCTGGTCGCCGCCAACGCGCCGGATGATTTCGACCGCTGGAACGAAGATCGCGACCGCAATCTCACGCGGTCACGCAGCGTGCAGTACGTGAGTCGCGACATCTATGGCGCCGAGGATCTGGATAACTACGGACGGTGGGTGGATGTAGCGCCCTACGGAAGAGTGTGGAGCCCGTCCAACGCAGGTGCGGATTGGGCGCCCTACCGCGAGGGCCGATGGGTTTGGGAAGACTGGTATGGATGGACCTGGGTTAGCGACGATCCGTGGGGCTGGGCGCCGTATCACTATGGCCGCTGGTTCAATAGCGCGCCTTACGGCTGGTGCTGGTATCCGGGACCGGTTTACGGACGGCATTACTGGAGCCCGGCGCTGGTGGCATTTTTCGGGTTCGGCGGTTTTCACGTGGGCGTCGGTTTTGGCGGCGATGGATTCGGCTGGGTGCCGCTGGCCCCTTATGAACCGTTTCACCGGTGGTGGGGCCGCGGGTTCTATGGCGGCTATCGCAACCACAATGTGATGGTTAACAACATAAACATTGTGAACAACGTGAACATCAGAAACAGCTACCGCAATGCGCGTATCGGAAATGGAGCCTCGGTAGTGAATTCCGGGGAATTCGGGCGCGGGCGGATGGGTAATATCAGCCGGATTTCCGGCGATCAACTCCGCCAGGCCAGCCTGGTGCGGGGCCAAGTACCGATCGCGCCGACCCGGGAAAGTCTGCGCGTTTCCGACCGCGCAACCGGAGCCATTCCGCGCTCCAATGTTGCCAGCGGGCGGTTCTTCAGCCATAACCAACCGGCGCAGGTGAATCGGGTTCCATTTGCGCAGCAGCAGCAGAGTCTCTCGCAGATCAACCGGCAGGGAAGCGCGGGTTCGCTCGTGGGGGCGGCGCGTGGCAGCGGAATAACGGGCAGCAACAGCGGCAGCACAAGTGGTAACCCTGCGCGGGCGCAATCGATGTGGCAATCGCAGGCAGGAGCGCCGCGCGCGGCAGGACAAGCAGGACAGCCGGCGGCCCGAACGGGATTCCAAGTTAACCCAAATGCCAGTTCGCAAACCAGCTCGCAAGGCGGATGGCGGCGCGCGGGCGAACCTATAAGGCAGGCGCCCACGATGCTCACGCCATCGGCGCGCAACGTCCCGTCACCGCAGAGCAACAGGCCGCAAGCGGATGCGATACGTCAGGATCGGGGCGTGGCAGCGCCGAGTGGGGCGGCATCGAGTGGAGGCTGGCGGCGGTTCGATGCGCCGCAAGCTGGCGGGCCGAGCCAGTCGATGCGGAGTGTTCAGCCATCAAATCAGCCGCAACCCGCCGTGCGCGGCAGTAACGGCGCAGGCAGCAGTTGGCAGCGATTTGGCGATGCGCCGCAAGCAGGCGCGCCCAGCCAGTCGATGCGGAGTGTTCAGCCATCAAATCAGCCGCAACCCGCCGTGCGCGGCAATAACGGTGCAGGGAGTAGTTGGCAGCGATTCGGTGATCCCGCGCCTGCCGCTCCGCGCGGCAACGTCGGGTCTCAGGATAGTAACCGCGGATGGCGTGGCCAAATTGATAGGCCAGCCGATCGTCCAGCGGCCGTGCAGCCTCGGAGCAACAGTTTCCAGGGCTCGCCCTCGGATGGCTGGCGCCGTTTCCAGCCTGGCGCTGATCGGCCGAGCTCAAGTTACAGCCAGCAGTCCGCGCCGCGGTACGAGAGCAGTCCGCGGTATCAGAGTCCGAGTTACCAGAGCAGCCCGAGCTATCAGAGCAGCCCCAGCTATTCGCGGCCTGAGCGGTTGCAGATCGCCCCGCCGATCGTGCGGGAGCGGTCCATGCCGAGGAGCGAACCACGGTACGGTGGCAGTGGTTACAGTGGTTACAGTGGCAGCGGATACAGTGGCTACAGCGGTGGCGGTGGCCGCAGCGTGCCGCGCGCGGAACCGGCGCCCCGGTACAGTGGCGGCGGTTATAGCGGTGGTGGAGCGCGCAGTGCGCCGCGAGCCGAACCGGCGCCGCGATCAAGCGGGGGCGGCGGTAACAGCTATCGTGGTGGAGGCGGTGGTGGCGGTAGCAGCAGCCGTCCAAGTGGAGGAGGCGGTGGGAGCCGCCAGAGCAGCGGACACCGTGACCGCGGCCGCTAACCGCGCTTAGCGCGACATTTTCGATACGATTTCTTCCCTTGGGGCCCGCAGCCGATCGATCGGCGGCGGGCCTTTTTTTTGGAAGGAGGTTGAGGCCCCTGCGAAGCACCAGTGTTCCTCGTTTAGGCGAAAGAGGCGCGATACCATAGCAGAATCAGTCCTATGGGATTTTGAGGGCCACCATAAGGGAGCTAGATCGTCATGGAATTCCGCCTTGTCTACAAAGGCCCGCTGCCGTCCGAATCTCGCTCCGACTCTAGGCCGAAAGAAGAAGCACGCAATCAGGAAGCAGTTGCACCCACAACTTCAGCAGTACTGGAAGGAGCATCCTCATCTGAAGATTCTGCTGAAATCTGGGGACGTATTCGGCGCGCCGTTTGGAGATCCAAAAAATCTCGTTACGCAATTAGCAAGTAAATTCAGTCGCGGCGGTCATCGGTTTGTGCCGTTGGTCAGAAAGCAGGAAGATAGTTACTGCTCCTTGGACATCCTCTTTTTGAGGCGCGATGCACCAGGAAACTTGGTGCGCAGCGGCGGCGATCTAGACAACAGGCTAAAGACCCTATTGGACGCGCTCAGGGTACGAAGTGGTAGTGGGTCAGTTTGAAAATGCTAGCTCTTGACAGGCCACTTAACACTATACATCGACTTCGACGGCCTCCCCTATTGAGGCATCCCCGACCGATCAAGCATGTGCGATATCCTTGGAAGCCCAAGGAGAGGCACATGACGATAGCGGCGGGATTTGTTTGCAATAACGGGGTGCTCCTATGCACTGATACACAGCACACGGCGTATCCCCTAAAGTACGATGCCGTCAAGAGCGAAGATTTTGACTTTCCGGGCGGAAAGTTGGCGTTCGCGTATGCTGGGAACACAAATTTTGCGCTATCTGCGATTCAAAAGTGCCAGCGACACATGAAGGCAAAAAAACGGCTCAGCGATCCTCTAGCTGAAGTCGAAGGGGTGCTGGAAAAAGAATACCAACGCACCGTTCTCCGTCATCCAGATCGGAACACCGACGGCAGCATTCACTATTGGCTACTGCTAGCGTTGTGGCTGCCGTCCTCTGGGGTAAAGCTTTACGCGACTCACCAAAATAGCCTTCACGAAGTTAAGGGCTATGAATGTATTGGATCTGGACAGTACCTTGCGCAGTATTTGATTGAGCCTGCCTACGTGTCTGGAATGGATGATTGGAAAGCTATGGTGACGGCGTCTCATGCACTTGCCGCTGCCAAAAACCATGTGGATGGGTGCGGTGGCATGTCTATACTTATATTCATAAAAAAAGATGGAAGGATTGGACTAACAACATCCGCAGAAGATGGTCCGTCAAAGTATTCGGACAACTTTTCAAGGCAGTATGAACATTTAACCGCCCAATTGGTAAGTCTCCTGACGGACGATGAAGTCAGTGATGCGGCTTTTGAGAATTACCTCAGCAAATATTATGCTCCGGTGCTTCTCGATGCTCACAAGCAATGGCGAGCAGATCGCAGAAAACGAGAAGAAGAGTTTATGGCGGCTAATCGCCGCTTAAGTGCTACTGAAGCAGTGAAACTATATCATCAACTGTCCATGGGGATTGCGCCAGACCAGCCGCCATCGCAGGCGTAACCCGCAGCGTCTGGTGAATCCGGCAAAAATTGTAATGCACGTAATGAATTGCGATTGATGCAATGTGGTTCTCTATCTTCTTTGAAAACGCATTTGTCAGTCTGGTGAATCGGCGCATCTGCATCCGCATAGTGAGATTCTGACGCTCCACATAGCTGGTAGAAATATGCTTCGGATCAGGGTTTCCGATCTTCGGTTTTTTCTCGCAGCCGACGCACTCAGCCGGAGAGTAGCGAACTTCAGCAGTCGCGCTCGAACTGCCGCCATACAGTTTCATCAGCACGGCATAATCAACTGCATCGCCGAAGGCCAGATTGATAGCGAACAGGTACAGACGATTTCCGTCCGTGGTCAACTGAATCCGATTTGCAAGGCGGCCTTGAAGATCATTCACAAAATCCTGAGCGGTAACCCAATCACGGCGGCCTACCATCCAGGAGCAAACGAGTTTCGTATCGGCGTCCATCGCTACCCACGTCCACGCATCGCCAGCATTAGGGCTGCGCTCTCGAACCTTATCCGTGACGTTGCGTTCTTTGGCCGCGACGAAGCTCCAAATCTCGTCGCACTGAACCCGCTTGCACGGAAGGTTTACGAGGGTCTTGTTCAGATATTCCGAGCAGACCGCACCGAGTTCGATCAGCAGTTTCGCAATCGTGTTTTTGGCAACGCCGGTCATGCGAACCGTCGCACGGATCGAATTGCCTTCCACAAGGGCCGCAACCACCTGAGCCCGCTTAGCGTTGTCTAATCTATTCATCTTGACCTAATTATACACCGCTCAAGCACAAAGAGTCAAGTACAAAATGATGGAATCATGCAATGAATCCGATGTGTCCTGTGTAGGTTATGGAAGGCAAAGTGAGGCCGAGCTTTCGGCGGAGCAACTTGCTATCTTGCGAAATAATTCTGAATCACTGGAGCAGATGCTGCTCGTAATACTCACCAGTAGAGAGTCTTGTTTAGGGATGCCATTACGATTGGCAGATTGAGGCTTTGGAAGTAGGGATGCCAGTTTGGGGGAGCGATAAACCTCATGCGCCGCGTTGCGCTATCCTCCCAAACCGGGCAAACTCTCCCCAGTAGATCGGCGTTCTCGGCTCGAAGTTGAAACTCCGCTATGGCCGCATTTTGCTCATGCTCTGTTTTTGCGCCGAAACTAGGCTCCAGTGGAATGATTATCAAATCCACTGGATGCCCAGTGCTGTCAATTTCTCTTAGATGCGCGATCTTAAAGCTGGGCATGGATTATTTCTTCCCCCATCGTGCCTTTGCGGCCTTGGCAGCGATCTGGGAGCGTTTGCGCGGCCCGAGTTTCGCGGCTCTGGCAGCGCCGCCCTTCAATCCTCCCATTCGTCCCAAGGCTACAGCGTGGGGGTTTTTGGATGGGTCTACCGGCTTTTGCTCCGATCCTGGCTCATACTTCGGCGCTTGGCCGGTGGATTCGAGCATGATCTGGTATGCGAGCTGATTGGGGTCTCGCGGACGGAGTTTCTTTGACCGCTCAGGCATGATGCCTAAAGTATTGCAACAGTGTCCAAACTGATGTCAAGGCCGAGAAAATTCAAACTGACCCACTACCTACGAAGTTCACATAATATCCGTTATCGGAAGCTGCGATTCTACTCAAACCGCAATGCCCGCATAGGATCGACCGCTGTTGCCCGGCGGGCTGGCAGGTAGCCGGCTAACAGGGCTACGGCGGCGATGCCGAGGGTGGCGAGGATCATAGTTGCGATGTCGGTGGCTTGGATCCCGAACAATTGGGCTTCGACCAGGCGCGTGAGGCCGACGGCGGCGGCGAGGCCGATGGCGAGTCCGGTCACGGCGAGGATCAGGACTTCGCGCATGATCAGCCAGACTACCGATCCGCTGCTGGCGCCGAGCGCCATGCGGATGCCGATCTCGCGGGTGCGCCGCGTGACCATGAACGCCATTACGCCGTACAATCCGACGGCGGCGAGTAGCGTGGCCAAGGCGCCGAACACGGTTGAGAGCGTGGCCAGCAGGCGCTCAGTCACAAGCGAAGTTTCCACCTGCTTATCGACGGTGCGGATTCCATATGTCGGCACGCTGGCATCCACTTCGCGCACGGTGCGGCGCAGAGTGGCGAAGAAGCTCAAAGGTGGCGCCTCGGTGCGCACGTATGCCGTCATGCTGCCAACCCAGTCCTGCTGGATCCAGGGCACGTATAGCTCGTAGGGAATCTCCTCGCGCATATTCTCGTACTTGGTGTCTCCGGCCACGCCTACGATCTCGATATCGGTCTTGGTTCCGGGGTCTATGCCGAAGCCGACATGGCGCCCGATGGGATTGCGGTCGCCAAAATAGCGCTTGGCGAATTTTTGATTCACGATGCCGACCTTGGGAGCGCCCTGCCCGTCCTTGATGGTGAAATCGCGGCCCAGCAGGATGGGAATTTTGAGGGTTTCGAAAAATCTCGGTGAACAGAACTGCATATGCGGATCGGGAGTTTCGCCCTGCTTGGGCGTGTAGCCCTCGATGGTCACCCAGTTGTCCCATTCGTCGCCGATGAGCAGCGGGATCACGGCAAAAGCGGCGGACGAAACGCCGGGGAGTGTTTGCAGACGTTCGATCAACTGGCGATAGTAGTCGCGGGCCCATTGTGGTTTGTAACCGCTCAGCGTCGGTTCCACTTCAAACATCACCAGGTTGCGCGTCTGGAAGCCGGGGTCGAGTTCCTTGAGCTTGCTCAGGCTCTGGATGAACAATCCGGCGCCGACCAGTAATAACAGCGAGAGGGCGACCTGCGCGACCACGAGGCTCTTGCGCAAGCCGGCGGAAGCACCACCGGCGACTGAGCCGGCTTCGTCTTTCAACGTGGTGGCCAGCACGGGGCGCGTGGCCTGAAGCGCGGGCACGAGTCCGAAGAGGATGCCGGTCAAGAGTGATACCAGCAGTGTGAAAATCAGAATGGTCGCGTCCGGCGCGGCGGAAAGCGCGATGCCCCAGATGTCGGGTGGTTGGAAACTGATGAGGATGCGGTCCATCCAGACGGCGAGCGCGAGACCGGCGGCCCCGCCTATGAAAGAAAGCAGAATGCTTTCGACCAACAACTGGCGGATGAGTCGCCATCTCCCGGCGCCCAGGGCCAGGCGGACCGCAATTTCTTTTTGCCGCGCCGAAGCTCGCGCGATTAGCAGGTTTGCCAGATTGGAACAGGCGATGAGAAGCACTAGCGCGACGATGGCCATCAGGGCGAGCAACGGTTTCGAGAATTGCTGCCGCAATTGCGAACGGCCTTTGGATCCGGGCAGCGTGTCCATCCACATTTTCAGGAATTGCTGCTTAGTGTAGGGGCTGGCTTTGGCGAAGTCGGCTGCCAGCACTTCCCTTTCGAGGATCTGGTGAAACAGCGGCTGCAATCCGGCCTTAGCGCGCGCGAGTGTCATGCCGGGCTTGAGCCTGCCGAATACCTGGATGAAGCGCCGGCGGCGATTGTTCAGCTGCGGATAGGGCTGGTTCGGCGGCAGCGCGTCCTGCATGGTGACGGGAATGCGGATTTGCGGGGCGTAGCCGGGCTCAACACCGTCGAAGCCCAGCTGGCTCACGCCGATGACTGTGAGGGCGCTGCCGTTTACCACGATCTTTTTGCCGATGACGTCGCGGTCGCCGGCGAAGCGCGATCTCCAATAGCCGTAGCTGATGACAGCAAGCGGATGGCCGCCTTGGAAGAGGTCGTCGGAAGCGTTGAACACGCGCCCTACAGCGGCTCCCACGCCGAGCACCGGAAAATAATTGCCAGAAACCAGTTCTGCGGCGGCCAGTTCGGTACGGCCCCCGAAGGTGACGCTGACCATGTCACCGTGGCGGCAGAACATTCCGCTGAAGACCTGATTCTTGTCGCGGAAATCCTGATACATCGGGTAGGAGATGGCGTTCGGACCAGTATTGCTGCCGTAATGGTTGCCGCGCGCGGTGAGCAGCACCAATTCTTCGGGATTCCTGACAGGCAGATATTGCAGGATGAGCTGGTTGATCAGGGTGAAAATCGCTGTGTTCGCGCCAATTCCGAGGGCCAGCGAAAGGAGGGCAACAGAGACGAAGAGGGGTGATTTCCGAAGAGTTCGAACGGCATAGCGCAGGTCGTGCAGGAGAATTCCCATCGACCTTTATACTGGCGGGGGCGGAAAAGGTTACGTGAGGTAGTGTAGTGCGGAGTGCAGAATAGCGAGTATGGGGGTGAACAGTCGGGCAGACTTTACAGCCTGCGGATCCGCTTTCCAGCGGGTCTAGCCGGCCGGGAGGCCGGCTGCGGGCAGGGATACCCGCCCTACAAAACCGGCGGAATTTCGGCCGCGTTGCACTAGTTCAAACGCATGGCACCGCGAGGTCACTTCACGGCTATATAGAGCGTCTGCGGCAGAGTAGTTGTGCCTTGGGATACGTGCACCGCCATATCGCCGCTCGGAGCATTAGCGGGAATGGTCACGTTGAATTGGTAAAGGCCGACGAAACCGGGGGCCAGTCCTTGATAGAGTACCGTGCCGGGCACCTTTTGATCGCCGAAGAAAAACTCGACAGGAGTTGAAAGCTTGGTTTGACCGGTGGCGAGCTGGCCGGTAATCGCCGTGCCTGAGGTGACGGGCCCAAAGCCAAGGCCGTAAAACTGGACGGTCTCCCCTGGTACAGCCGGCGCCGCGGGCAGCCCATAAATGTTGCCGTTCGTAATCGGGGTGCCGTTGACGTGATACGCGCCCACGTACTGCTTACCATTCACCTTGAAGGCGGCGGGAGCAAAAATCGCTCCGGCGAGAGGGTGGATGGTGAGTGTGGCCGCTGCGGTGGCCTGGCTCTTGTAATTGACGACGACTGCCACCGATCCCCCGGTCGAAACGCCGGACGGCACCTGCACGTTCACCTGGCCGGGACTGACAAAACTGATATATGCCGGTTTCCCGCCGACCGTGGCGGTCACTCCGTCGAGAGTGGTCGGCGCTTTACCCTTGTTGAAGTCGCTGATGCGCCAGGCCCGCGTGGTTCCAGCCAGATTGGTTCCATAGATTTCGATAAAACTTCCCACTGCGGCGGCGGAAGCGCCACCAAAATCGCTCGCGGCGATGACGCCGTTAGTTCCAATTGCCGGCACGACGATGATGGAGCTGATGAGCACCAGGTTTTGCGACGAAAATTTGACACCGTCGTAGTTGACCAGCGGCAGGTCGGTGAAATCAGAGCCAAAGGTGCCCGATGCATCATATGTGGGTTCGTTGCCGATGGCATCCATCACGGCCAGGCTGGCGGAGTCGGCGACGCGGCCGAAAACCGTGAAGCCGCCGTTCTGGTTATCCAGATTGGAAGAATTGTCCACTTCGTTGAAATACCACTGGCTGGTGGCGCTGTTCGGATCGCTGCCCAATTTGGCCATGGCGATGGTGCCGCGCGTGTTCGAAATCTTGAACTCGTTCACGACGGGCGTATTGGTCGGGATGGGCACCGGGCCGGCGCTATCCGACCAAGTGTAGCCTCCGCCCTGGAAAACGAACCCCTTCACTGAGCGGTGGATGAATGAGCCGTTGAAGGCGCCGCTATTGAGGTATTGGAGGAAGTTGGCGACAGTCTTCGGCGCATCGGCTGGCAGCAGTTGAACGTTGATATTTCCCACGTTTGTTTGGAAGCGGACAGTCTGGCCCGAGAGTGAAAATGTTGTTAAAAGGGCGGTGATTGAAAGAGCTGAAAAAAGTTGATTCATGAGATGAATGTAAACGCGCACGCGTCTCTCGCCAGATTTCCAGGTTCTTGGCGCAGACTGAGGAGACGCAGCTCAGGCCCGGGACGTTACCGGTTGTCGCTGAGAGCAGGGGTTAACTACTTGAACCGAACCGACTGCACCACGTCATCATAGACGCCCTCTAAATCTTTGAACTCCGAGGTAGGGGCGATGAACACCAGGTAGAACAGGCCATCGGGGTGGTTGATGGTCAATAACGCGTCGGTTTCGGGGCCGCCGGTGATTGCGGATTTGCTCGCTAGCGTCGTGATGAGGGCCGGGTTGCCGTTCACTTTGAGCGTGCGTCCGCTGTCGGCGGCCTGCATCCCGGCATTCGAAGCACTCAAATGATGGATGAGATCGTCGGTGGCCTGGCGAAGGCTCTGCCCTTTGGTATCCGGAATAAAGTAGCTGGCCATGAGGCCGTAGCCGATTTGTGTGTTGCCGCTGGAGCTTTGCACCAGGGCCTCGCGGGGCGCGATGGTGACCGAATCCGAGTTCTGGTCGCCGAACACTTGCCAGTTGGAGGGATAGGAGAGCGAGAATTTTCCTCCCTGAAACTGCTGTAAAGTACGCGACGGCCGGATAGCGTGCAGGTCGGTGTTGGCGCTGCTGCGGACGTTGCCGGGGGCTTCTCCCTTCGGCAGCTTGGCGACTTCAGCTTTCGCGCGCTCGAATTCGCCCGTTTGAAATCCATACTCGCGCTGCGGCAACGATCTGACTTCGGCTTCGATGGCTTTCTCGCGGTTGCCTGGATTGGGATGGTCGGAGAGGAATTGGAGCGTGCGCGAGCCGCCTCCCGACGATTGCAATTTTTCGAAGAAATGCGCCAGCTCGATGGGGTTGTACCCGGCTTCGGACATCAGGCGCGATCCCATGGCATCGGCTTCGCTCTCGGCGCCGCGGGAGTAGCTGAGCAGCACCGAATTCACGCCCAGACCGATGCCCAGTTGCGTGAGCTGGCCCAGCATGGAGCCATTCCCGATCACCGCCCCGGCCAGCGCCGCCGGGATCTCGAACATGCGGGATTTCGACGCCTGGTTGGTTCCGTGGCGCAGAATGACGTGCGACATCTCGTGTCCCATCACGCCGGCAAGCTGCGCTTCATTGTCGGCGGCGGCAATGGCTCCGGTGTTGATGAACATGGCGCCGCCCGGGAGAGCGAAAGCATTTATGCTGGGATCGAGAATCACGGTGAAATTGAACGGCCAGCCTGCGGCGTCCTTCTGCGCGGTCAGCCGCTTGCCCACGCGCTGCACGTAATCCTGCAAGAACTGATTTTGGACGACGGTGACTTTCTGTCGGACTTGGGCCGCCGCCTCCTGGCCAAGCTCAATATCCTGCTGCTTGGAGAACAGATTGAAGCCCGGCCTGGGTGGCTCGCCGGGCTTCCGCGCCAGGCCTAACGTGACGGCGACGCCCGCTGCCAGCAACAAATATACGAGTCTCCTGTGCCGCATCAGTCACCTCACCACTGGAATACGCAGGCCGTAACCACAAAGTTTCCAAGCGCTAGCGCCCGGGAAGTTACGGTAATTTCACCGCCGGAATGCACAGTTTAGAATGATCCCGTTTTATAATCAATGAATGTTGACCCCCACTGAAAAGATCTGGCACAACGGCCGTTTTATCGCCTGGGATGACGCGCGCATTCACGTTCTTTCGCATGTCGTCAGCTATGGCAGCTCGGTCTTCGAAGGCATTCGCTGCTATGCCACGGCGACCGGACCAGCCATTTTCCGGCTGCGCGAGCATGTGCGCCGCATGCTGGATTCCGCGAAGATCTACCGCATGGAAAACCTCGGCTTCACGGCTACGCAGCTGGAAGAGGCCATGTGCGAGCTGGTGCGGGTCAACAAGATGCGCTCCTGCTATATCCGCCCCATCGTGCTGCGCGCGTATGGCGAGATTGGCGTCAACCCGCTCAAGAACCCGCTCGACGTTTACGTCGCCTGCTGGGAGTGGGGCAAATATCTGGGTGACGATGCGCTCGCCGAGGGAGTCGACGTCTGCATCTCAAGCTGGAACCGGCTCGCGGCCAATACCCTGCCCACGCTGGCTAAGGCCGGCGCCAACTACATGAACTCGCAATTGATCAAGATGGAAGCGCTCATCAACGGGTATTCGGAAGGCATTGCGCTCGACACCGCAGGTTACGTGAGCGAAGGATCGGGGGAAAATATTTTCCTGGTGCGCGACGGGAAGATTCTGACGCCGCCCTTGGGCGCATCCGTACTGCCGGGCATCACGCGCGATTCGGTGATTCGCCTGGCGCAGGATTTGGAAATCCCGGTGAACGAAACCGTCGTGCCGCGCGAAATGCTGTATATAGCAGACGAGGTTTTCTTCTCCGGAACGGCGGCCGAGATCACGCCGATCCGCTCCATCGATCGCATTCAGATTGGCAAAGGACGGCGCGGTCCGGTAGCGGAGAAGCTGCAGAGGGAATTTTTTGCGATCGTAAACGGGACCAAGGCGGACCGGCATGGATGGCTCTCGCCGGTGGGACGGCCGGACCTGCAGCCCAGCCTCGCGGGAAAGAAATAAAAAAACAGCGCAACCCGAGCCGGCCACCTCCCCCGAGATCTACCGCTCGGATTACGCTGTTGTAGAACCTCTCCGTTGTAGCGTGTGGCGGACCGGGAAGCCAGAAGAAATTCAGTGTTCCGTGCGCTTTTCAACAGATTTATTTGTTAAGGGGCTGTTACAGTTGCCACGTTCGAGATGTGGCAAACCTGTGAATAAAGCAAACACATGACAACTTGTTCAGGTATCGACGCAAGTACGGGCTCGGGAACTGAAATTACTTTCAACGGAAACATTGAATCGGTGCGGCCCGCCCCCGCGCGATCCTCGATGTGGATCGCGCCCGGTTGGGTGGATATCCAGGTGAACGGTTTTGCGGGCGTGGATTACAATTCGCCCGCCACGCCGCATGAAGAGATTGCGCGCTCGGTGCACATGCAATACTCCGCCGGCACGACGCGCTTTTATCCCACGGTGATCACAGGAGCGCCGGATGACATGCTGGCGGCTTTGAAAAACCTGGCGCGCGCCAAGGACACGCTGGCCGAAGGCGTCGCCATGGACGGATTTCACGTCGAGGGCCCGCACATTTCGCCCGATGAGGGTCCGCGCGGCGCGCATCCAAAGCGCTGGGTGCGGCCGCCGGATATCGAGGAATTTCGCCGTTGGCAGGGTGCCACGGATGGACGGGTAAGACTGGTGACGATTGCGCCGGAGTGGCCGCAGGCGACGCGCTACATCGAAGGGGTGGTGGCGCAAAACGTGGTGGCGAGCATCGGACATACGGCGGCTGAAGCGCGGCACATCGCGGATGCCGTGAGCGCGGGCGCGACGATGTCGACACATCTCGGTAATGGCGCGCACAGCGTGATGCGGCGGCATCCTAACTACATTTGGGAGCAACTGGCGGAAGACCGGCTGCGGGCCAGTTTCATCGTGGATGGCATTCACCTGCCCGGATCGTTTCTGAAAGTCGCCCTGCGCGCAAAGGGGGTGGAGCGCGCGGTGCTCGTGACCGACGCCAGTTCGCCGGCGGGTTGCGCGCCGGGGCGATATCGCCTGGGCGAACAGGACGTCGATCTCACTGCAGACCATCGAGTGGTGTTGGCGGGCCAGGACCGGTTGGCGGGATCGGCGTTGAAAATGGATCGCGGTGTCGAGAATCTGATGCGACTGGGTGAATTGAGTCTGGCGGACGCCGTGCGCCTCGCTACCGTCAATGCCGCGTGCGCAGGGCATGTGGCGGGACGCGAGCGGGGTCTGGTGGCTGGAGATCGTGCTGACCTCGTGCTCTTCGACTTCGACGCCGCTACCAAGAGCATCAAAATCCAGGCAACCTATGTCGGCGGCAATAAAGTCTGGAGCTTATAATGACTCTTTCCGATGAACGATCCGGAGCGTTTACCCGCTAAAGCCGCGGCCGAGCCCACGCCGACAGGCGAGGAGCCTATGCTCTATTGCCCGGTCTGCGCCACAAGATTAACGGGTCGCAAGTGCAAACTGATCTGCGAAAAATGCGGCTACTACATGAGCTGCGCGGATTATTACTGATGGCGCGTTCCGTAACGCTGGACTGGCGCCGGGTTTGCGGAAGACCTGCGGTTTTTCGTTTCCGATTGAGCAAGAATCCGCCGGTTCCCGCCAGGACCCAGTGTGACCCTGCGCAACAGGTAGGAGCGAATGGCCGATCGCTTCAGGCCGTTGCGCACCGTCGGGACATTCTATGAGCCTAGCTGAAACACTGGAGCGGTTTCGCCGCGGGCCGGAGCTGCTGGCTATGGTGCTCACCGGCGTTTACGGCGATGAAACCGACTTCGCATTGGCGTCCGGCAAATGGAGCATTCGCCAGATCGTCGCGCATCTGGCCGATTCAGAGCTGGTGGGCGCGCAGCGGTTCAGGCAAGTGATCGCCGAAGACAATCCGGCGCTGGGCGCGTTCGATCAGGACGCTTGGGCCAGGAATCTGGATTACGCCCGCAAGCAGCCCAAGCAGTCGCTCGAAAGCTTCCGGCGCGTGCGTGCAGAGAATTACGAACTGCTCAAGTCCCTGCCCGAATCCGCCTTCGAACGTACGGGCGTGCATTCCGAGCGCGGCGCCGTGACCTTGCGGCAACTCTTGGACACTTATGCCGAACACGCGGAAAGCCACGCGCGGCAGATGCAGGCGATTCGAGAAGAATTCAAGAAAGCCAAGGAAAAGAAATGAAAAAGCTGCGCTGGATCGCTGCCGCTGGTTTTGCGGCCGTTCTGTTTGGAAGCGACGTTCCCCCCGATGCCAAGCGCTGGTGGTCCCACATCTTGTATCTCGCGGATGACAAGCTCGAAGGCCGCAACACCGGCAGCGATGGCTACCGGAAAGCCGCGACTTACGTGGCCGGCGAGTTCGAGCGAGCCGGCCTCAGGCCGGCGGGAAATTCCGGCTACCTCCAGCCGGTGAAATTCAAATCGCGCGAGATTGTGGAAGAGCAGTCCAGCCTGGCGCTGGTGCGCAACGGCACGGCCGATCCGCTGACGCTTGGCGAAGACGCCACCATCAGCATGCGCGTGGATCCGGTGGAATCGATTGAGGCGCCGCTGGTCTTTGTGGGCTACGGTCTGAGCGTGCCGGAGATGAATTACGACGACCTAGCCGGGCTCGATCTGCGCGGCAAGATCGCGGTTTACGTGAGTGGCGGCCCGTCGTCGATTCCCGGTCCGCTCAGCTCGCATTTCCAGTCGGCGGCGGAGCGCGGAAAATTTCTGGAGCGCGCCGGTGTGGTGGGCACGTGCGCCATCATGAACCCCAACGCCATGGACGTTCCATGGGAGCGAGCGGCTCTGGCGCGGTTCCAGCCCGCAATGTCGCTGGACTATGCCGACATGGACGAGACGTTCGGCCAGAAGATCGCGGTGACGGTCAATCCAGCCCACGCGGATAAGCTGCTCGCGGGCTCGGGCCATTCGGCGGACGAAATTATCACGCTCGCCAAGGACCGTAAGCCGCTGCCGCACTTTCCGCTGGCGGGATCGCTCAAAGCCAGAGTGGGCGTACACCGCACCGAAGTCGAGTCGCCGAACGTGGCCGGCATTATGCCGGGATCTGATGCCAAGCTGAAAGACGAGTCCGTGGTGCTCTCGGCGCATCTGGATCATGTCGGCGTGGGCCGTCCGATCAAAGGCGACAGCATCTACAACGGCGCCATGGACGATGCGTCGGGCGTAGCTACGCTGCTGGATATCGCCGAGCGCCTGCACCAGGCCAGGACGAAACTGCGGCGGTCGCTATTGTTCGTGATCGTCACGGGCGAGGAAAAAGGTCTGCTCGGATCGCAGTATTTCGCCACGCATCCGACGGTGAGGCGCGATCAAATTGTGGCGGATCTAAACGTCGACATGTTCCTGCCGCTGTTTCCTCTGCATCTGATGACGGTCTACGGGCTCGACGAATCCGATCTGGGGAAGCAAGTGCGCACCGTTGTCGAGCCGATGGGTATCAGGATTCAATCGGACCAGGAGCCGCAGCGCAATATCTTCATCCGTAGCGATCAGTACAATTTCATCCGCCAGGGCGTGCCGTCGCTGGCGTTCAAGGTCGGCTACGAAAAGGGGACGCCCGAAGAAGCCACGGCCAAGCAATGGCTGAAGGAGCGGTATCACGCGCCGTCGGACGACATTCATCAGCCTGTCGATCTTAAAGCCGCCGTGGATTTCGACAAAGTGATCCTGGCTCTAGCCCAAGCCGTCGCCAATGCTGACGACCGGCCTCACTGGAACGGCGACAGTTTTTTCCGCCGCTTCGCGACACATGGCGACTGACATGCCACCGCTAAATCCACCCAACCGCTTGCTCCTCGGCCCCGGACCCAGTATGGTTGCGCCGCGCGTTTATGGAGCGATGGGCAAGCCCATTGTGGGCTACCTGGATCCATATTGTTTCCAGGTGATCGAAGAGATTCAGTCCGGGTTGCGCAAAGTTTTCGGCACGAGCAACGAGTTTACGATTCCCGTCTCGGGCACCGGCAGCGCGGGCATGGAAGCGGCAGTGGCGAATTTTGCCGAGCCCGGCCAGACGTTCGCCATTTTCGTCAACGGTTTTTTTTCCGAGCGCATCAACGAGATGGCGCGGCGGCAGGGCGCACGCGTGGTGCGCATTGAGAAGCCGTGGGGCGAAATCTTTGGTGATATCGAAGCGCGCGAATTCATCCAACGCGAGAATCCAAGCGTGGTGGCGTATGTCCAGGCCGAGACCTCGACCGGCGCATTTCAGCCCGGCAAAGCCATTTGCCAAGCGGCGCACGAAGCCGGCGCGATAGTGATTGGCGACTGCGTGACGTCACTCGCGGGAATGCCGGTTGAAGTGGATGCGACCGGAATCGACATCGCCTATAGCTGTTCGCAAAAATGTTTGAGCTGCCCGCCGGGAATTTCTCCGCTCACAGTTTCTCCGCGTGCCTGGCAAAGGTTGGAGAAGCGCGCCACGCCGGTGGAGTCCTGGTATTTCGATCTCAAGCTGCTCGACGGTTATTACAAAGGGCACAAGTACCATCACACGGTGCCGATTTCGATGCTCTACGCCCTGCACGAAGGCCTGGCGCTGGTAGAGGAAGAGGGGCTCGAGAAGCGTTGGGAGCGCCATCGACGCAATCATCTGGCGCTGGTCGCGGCGCTCGAGAAGATGGGCCTCGAAATGCACGTTGCGGCGGGGCACCGGCTGTGGACGCTCAACACGCTGCGCGTACCGGCCGGGGTGGACGATGCCAAGGTGCGCAAGCGCCTGCTCGATGAGTACGGCATCGAGATCCTCGGCGGTTTCGGCCCGCTGGCGGGGAAAGTGTTTCGCATAGGGCTGATGGGCTCGTCGTCCACGGAAGAGAACGTCGCGCTGCTGGTGGAAGCGCTGCAGAAGGCGCTGGCGGCGGAGCGGGGGCAAGCGGCGAAATCGTGACACGCGGTTGAGCGTAGCAACCGGTACTACTTCAGTTCCTGCTTCACAATGCGCTCAGCTCCCACGTACGATCGAAGAGCCTCGGGAATCACGACGCTTCCATCCTTCTGCTGATAATTCTCCACAATCGCCACCCACGTCCGGCCCACCGCGAGGCCGCTGCCGTTGAGGGTGTGGACAAACTCCGACTTTCCTTTTGCGCCTTTGAAGCGGATGCCGGCGCGACGGGCCTGGAAAGCCTCGAAATTCGAGCAGGACGAGATCTCCTTGTAACCGTTCTGCCCCGGCAGCCATACCTCGATGTCGTAGGTCTTGGCGGAGGAGAATCCCATGTCGCCGGTCGAGAGCACCACCGTGCGGAACGGCAGCCCGAGCCGGCGCAGGATGTCTTCCGCATCCGCGGTCAACTTTTCCAGTTGATCGTAGCTCGCTTCAGGCCGGGTGAACTTCACCATCTCCACCTTTTGGAACTGGTGCTGGCGAATGATGCCGCGCACGTCGCGTCCGTAAGAGCCAGCCTCGCTGCGGAAGCAGGGGGTGTAGGCGCACAGGCTGATGGGCAATCGGTCGGTGTCGAGCATTTCGTCGCGGTAGAGGTTGGTCACCGGCACTTCCGCCGTGGGGATCAGCCAGAGATCATGCTTCTCACACTTGAACAGGTCATCGGCGAACTTGGGGAGATTGCCGGTGCCGAACAGGCTGGCCGAGTTCACCAGGAACGGTGGCAGCACTTCGGTGTAGCCGTGCTCACGGGTGTGCACATCCAGCATGAAATTGATGAGCGCGCGCTCGAGCTTTGCGCCCACGCCCCAATAAACGGCGAAGCGTGCGCCGGTAATCTTGGCGGCGCGCTCGAGATCCAGAATGCCCAGCTCCGGCCCCAGGTCCCAGTGCGCTTTCGGTGCGAAATCGAACTTCCCTGGCTCACCGCAGCGGCGCACTTCGACGTTATCCTCGGCACTGCGGCCCACCGGTACGGATTCATGCGGCAGATTAGGAATCCCGGCCACGAGCTCGCGGAATTGGTCGTCGATGCCCTTGATCTGCTCATCGAGGGCGGTGATTCGGCTCCCGATCTCGCGCACCTGCTGCTGCCGCTCGGTTGTGTCGGTACCGGCCTTCCGTAGGTTCGCGATCTCGGCGCTCTCAGCATTGCGGCGGGCCTTCAGCTCCTCGGCTTCGGTAATGACGGTGCGGCGCCGCTGGTCCAGCTCGCGGAACTGGTCAAGCCCCGTGACATTGCCGCGCCTCGCCAGGCGTTCAGCGACAGTATCGAAGTTGGTGCGGAAGAATCCCAAATCGTGCATGAAGCCTATGCTAACGCAGGAGACACGGATCGACCGGTATCTCGCGCGGCGCGGGGAGCGGGCGAGATCAGTTACTCTTCTTCTTCGTCTTTGACGGTGACGGGCTCGAGATCTTCGGCCTCAAAGACTTGACGGCAATCCAGGCATTCTACGTAATCCACGCCGTCGCGTCTCGCGAGGATCACTGTGCGGTTGTGCTCACAAGCGGGTTGCATAAAGCAATATGGGATTTATTCTAATGATGGCGGCGCGCTTGTCAAGGGGGTTTTTGCTTGTTTACGCTTACCCGGACTAAAATTCCTGTCCCGTGGCGTGGCGGGGTAAAATTCTAGCTGATGCCCTTCCCCATCCACCGGATGCGCCGGCTGCGTGCGAGCGAACCCATCCGCCGGCTGGTTCGCGAAACACGGCTTAGCCCCGCGCAATTCATCCTGCCGCTGTTTATCTGCCCGGGAAAGGGCGTGCGGCGCGGGATCAGCGCCATGCCGGGCCATGCGCAGATGTCAGTGGACGAAGCAGTACGCGAGTGCGCCGAGGCACAATCGCTCGGCATCGGCGGCGTTATTCTGTTCGGCCTCCCCGAAACCAAGGACGAGACCGCTTCGGGTGCGTACGCCGACGATGGTATTGTACAGCGCGCCCTGCGTGCCATTAAACACGAGACGCCGCAGCTTCTGGTGATGACCGACGTATGTAACTGCGAGTACACCAGCCACGGGCACTGCGGAAAGATCGTCGAGGGCGACGTGGATGGTTATGTGGATAATGACGAAACCCTCAAATGGCTGGCGGCCACGGCGGTGTCGCATGCGCGCGCGGGCGCCGACATTGTCGCGCCATCGGACATGATGGACGGCCGTGTGGGTGCGATTCGCAAGGCGCTGGACGCCGCCGGATTCACCAACACCCCGATTCTGTCTTACGCCGCCAAGTTCGCGTCTGTGTTCTACGGCCCGTTTCGCGAAGCGGCGGAATCCACGCCGCAGTTTGGCGACCGCCGCAGCTACCAGATGGACCCCGCCAATGGCCGCGAAGCCATGCGCGAAATCGAACTGGACCTGGAAGAGGGAGCCGATATGATCATGGTCAAGCCGGCCATGCCCTATCTCGACCTGATCTGGCAGGCGCGTCAGCGCTTCGACGTACCGCTGGGAGCGTACCAGGTGAGTGGCGAGTTTTCCATGAT
>Ga0310810_10002579_pt1 | contig 19533 bp, 18 predicted proteins | sample NCmetagenome_FD_207641 | JGI IMG/M metagenome (GOLD analysis project Ga0310810, IMG submission 207641) | Soil microbial communities from experimental microcosm in Duke University, North Carolina, United States - NC | ecosystem: Engineered > Artificial ecosystem > Soil microcosm > Unclassified ...
TGGTAGGGGGACTCCACCTTTGACACTGGAATCCCCGGCTGTAAGGTGAGCGAGAGACTCAAGGGATTGATCCACCCTCGATTGGGAGCTTGCACCGGCGGCGTAATCCGGGACGCATCAGGAACGAGATCGGTGTCCAACATCGTTCCCGTTCCCTTCGGTGCCTGCTGTTCGATGATCACGGGCGTCCCCGCGATGTAGCGGCGCCCCACCGCCATGGGAAAGCGGAGTTGGAACTGGCCGCTGTCGTAGCGGATCGTTTCCTGGTACTCAATTTCGACCGTGATCCGTTCATCTGGTCCGATGTTGGCCACCGACGTGGTGAAGATGTTCGCTCGTTCTTGCTCGACGAGGCTCGTCCGCTTGCCTTCCTGTTTCGCCTGTTCGTAGGTTGTCTTCGCCTCGGATCGCTCCTTGATCAGGCCTTCGATGATGCGTTCACCGACATGCATGCGAAGATGATCGACGGCAGCGGCTTCGGGCAAGGGGAAGACATAGATTCCTTCCAGCCAGCCTCCTTTCCGGTGGTTCGGATTGCGGAACTCTTGTCGGACCGTCGTGCGGGCGACGATGCCCGTGACCGCAATCCGCACGTCGGTCTTCAAGATCGGAGCAGGCGCGAAGCGGCCTTGTTGGTTGGTCTTGAAGAGGAGAGATCCCTCCGACACGTCATTGATGCCCATCGTCGGCACGACGCCTGTGCCCAGGGATTCGGCCTCGACCGGCGCGGCGGTCCCGGGAACCGCAACGGAACAGAAGGCCGAGAGAACAGGGCACAGGAGGAGAGCTCTGATGTATCGAGCGGACCGGTCGATGTATGCAGGGAGAAATCGGTTAAACATGATGCCCTCGCGAGTCAGGGGTGAGTGGCCGGTTCATAGATCGGCGTCCTGGGAACGGAGTCGTTCCGAGGACGCGATCTGTAGCGGTTATCAGCTGCCGGACGCTGGTTCGAGGGCAGAAGGTCCATGTGTCCCTTCCGAGGCGTCAGCGGAAGGTACGAGGCTCTCGATCAACGAGTCGTCGGCTTGAGTGCTCTCACCCGGATCGGCCGACGCCTGTGGCGGCTCGGGGGCCGGCATCGTTGCGACGGCCGGCGCACGCATGTGCTGTTCACCGATCGGACGGATCTCCAGATGCACCCGGCGATTCATCTGGCGGCAGACGTCGCTCATATCAAGGCACAGGACGCCATCTTTTCCGAGACTGACGGTCTTGATCTGGTGTTCTGACACCCCGTCATTGATCAGCTCCGTCTTCACCGTTTCTGCCCGCTTCAGTCCGAGTGCCCGGTTGTAACCGGTTGACCCCTGCTGATCGGTATAACCTTGAACCAGGACGCCGAGATTCGCATCGTGCTTGAGGATTGAGGCCTGAGCGTGGAGCAACGTTCTGGCTTCGTCGGTCAAGCCTTTGCGGCCGACCTCGAAGTAGAGATCGGTGTGGATGATCCCCGCCGTGGTGCGGGTTACCGCGGGCTCGGCGGTTGCCGACGGCGACAGTGAAACCGGCGTGACGACTGGAGGGGTTTTGAGCGCTTCGCTGACTTGGACACTGGTCAATGGTTCTGGCCCAAAGCCCTGTTCCGTAGACGAGTAATACCAAATGGCCCCGATGACGGCGGCCAGACTGACGATGAGCCCTGAAACGACGAGCACGTCTTTGTCCTTCTTAGGGCCTGAGAGGCTGGGCGCGATCGCGCCGGAAGTGACTTGTGATGGACCTTTTTGCATGGAATCCTCCTTGTCAAATGGGTCAAGAGTTTTGGTCAATGGCGATGTGTTGTGTGAGCCACCTGGGGTCTGCCTGCCCGTTCACCTCCTTTCAGCCCCTGAGTCGGCTCGCTATCGGTCGGACTGGTGAGCAACCGGAGTGCCGGAGGCAGGGAAAAGCTGAAGCCATAAAAGGCAAATATAATGAAGCACTTGAAACTCGTTGGGCGGCGCGTCCCGGCGCGGGGATTAAAAACCCTGCAAGCCTCGCGGGGCTTTCCCCGCATGCAGAGAGGAGGTGGATATCAACAAACTTCGGCTATAGACTGCCTACCGGTATTGCAGGCAGAGGAGGGCAGTCATTGAGTCTTACGTTTCCCATTCAGGCAAAGCTCAACGATGGCTCGCCGGTGCAATTGGTGCTGGCCGGCCGGCATGACATCGAACCTCTCCGAGCGCTCTACCGGATCATTGTCAATGAGGGAACGTCCTATCCCCACGACCGATTTCCAGATGATGACGAGTTCATGGACTATTGGTTCCGCGGCAAAACGACGGTCGCCGCTTATGTGCCTGACAGGGACGGGGCATCAGCGATGGCCGGAGCGTTCTACCTGAAGCCGAATTGGCCTGGAAGGGCGAGACAGGTGGCCAACGCGGGATTTATCGTCGCTCCCGCGTGGCGCGGGAAAGGGTTGGGGTGGCTCCTTGGGGCGACCATGTTGGATTACGCGCGTCAGTTGGGATACCGCAGCGTCATTTTCAATCTCGTGTTTTCAGAGAATCTGTCGGCCCGGCATCTATGGCAACGACTGGGTTTCAAGGAACTGGCTGTCGTGCCGGACGCAGTCCGGAAAAGCGATGGGACGTATCAAGATGCCGTGATTATGTTTCAGTCGCTCATCCATCCGTAACCTGCTCGCGGTAGCCTGCTCGGATGATGCCCTCACAACTTCCGGCTCCGTTGCGCATTGTCAAAACACACCCCGAGTTTCCGTCCGTCGACGGGTACAGCCCAACCGGGATAGACCTTATAGCGTTGAGGGGAAGAACGATGGCTTGCGTGAGATGTTGTCGGATGACTGAAAATGCTGTCTGACCAGTCGTTCCAGCGAGCTGAAATGACGGTCAGGCAGGTTTTTGAAACGGCGTCTGCACTCGGCAACGGCCTGCTCGGCGGATGCGAAGGGTTCGATGACGCTCAAGAGATGGTTGTAGTAGTCGCTGAGCTTTAGTTCTACGGTCCGTACGTGCGACGGATCTCCGGCAATGGCCATCGCCGCCTTTGTCTGATCGCCGTGACTCTCGATCAAAGCTTGGAAGCAGAGGCCCTTGAGGCGTTGCGTCACGGTGCTCCGGTCCCAGCCGAAGATGTTTGCCGTGGCCTGCATGTCAAAGCCTTCTCGTCTGAGGCAGTCAAGGACGGCCTTGTCGCCGGCGGCATCCGGTAATGCGGCCGCGTTCTCATCACGCGCGCTGCCTGTGAACGTGTCGTCGAGTGAGAAGACATGTCCCGGGAGGAGGTCTCCGTCAAAGAGGGCGACCGCGCGCTCGAGAACGTTGCGCAGTTCTCTCACGTTGCCGGGCCATCCGTAGGCCGTCAACAGCTTCACGGCGTCAATGGATAGGCGGGGACGCGGCCTGGTCATGCGTTGGGAGATGTCGGCCAGCGCCGAGTCGGCGATGGCAGCAACGTCGCCAGTGCGCTCACGCAGCGGCGGCAATCGAAACACGAAGCCTTTCAGCCTGAAATACAAATCTTCACGGAACCAGCCTTCCGAGACGCCCCGCTGGAGGTCGCGATTGGTGGCCGCCACAATGCGGACGTCGACGGCGGTCGGCGCCGTCGCGCCGACGCGGTAAAACGACCGGTCCTGGAGGACTCGAAGCAATTTGCTCTGATGATCCAGCCTCAGATCGCCGATCTCATCCAAAAAGATGGTCCCGCGATGCGCGAGCTCGAAATAGCCGCGCCGGTCAGCCTTCGCTCCTGTAAAGCTTCCTTTGATATGGCCGAAGAGTTCGCTTTCAAACAGCTCACCGGGAATAGCCGCCATGTTCACCGCGACGAAGGCCTGACCGCCCCGTGGGCTCAACCGGTGGACGGCCCTGGCGAAGAGCTCTTTGCCCGTGCCAGGCTCGCCCAAGAGCAACACGGTCAGGGGCGACGCCGCGGCCTTTTTCACGTCGCGGAACATCCGAAGCAAAACCCGATCCTGCGTGATGATGCCCAGGCCACGGCACTCTTGTGTCAACTCCTCCAACTCGGCATCGGCGAGGGGGCGCGCATGGATGGACGAGCTACCGAGCTCGCTCAGCCGCCGTTCGACCTGTGTCAATTGGCTGCGTGCGGACTGCTCCTGGGCGCGCGCCTCGACAATCTGCGCCTCGAGCGAGGCGATGTCCCTCGCCAGGATTTCCTGTTGCGCCGTTGATCGCGCGAGCGCGGTCTTTGCCGCCTCTAAATCCTCTTCGAGCGCCTCGGCGCGATTTTCACGCAGCGTCAACGCCTCACGTATCGCGGCCGCGTCCTGCCGGACGCGCAGCATGTCATGTTCGAGCAGCATCATTCGTGGACCGGCCGTCAGATGCGTCCACCCAAGCGAGCCGAAGATGACAAAGGTCGCGGCTGTCATGGGGAAGGGCACTGGGAGCAATACATCAAATCCCCATAATAGACCGGCCGTTGCGGCGGCATAGGAAAGCAGGAGTGCGATGGCAAGCGCGAGGCCCTTCGAGCCGTGGAAACGTAGCAGCCCCCACGCGATAGAGGAGGCCAGCAGAAGCGTGACTCCGAGCGCAATGCCCCGGCCGGCGACGGTAATGCGGCTTCCGGTCAAGAGGCCGTTGAGCAGATGCAAATGGGCCACGAAGCCGCTGGTGTATAGCCCAGTTGGAAGCCACCACGGGCTCTCGCTGATTCGGTTGGGAAGGATGACAACGATCTTCCCCTTGAAACGCTCTTCAAGCTGGCCGCGGTCATGCAGCTGTATCCATTCCCAGACCGTGGACATTGTGATCGTCGGCAGCGCTGTCAACGATCCGTCGCCTACCGGATTCAGCGTCTCGGTCGAGACGCGAGCCGACGTGAGAGGCTGTCTTGAAAGGCCCGTCTGACGATAGAGATCATACAAGAGCTCGCCGAAGGCCGGTACCGCCTGGCCTTCGATGCTTGTCAGAAGGGGGACCCGTCGCGCCACCCCGTCCGGCTGCACCGACAGAAGGACATGACCGGTCAGGACCCCCGCGGCGGGAATGGCCGTTTCGCCGGCATGGACGGCAACCACCGGTCCCGCCGCCTGCAACGCTTCGATGAACAGCGCATCGCTTGCGGCGCCGCCAAGCGAGACAGGACTGGCATGGTCAAGCCGATGGTCGATTCCGATGGCGGCGGCACCGGCCTCATGCACGGCCGTGATGAGCTGAGCAAGCACCGCCCGATCCAGCATGGGCCCAAAGCGCTCGTCGCTCTCCGCGTCACGCACGACCATCACCAAGGATTCGCTCACAGCGATCGGCGCCCGTCCTCGCACCCAGCTGTCGTACAGCGACCACTCGAAAGTCGTGAAGGTGGCGGGCGCCAAAGTCCATAGTCCCGTCGCGACCATCGAAGCGAGAAGTCCCATAGTCATGGCTTGCCAGAAGGAATTCGTGATGAACAGCCGCCAGACGTTTGAGGAGGATCTCGGGACGATCATAGGCTCATAGGCTAATGGGCGGTAAACTCAGCCATGATTGCAGTGGCCTCTGTTCGGGGAAGCCCTTTGAGGAACTTTTTGGCTTTGGATATATCGGCGGACACCCCGATGCCTTTTCCGTAGACGCGAGCCAGCGTTCGCTTAGCGGGCAGAAATCCGTCTCCTGCCGTCGCTTCAAAGCAAGCGAGGATCTTTTTGTCGTGCGGCGGAAGTACGTTTTCCCATCCTTGTTCATACAAGCGAGCCAATTCAGCCTGGGCCGCTTCGCTTAAGGCATAGTTTTCCCTGAGGAGCATCGGGACGGCGGCGTCCGTGCGATGATCACGAAGCAGTCTGATGCCGATCGTCTGTTCGTCGTCCGTCGGACTGTACTCGCGAAACTCTTCCCAGAGCCGCTGCCGATAAGCGACAAAGGCGTCCTGAGCCTCCTTACGCTTGCGTTCCGGCTGGTCGGGCGATAGGGCCTGCCGTCTGAGTTTGGTGAGCAACTCGGCTGACGGTTGGTAGCCATATTCGGCGGCTTTGCTCCACCAGAGCACGGCCTTCCCAAAGTCTTTATCGACGCCTTGGCCGTTCTTATAGGCGTTGCCAAGAAAAAATTGAGCCTGGGCCACGCCGCCTAATGCCGCCTCTTCCATGAGCTGGGCCGCTTCCCGTTCTTGCTTCGAGAGTTTCAACAAGAGCGCCAGACGATATCGTGCGTCGGGGAGATACGGCTGCAGCATCAGCACTTGCCGATACGATTGCACGGCGGCGGTCACTTGTCCGAGCGAGTACTGGGCGGCGCCCAGACTGTAGTGCGCATCGGTCAAGCCGGGATCGAGCCGCACGGCTTCATGCAGCACCGAGACGGCGGCGCGCCAGTCCTGTTTGGCAATGAATATGATGCCCAGTTGCAAATGCGCTTTGGCGTCGTTCGGCCGGAATTTGATGGCGGCACGGCATTCTTCCATGGCGGTCTCGAGATCTCCGAGGCGATAGAGCGCCTGCGCGAGCGCAAGCCGATGGCCTGGCTCATCAGGGGCGAGGCGGACGGCGCCCCGCGATTCGCTGAGCGCCATCGCGGCGCTCATCTGCTCGAGCGGGGGACCGGAAGGCAGTGAGTGGGCTTCGCCCAGCGCCTCGGGTGGCGGCGGAGGACTTTCGAGCGGCGCTTGTCGGGATGGATCCTCCGTGGTCTGAGCAAATGAGCGGAGAATTGCGGAGAGACTGAACACAACGACGAGTAACAATCGACGGACCATCGGCCATCTGCCCCCGGTTAACCGAGCGGCCGATATTATAACACCCGTCAAAATCGCTTCTTGATGCGTCCAATGGTGGCCTGAAGCTCGGCGGCCGACAGCACGACGCGATTGTGCGGAATTCGCCAGACCGGCTCCGACGGAGCCGGATCGCCGGCTGCGCGTGGAATGAGATGCCAGTGGATGTGAGGCATCTGGTTGCCGAGCAGGCCGTAGTTCATCTTTTTGGCATCGAACGTCTCGGCCACCATTTTTGCGAACCGGCTCACTTCTTCCATCAGTTGAATGCGCTCGGTCGGCGCCAGGTGAAACAGTTCGGTTGCGTGCCGCTTGAAGACGACCACACACCAGCCGGGGAAAAATTGATCCTCATGGAGATACGCCATCGACAATCCGAGATCGGCAATGAAGTGGTCGGAACTGGGCCAGGTGCCCGAGCAGGCCTTGCACGATGGATCGATCATGGCTGGATCGTTCTCCGTTCTTCTTCGGTGATGATGCCCTTCTTTAGCAGCAGTTGAATGAGCCTGTCGGTGCGGTCTTGCACAGTCGCTCCGGGCTGCGGCTGGCCGTTCGACACTTTGGGCTCCGCCGGCGAGCGCCTCTTCCCGTAGACGCGGAACACGGGCGTGAACAAGGACACATAATCTTTATTTCGAATGCGCAGGGAAAACGACGGGCTGTCGGTGAGCGGAGCAAGATCCTGGCTGCCGCCAATCGGCACGCGAAAAAACGGCTTGCCCTCATCGGTTTCACCGTCCTGTCCGAGAATCTCGAACCGTTGCAGCAGCGGTTCGCTTTTCAGCGGTTCCCGGTCTTCGCCGGCGAGGTTGGTGATTTTCTCCAGGACCACGATCAGGCTGTCGGCGATCAGCGGATCGCTGGATCGGTTGCGGACGATGAGGTCGTAGCGGTATTCGCTGTTGAAGTTGTCGCGGCCCATGAGGGTGACCGACACGGTGGCCTTGCCGCTCAAATCCGTGAGCTGATCGAGCGCAGACGCCGCGAGAGACGCGGGAATCACGGCAGTCAAGAGTAAGACTCCTATCGATAGCCGGCGGCCGCCGAGCGAAGGTGGAAACATGAATATGTGAGTCTTCCGATTCATTGCGTGGCCTGTAGGGAGAATAACAAAGATCCATAGGTACTTCGAGCATTCTTGCCGTTCTCGCCTTGACAGTGTCTTTGATCGACGGATATCCTCACGGCCCCAGACCACCCTATGAGACCCGTTGCGGCTTCCGGCGCCCCTCTTCTGCTCCCGCGATCGCTTGTCTTGCAGCTCATGCGGCTCTACGACGTGTCACATCCCTTTCGGCCGGGACGGCTTATTCGCGGGTATGATCGCGCGCATGCGGTGAGAACCGCCCGGATGTGCGCCGCCGTGGCGTCGGCGTTAGGCCACGATCAAGCGCGAGTCCGCCAGTATCAAATCGCCTGTCTGCTGCACGATCTCGGGCGAGCCGGCCTTGATCGTTCCTTGTTCGGGAAAATCTGGTCGTGGGCGAAGTCGCATGGGATTCCGACGAGGCCGCGCGAGTGGCGTGCCGTCCATCCCGACACGCGTTATGGGCGGGAGACGGAGGCGTTTATCGCGCGATACGGCCAGGCGCTTGCCGCCGACGGCATTAGGATGACAGCCTGGGCCAAGGAACAGGTCGAGATGCGGCTCGGCTATGCCCGTCGGTTGGCGAGACGGCTGCGCGCCGTGCGATCGTCGATCAGACGGATGGGCGTCCGATGGGAAGGCTGGATGCAAGCGGTGATGCTGTACTATTACTACCCTGAGAAGTTGGCCGGTGCTCGTCCTTGGGTCAAGGAACTGGCGGAAGTTCTTGTAGCCTGTGAACAGTTCGAAGCCTACAGCAATCAGCGGCGGGGGCGCGACTATTACGTGCGAAAGAAGGAAACGATTGCCGACGCGTTTGCGTATTTGGACAAGTTGGAGAGCGAAGGCGTGGTCGGTGCCAGAGTGATAAAGGCGTTGAAGCACTTGGCCGCCGCCGGCCGGTTCGATGCGATCATTGCCGAAGCGCGAGGCCGCAAAATGACACCGGAGGACCGACGCCACCTGCGTCGAATGGAGCCATGACCATGGCCGTTACCACGGTCCCCGTGCGCATCGAGATGCAGGGGGGAACGCAGATCGAGAATGTCACCAAGCTCGTGCAGGACGCGCTCGTCCGCACCGGGGCCTCCGCCGGAATCGTCACGATCTTCATCAAGCACACGACTGCGTCGATCATGATCATCGAAGATGAGCCGGGCATCAGAGCCGATACCAAGACGTTTTGGAACCGAGCCGTGCCGGCCGATCCGTCGTGGCAGCATAATCAGCAAAACCCCGGCGAAGACAACGGCCACAGCCATTTGAGGGGGCAACTGCAAGGCCCGTCGGTCACCGTCCCCTTCGCCGACCGATCGCTCTTGCTGGGTACCTGGCAGCAGATCGTGGTCGTCGATTTCGACACACGTCCCCGCAGCCGCGACCTCATCATTCAAGTCCTTGGAGAGTAGAAGCTTCATGTTGCGTTCTCTCATGACGGTGCTGTCAGCCGTTTTGGGAGTGCTGCTCGGCGTCGTCCTGTGTCTTCAGGGGATCGCGCAAGCCGAGTGGGGAAGGCCGCTGGGGGCCGGGTATGAGGGCCCGGAGGTCAAACCGAGATCGATCGCGCCGCCGCCGCTTGAATTGGGGGCTGACGAGCGGGCGACCATGGCCGTCTTCGAGCGGGTCACTAAGTCAGTGGTGTTCATCTCGAACACGGCGATTCAGCGCGACTTCTGGTCATTTGATGTGCTCGAGGTGCCGCAAGGTTCCGGCTCCGGCTTCGTGTGGAACAAACAGGGGCACATCGTCACAAATTTCCATGTGATCTACGGCGCCAATGCCATCAAAGTGACGTTGGCTGACCGGAGCGAATATCCGGCGAAGGTCGTCGGCGCTGATCCGGATCATGACTTGGCCGTCCTCCAAATTCAGGTCCCCGAGACAATGCTCGAACCAGTAGCGGTTGGCAGCTCGCAGGATCTGCGGGTTGGACAAAAAGTGTTGGCGATCGGGAATCCGTTCGGCTTGGATCACAGTCTCACGACCGGGGTGGTGAGCGCGCTTGGGCGGACCATTAAATCGATGTCCAACCGAACGATCGAGGGCGCCGTTCAGACGGATGCGGCGATCAATCCCGGCAATTCGGGCGGACCGCTTCTCGACAGCGCCGGCCGCTTGATCGGGGTGAATACTCAAATCGTCAGTCCGAGCGGGGCGTACGCGGGAATCGGATTTGCGGTACCGGTCGACACGGTCAACCGCATTGTTCCCGAGTTGATCAAGCACGGCAAACTCATCCGGCCTGGTCTCGGCGTGTCCCTCGTTCCCGATGCGATGGCCAGGCGCTGGGGCATCAAAGGCTTGGTCATCGGGAAGGTCTCCCGTGGAGGAGCAGCCGAGCGGGCCGGTCTCAAAGGCGCAAAAGAGACGCCGTCGGGTCGAATTGAACTTGGCGACATCGTTGTGGCCGTGGACGGGAAGCCGGTCGCAACGATCAATGAGCTGATGGATGTACTCGAGCATCATAAAGTGGGCGATCAAATTTCCGTCGAGACCCTTCGCGCAAATCGGCGGGAAAAGATCATGGTGACATTGCAGGCAGTAAATTAGCGCTCCGGCTTCCAGACGGCGGCACTTGAGGTAATCCGGAAGGCCCCTATGGTAGGATCAGCCAGTCATGTTTCGTGGAGGACCATCGATGAGCGACCGCCGTACCCCGGATTCCCCTCGAGAGCCGAAACAGAAGACTGAGGAGTCTACGAACAAAACCGGCTCGGACCCTCTCGAACTTCTCGAACAGTGCCTGGCGCTGTTTGCCGAATCTGATCCTCGACAAAAACTCCTCTACAAGCTGCGCCACGCGGTCATGCTGTCACAGGCCGCGAACCAGCAGCGGGAAGTCGAATTCAAAAAAGTCAGCGACGTGGTGGCCAAACTGACGGCGCCCGCCAACCGAATCGGCATGTTATTGGAACTGCCCGACGACGGCCTGGCTCATATTCTGGTGGGCGGTGCCGAGTATTACGCCAATGTCGATCCGAGAGTGGGCCTCCCCGATCTCAAAATCGGCGCCCAAATTCTTGTGAACGAAGCCTATGCGGTCATTCGAACGCTAGGCTACGACCGGAACGGTCCCATTTTGAAACTGACGGAAGCCATGCCCGACGGACGCCTGCGGTTTGAGCAGGAGATGGGCCGGCAAGCGCTGATCTTGCGGCGGTCCAGCGACCTGATCGGCACGGAGCTGAAAGCAGGAGACGAACTCCGGATCGATCCCAGTCACCGGATCGCTCTTGAAAAACTCGCCGATCGTAAGGCGGCGAAGCATGTGCTGGACGAAGCGCCCAACGTCACCTGGGAACAGATCGGGGGACAACAGGAGGCCATTACGGCGATTCGCAAGGCAATTGAATATCCGCTCCTGCATGCCTCCACCTTCCAGCAGTTTAAGTTTTCCCAGCCGAAGGGGTTTCTGCTCTATGGGCCGCCGGGCTGCGGGAAAACGCTCATCGGGCAGGCTGCGGCGGCGAGCCTTGCGAAATTGGTCAGCGAATCGCAAGCAGCAAGCGGCGACACACGTCCGGCGATCAGCGGCGGCGCGTTCTTACACGTGAAGGGCCCGGAGATCCTCAATATGTGGCTTGGCGAGTCCGAACGGATGGTGCGTGATCTCTTCGCCCAAGCGAGGGCCAGGCGCCAGGACGGCGCCCTTCCGTTCATCTTTATCGATGAAGCCGAGTCGATTCTCGGCACAAGACGCGCGATGCGCTCATTCAATATTTCCAACACGCTCGTGCCTATGTTTTGCAGCGAAATGGACGGGATCGAGTCGCTGCGGGACATCGTTATTATTCTCGCGTCCAACCGGCCTGATCTCATTGATCCTGCCGTCCTGCGCCCCGGCCGGATCGATCGCAAGATCAAAGTCGCACGGCCGAACCGCGACGCCTCGGCCGAAATCTTGAAAGTCTACCTTTCCGATGATCTGCCCCTCGACTCATCGCTGCTCGCGGAGCGAGGCGCCGAGCAGGCGAAAGCCATGGCCTCGATCGCTCAAGAGGTGATCGAGCGCATCTTTCGGAAAACCGACGACAACCGATTGCTCTCCATCCGGCTCCGAAACGGCCAGCAAAAAGTGCTCTATCGGGGTGACCTGGTCAGCGGCGCAATACTGGCGTCGATCGTGCAGCGGGCCAAGGAAAAAGCGATCGATCGGACGATTCAAACAGGCCGGCCGGCCGGCCTGTTGGTGGAAGACCTGTTCCAGGCCGTGACGGAAGAGTTCCGGGAAGGCGAAGTGCTGCCGCCGGATGACGCCGCGGAAGAATGGCTGAAGCTGCTCGATCATCATCCGGAACAAGTCGTAGGGATTTCGTCGTTCCGACGAGGTCGGCAGACCGAAGAGCGGCTGGTCAATCAGATTATTTGAGCTCGCGGCTTAAGAGGTCCCTTCCTCCAAGTATTGTGAGTCTTATGCGGTTGTTCGGCATCGAAACAGAGTACGGTATTGCACGGCAGGACGTGGACGACATCGACGCCGTGGTCGAGTCGATGGAACTCGTCCGGGCATATCTAAAGGGTCCCTTCGAGCGGCGGTGGGATTATGCCGGCGAGGATCCGCACGAGGACGCACGGGGTTTTCGCGTGTCAGGGCTCGCGCAGGACAAGGAAGAGGATCAGTTTGCCCGCCTCGACGCACATCGCCCATTTTCGTTCCACGAGATGAAAAGCGACCTCGTTCTTGCGAATGGGGCCCGCTTTTACAATGATCATACGCATCCGGAATACTCGACGCCCGAATGCCGGACGCTGAAACAACTCGTGGCTCAGGACCGCGCGGGGGAGCGCATCGTGCAGCGGGCGGCTGACCGCCGCAACGAGCAGCTCGGCCATCAGGCGGTGCAACTGTATAAGAACAACACCGATTTTCACGGACACAGCTACGGATGCCATGATAATTACCTCCTGGCTCGCGGCGTTCCCTTTTCCCGCCTCGTCGGCGGCCTTCTGCCGTTTTTGGTGAGCCGCCAGGTGATAGCCGGAGCCGGGAAGGTCGGAATCGAAGCGCAGGAATCAGGCTTTGCGCCCGGCATCTTTCAGCTCTCCCAGCGGTCCGACTTCATGGAAACGGAACTGAGCGTCGATACTATGCACAACCGTCCGATCCTCAATACCAGGGACGAGCCGCATGCAGACGGGAAAAAGTACCGCCGCCTTCATCTCATTTTGGGCGATGCCAACATGTGCGAGTATGCGACAGCGTTGAAAGTCGGCACCACGCAGCTCGTGTTGGAATTGATCGCGCGCGGCGCTGCCCCCGCCATGGAATTGGATGAACCCGTCACGGCGGTCAAACAGATTTCCCGCGATCCGGATCTGAAAACCGCGGTCCCGCTGAAGCATGGACGCCATCTCTCGGGATTGGACATCCAGGAAGCCTATTGCGAAGCCGCCAGGCGAGAGCTCTCTGGCCTAGACACAGAGACGGACTGGATCTTGAATGAATGGAGTGCGACCATCCAGCTGCTGATGCAGGATCGTTCCCGCCTCATTGGAAAACTCGACTGGGTCACCAAACAGTGGCTCTTGGAGACCTTTGTGCGCGAGGAACAGATCGAGTGGGAGGATCCCTGGTTGGCCAGTCTGGATTTGGAATATCATAACGTGAATCCCGAGCGAGGCCTTCATCGCGGTCTCGAGGCGGAGGGGAAAGTCTGGCGTCTCACGACGGACGACGATGTGGAGCAGGCTCTCTGCGCTGGTCCGCCCGATACCAGGGGCGGCCTTCGCGGTCTCTGCGTCCGCCGCTTTTCCGACCGCATCAGCCAGATGCAGTGGGAGCGGATACGGTTCTCCTGCGGCTGGCGCTCTCAGACGCTCGAGATGGGAGATCTTTTTGCTCCGGACGACGTTGAGGCCTGTTCGATACTCTTTGAAGAAGCCGCGTCTCCCGCGGATGCGCTTGCGGCTTGGAACAGAAGAAAGGACAAATTGTCATGATTGTTGAGATCTACCCCGAACGACGCGAAGGACCGGTCAATCCCATGCCCAAGTCGCCATCGCCTTCAGAGGAAGGTCAAGGGCCTCGCCGTCCCGAAGGCGGCTCTCCAGACCAGGACAATTTGATGAAGCGGATGCGAAAGGTCGATCCCAAGCAGGCTGAGCGGTATCGGCAGCGAACGGGACAGTAGCCTCTCGCCTCGTGCTCGACCGGGAGACAACGATGGGAATGCAGGGCGATTTCTATCAACTGCTGAAGACACAGGGCTATCAGTTCGGGGCTTCCGCCGGTGCGGGCACCGATGAATCGATCACCACCGCAACGACGATCCTCGCGTTCAAATACCGCGGCGGCGTCTTGGTGGCAGGCGATCGTCGTGCGACGGCAGGGAATATGGTGATGTACGACCGCACCGACAAAGTCCTCGAAATCGATCGGCTCAGCGTGATGGCGATCGCCGGCGTGCCGGCGACCGCCTATGAAATGGTGCGGATCCTGGAGCACTCCTTCAAGTACTACCGGCGAACGCAGCTCCAGGAACTCAGCTTCGAAGGCAAGTTGCGGGCAGTCTCCAAACTGCTCAAAGAAAACGTGGCCGCCGCGTTGGCCGGCACCGGCGCCGTGGCGCCGATTTTTGCCGGCTACGACTTGGAGCAGGAGAGCGCCAAGATCTATTTCTACGACATCTTGGGCGCTGAATTCGAAGGCGTCGAATATGCCGTGTCAGGGTCAGGATCTCCCACCATTCGCGGCATCCTTCACTATGTGAATACGTGGGGCGAGCGGCCGCTCAGCGCAATGACGGAAGAGGAGTCGACTATTCAGGCACTGCGCCTGCTCACGAGTGCGGCCGAATTCGATAGTGCCACGGGCGGCATCAATCGTGAGGCCAATCTCTATCCGGTCATCAAGCTGATTACGGCAAAAGGCGTCAAGACCATGCCCGAGACGGAGTTGAAGCAAACGTTCGAAGCCAGCGTCTCTCGACGCGTGTAGCTTCGCTTGAACCGCTCGCTTCGATCAACTGCGAGCGGATAATTGCTTCGCCTGCAGTGTCATCCGTAATTACATCGAAGGTCCGAGCCATATGAGAACGACAGCTGGTGAAGGGCGCGGCTTGGCGCGCCGGGTGGACGGGTGAGATGAACGTCATTTTCACCGCCTGGGAGTGAGCATGTACGAAGAGCCGTATAAGTGGGTGGAAGCGGTCGGCAATCGCCGGCACTACCTCGACGAACAATTCAAACAGGGCAGCCCGGTTGTTGGGTTGGCCTATGAGGGTGGGATTGTGCTGCTGACGGTCAGCAAGGGGACGCCGAAGCTGTACGAAATCTACGACCGCCTCGCATTGGGAGGGATGGGACATCCGGCGGATTTGGAAAAACTGCGATTCAGTCTCCTGGAGATGGCGCACGTGGAGGGATTCAACCGCTCTCCATCGGATGTCACGGGCAGCCGCATGGTGAAGTATGGAATCGCTCCAGTGATCAAACAGGCGTTCGAAGAGGTGTTCAAAGCGCCGTTCATCGTCAAAATTCTCTTGGCGGAGCTCGGGCCGAAGGCGGGAAAAGAGATCTTTCTGACGATCGACTACGACGGCACTTTTGAAGAAAGCGGTCGTGGTGCCGTGCTCGCCGCTAATAAGACGGTTGAGCAGGAAATGATGACGTCGCTTCAGGGTGAGTCCGGGCCGCTCTCACTGGAGCAGGCGGTGGCAGCCGCGCTTCGCGCATGGGCGATGGGCGACCGACTGCAGCGTCAAGCGGCTGAGCATGAAAACGATCGTGGAGACGTATCAGCCCAAGCCGTGATCGATACCGCAGCTCTGTATGCCCATGTCCGTGAGACGGTGGCTGAAAAATCCATCGAATGCGTCGTGTTGGATCGCACCCAGCCGGGATCCTCAAAGTATCGCGCCGTCATGCCGGAGGAATTGGGCCGGCTCTTGCCCAAGGACATCCAAGCCTCATTGTCCTAACCTTATGCTGAACCGGATCTTCGGGTTGGAGACCGAATACGGTCTCGTCGTGCATCAAGATCGCCCCGACCACTCGCCCACCTCGTTTGCCCACAAGATCCGCGACCATATCTTTCATGCTCAACGTCACGGTGTACTGGATCTGCATCATCGTGGTCACGACGAGCCGCCCGGCAACGGCGGCTTTTTGATGAACGCCGGACGAGTCTATTTGGACATGGGGCATTTGGAATATGCCTCGCCCGAATGTCATTCGTTGACCGACGTCGTGGCGAGCGATCGCGCTGGCGATATGATCCTACTGCGTGCAGTCCAGGATCTCGGACTGACCGACGAGATTTCGCTCATTCGTAACAACATCGATCATGAGACGGATGCCACGTTCGGCTCGCATGAAAATTACCTGGTCGCGCGACGCTTTCCGTTCAGCCGCAGAGGTCTGGCGCCGCTCGTGACGTTTCTCGTGACCAGGCAGATCTTCACCGGCTCGGGGCGTGTGGGCGCAGCAAGTCCGCAAGATGCGTGGATTCAAATGGACCGGTTGATCGTGCCGCGGGCGGCGATCGGTCCTGCGGCGGGCTCCCCCCCGCTGCCATTCCAAATTTCACAGCGCGCAGACCACATCGTGAACGATTTCTTCGAGTGGGTGCAGCAAAACCGAGCCATCGTGAATACAAGAGACGAACCGCTTGCGGACCCAAATCAGTATCGCCGGATTCACCTTCTACTGGGCGATTCCAACATGGCCGAATATGCCACGGCGTTGAAGCTGGGGTCGACTGGGCTCGTGCTGCAACTTATTGAAGAAGGGCGCGCCCCTCGTGACCTCGATCTTAATGAGCCGGTGGAGACACTTCAAGAGATTTCGCAGGATCAAGAGCGCCAGTGGATGGTCCGATTGCAATCGGGCAAGCAGGTTTCCGCGATCGACATCCAAGAAGAGTTCCTGGCTGCTGCGCAGGCACATTGCCGTGGACAAGACGAAGAAACTGATTGGGTCATCGCAGAATGGGAGCGAGTATTGGCAGATTTGCGCGGCGATTATCGCCGTCTCGTCGGCCGCGTGGATTGGGCATCCAAGCTCTGGCTGCTCGAGACGTTCCGGGAGGCCGAAGGACTTGAGTGGCACGACCCGATGCTCAAGAGCCTGGACCTTCAGTACCACAATTTGGATCAAGAGAAGGGACTCTATTACGGCCTTCTTGAGGAAGGACGGGTGCCCCGGATCACCACTGACAAGGCCATCGATCTAGCGACGCAGCATCCGCCACGCAATACCCGGGCCTTCGGGCGAGGCGAACTCGTCAAACATTTATTGACTTGCGCCCCCGCGCCGGAATCAGACGAGAGCAAGAAAGACGACCGTTATTTCCCTGCCTATGTCATCAATTGGTCGATTTTCCAGGTCAGAGGCCAGGAAGCGTTCCCGATGGCCGATCCCTTCAAAACATACGTCCAGGAAGTCCGGTCATATCTGGCTCGCCGCTGATTGGGTAACCCCTTGATCGCGCTGCGTAAACCGGCGTGGTGCTATGCTTGTAGTGACTCAACTGCCATGTTTGATCCCAGGGGAGGTCAAGCCATGAAAGCACGGAAATGGATGATGGAGTATGGCGTGGCCATACTCCTTGCAGTGATCTGCGCGGTCGTTCTCGGGCACCTGCCGCTTTTCCGAGAAGCAACGATCGGAAAAATACGGGCGTCTGATCTTGTCCAGTTCGTCGGGTATGGCGGTGCGATTGTCTTCGGCTGGATGGGTGCGCGTCAGCTGGCTGTGGACCCGCCGGACGACTGGAAATGGTTGGTGCCTTACCGGGCCCTCATTCTGCCTCTGACGACGCTGATCATCGTGGGACTCGCCTATGAAGTGCTGCTATATGCCTGTGAGCCGTTCTTAGGGAAGCCTGTCAAGGAGGTGTACAACTGGACGTTTGTCATTGGCCTTGTGGCTTGCTGTGCATGGCTCATTGTGACATGGGTCCAGAAGTGTGCGCCTCAACTCGCATCGATGGACGGTCGCCGTCTCAAAAAGGTCGCTTAATGCATTCGAACCGTTGCCTTACGGGGCAACCGCCTTCTTCTCCGAGGGCAGACCTGTCATGATTTCGATGATCCGGTTTTCGGCCCAGTAGCGATCTTCGCCGGCTCGCTTCCTTTGGAAAAACCCACAGTGGCCGCCGTATGCGGGCGCTATCAGGCGAATCCGTGGATGCTGCTCAATCACCGGCGTGACGAACATCGAATAAGGGATGAAGGGGTCGTCCTTGGCTGTAATGATCGTTGTCGGCACGGCAATGCGGTCGAGGACATGACGCGCTCCCGAGCGATTGTAGTAGTCGGCGGCGTCGCGGTAGCCGCCGTCAGGAGCGGTGTAACGGTCGTCAAATTCACTGATGCGGGTGATCGCCTCTAACCCAGTCAGATCCCATTTACCCGGCGACAGGGCGGCCTTGCGTCGAAGACGTGCCTTGAGTTCGCTGAGAAAGTGACGATGATAAATCCAGTTGCCCGGACGCTCCAATTCGATTACGCAACGGGTGGGATCGATATTGGGACACACGGCCACGGTGCCGGCCAAGGCCGGCTCGTCTCGACCCATCTCGCCCGTCGCTTTGAGCAGAAGATTGCCTCCCATTGAGTAACCGACAAGCCAAATGCGCTTCAAACCTTCCGTACGGGCGAGCTCTCGTATCACGCCGCGGTAATCACCGCTGAGACCGCTGTTATAGAGCGTCGGCGAGAGAGATTCAGTCCCTCCGCACGTGCGTTGGTTCATTCTGACGACGTTAAGACCGGCGGCATACGCTTTGGCGGCGATTCCATGCATGTAATGAGAATCGCAACATCCTTCCAGGCCATGCAAGAGCACGACAGTGTCGGCGGCCTGCCTGTCCGCATGCCAGTGGCAAAAGCCGACGAGTTGAGTGTCCGGAGCGGTGTGGAAGCTGCGGCGTTCGCATGGAATGCCCGCTAAAAGCGCTTTCCGCGGCCAATAGCGCGGCACTAGCGTCATCAGATGACGATTCTTGAGAAACCTTGCGGCCACGAACGCCGGAAAGCGGGAACCGTCAGTGCGGCGGACCGGAGGAAGACCGGGAAAAACTAATTCGCTACCGCGTACAGTCATTGGCCCTTCTAAGGGGCTGAGGCCCTCGGACTCGGCATCGCTGGACGGCTCAGTCGGCTGCACGCAACGCCGAGCGCATCGAGCCATGACGTCAAAATCGTCGTCAAGGCAATTACCATGATGCCGTTGGCGAACTGCACATGGGTGACGACGCCTGTTACAAGCAATGTTCCTAAGATGACAAAGCCGAATTCTCCAGCCTGTCCAAGCAGGAACGACAAACGGGCCGCTGGACCGTGTTCCATCTTGATGGCTCGAGCGGCAAGATAGAGCACAGCGACTTTGACCGCAATAATCGCGAGGACGTGCATGAGAATCCTCCCCGCATGATCGCGGAGGACCCCGACATCGATACTAAGACCGACAGATACAAAGAAGAGGCCGAGGAGAAGATTCTTGAACGGTATGACTTCTTCTCTCAGCCGGTGCCTGTGGCTGGTGCCCGACAGGGCAACGCCGATGACGAAGGCGCCAAGGGCCATTGACACTCCGACGTGATACGCCACCCAGGCGCTGCCAAGGACCGCGACAAAGAGCACTGCCGTGAACGTCTCGGTCATGCCTCGTACGGTCGCAAGGTCAAACAACCAGGGACAGACGTAGCGGCCGAGCGCGAAAAGGACAGCCATGGCTGCAACGGCCGGCATCAGATTCCACCACGAATAGTCGCCCGCTCCAGTTCCGGCGAGCACCGGCACGAGAGCAATGAGGGGAACCACGGTAAG
>Ga0310810_10002580_pt1 | contig 19521 bp, 16 predicted proteins | sample NCmetagenome_FD_207641 | JGI IMG/M metagenome (GOLD analysis project Ga0310810, IMG submission 207641) | Soil microbial communities from experimental microcosm in Duke University, North Carolina, United States - NC | ecosystem: Engineered > Artificial ecosystem > Soil microcosm > Unclassified ...
CCACGCGCTCGCGCTCGAGCTCCTCGAGCGCGTGGCGTCGGGCGCCGAGCTGGGCGACGGTCTCTTCGGCCTGACGGCGGTCGGCTCGATGCATCGCCTCCCGCTCCCGGGTGGCGGCGACCTCGTGCCGGGCGTGCTCCGCGGCGGCGGCGGCCCGCTTGGCCTCGTGACCGAGGAACCCGGCCCGCTCGATGGCGCCGTCGCGGCGGCGCTCGGCGTCGGCCAGCTCGGCCAGCAGGCCGGCTCGCTGCGCCGTGGCCTGGGTGACCCGCTCTCGAAGCGAGGCGAGCTCGCCGTCCAGGGCGGCCCGCTCACCCTCGAGCGCGCGCTGGGCGTGCGCCAGGCGCTGCAGAGCCTCCTCCCGCTCGCGCACTCCTTGCCGCTGCTCCGCCAGCCGGCGGCGGACCTCCTCCTCCGCCTCGGCGCGACCGGCGAGCTCCTCGCGGATCCGGGTGTGCTCGACCGCGGCGGCTTCGCGATCGCCGGCGGCCGCCTGCTGCTCCAGCACGGCGCCCTGGGCCCGCAGCTCCATCTGGGCCCGCTCCTCGCCGGCGCGGAGCCGCCGGGTCTCGGTGTTGGCGAGGCGCTCGCCGGTGAGGGCAAGATCGCCCTCGAGCCGGCCGAGCTCGAGCTGAACCGCGGCCAGCCGCCGCGCCAGGTCGGCCCGATGGGTCTCGGCCGACGAGCGGCTGCGGGCCGAGTCCTCGCGCCGGTGCTCGGCCTCGGCGACCCGGTCCCGAGCGGCGGGCAGCACGTCGGCCAGCTCGGTGAACCGGGCCTGCATGTCGCTCACGTCCGCGGCGAGCTGCTCCAGCAGGCGGCGCGCGAGGGTCACCTGCACCGCGAACTTCTCTTCAGTGAGCTTGACGTGCCGTTCCGCCTTGCCGCGCTGCCGCGCGAGGCTCCGGATCTGGGACTGGACTTCGGCGATCAGGTCCTCGACCCGCTGGAGGTCCACCGCGGTCTCCTCCAGCCGCCGCTCGGTACTGTGCTTCCGGTCGCGATAGAGCCCGATCCCGGCGGCCTCCTCGAACAGGCTCCGCCGCTCGTCGGCCCGGTCGGAGAGCAGCAAATCGATCATCTTCGCTTCGATCACGACGCCCGCGTCGCTACCGAGCCCGGTGCCGCGGAGCAGATCCTGGATGTCGCGCAGCCGCACCGGGGAGCCGTTGAGCAGGTAGTCGCTCTGCCCCGAGCGGGAGAGGCGCCGGGTCACCACCACCTCGCGGTAGGCGATGGGCAGGTCGCCATCGCTGTTGTCGAGGTAGAGGGAGATCTCGGTGACGTTCACCGGGCGCCGGGCGGTCGAGCCCTGAAAGATCACGTCCTCCATCTTGCCGCCGCGGAGCAGCCGGGCGGACTGCTCGCCCAGGACCCATCGCACCGCGTCGGAGACGTTGGACTTGCCGCAGCCGTTGGGGCCGACGATCGCCGTGACGCCGTCCTCGAAGGTCAGGGTCACGCTGTCGGCGAAGGACTTGAACCCGGAGAGCTCCAGCTTGGTCAGCTTCATCGCGCGGATCCTGTCAGGGCGTCGCCTGATCCTGGGTGGTGACCACGAACGAGGGCATCCCGATCTTGCGTCCGGCTTCCTCCGCCTGCTCCCGGGTAGTGTAGGGACCCAGCACGACCCGGTGCGGCTCGTCGCTCCGCTTGGGCTTGAGCACCGAGGCGGGCAGCCCCGCGGCGCGGAGCCGCTGCGACAGCTCGTCGGCCCAGGCGGGATTCTGGGAGCTGCTCACCTGGAGGTACACGGTGGCGCCGCGGGCGGAGTCGGCGGCGGCCGCGAGGGCGGCGGAGTCGGCTTCCGCCGGCACCGGCTCGTCCTGGGCCGGATGCCAGGCCAGCGGTATGAACAGATCGTCGGTGCTCTCGTCGATGGCCCCCCGCCGGGCGAAATCCTTGGCGCCCAGGTCGAGGGCGACCAGGCGGTCGCCCTGGCGGGTGAGAAGGGTGTTGGGTGAGACCACCTGCGGCATGCTGCCTTCCCAGCGCGCCGGCGCCGCGCCCACCAGACGATCGCGGCCGACGTCGAACACCCAGGCCGAATCGCCGATCGCCGGGCGGATCAGGACCCACTGGCCGTACAGGTCGCCCCGGAGTGCGACCGCGGGGCCCGGCAGGTCGATCTCGTCCAGCTTGTCCCAGGAATAGCGGTCGAAGATCACCAGCACCCCTGTCTCGCGCACCACGTAGAGCCGGTGCCCCGAGGGGGAGAAGAGGACGGCCTTGGCGCCGTCCACGTCCAGGGTGCGGGGCTTCTCCTTGCCCTGCGTTTGATACACCGTCACGCCCGAGGACCCTGCGACCGCCACCAGATCGCCCCAGAAGGTCTGGGTCATATCCCCGTCGGCGACCGCGGTCGTCGTGGGGGCCTGGTCGGGGCCCAGCACCTCGAGGCCGGGCTTCTTGCCGCCCACCCGGGCGAGCACGCTGCCCGACATGGTCGCGTTCAGCTCCTGCGGAGTCCCCTGGAGCTTGGATCGGAACCGCACCGGCGTGCGGCGGACGAGCTGGGTGACCACCTCGGCGGTGTCGATGGTGAACAGGGATCCGTCCGGACCCACGAACGCGTTCCGCACCTGCTCGGTGTAGGTGCGAACCCGGTGAGTCTCCAGGTCGATGCCGACGACGTTGCGCTTGCGGTCGAGGAAGTAGACGACGCCCTGGTCCGGGTCGGCGCCGACCAGGCGCTCGAGCGGCGGCAGCTTGTCCTGCATCTTCCAGGAGGAGGCGTCGAGCCCCGGCACCCGGTAGAGGCGAGCAAGGCCGCCGTCGCGGGGAACCCGGAGGAGCGTGGCGGTGGCGGGGCCTCGTCCCACGGCGGGCAGATTGCCGGACGCCAGGTCCGGCTCCCCACCGCAGGCGGCGAGGACGGCCAGGGCCAGTGCCGTGGTCCAGGCTCGTAAGAGATTCACGCCAGAAAAGATAGCGGGGCGGCGGGGTCGCGGGGCAGTGGGCGGCTCCCGGCCGCCGCCGCCCCGTGACTCGCTCTAGTAGGCCGTACCGAGGCTGAAGGTCCAGAGCCCCGTGACCGCGGGACGGTCCAGCGGGATGGCGTAGTCCAGCCGGCCGATGGCGAACCCGAACAGGTTGGCGCGCAGCGAGGCGCCGATGGTCTTGAGCGGGGCCCGCACGGTGGACTGGTTGTCGCTCGCGAGACGGTTCCAGCGGATGGTGCTGCGATCGTCCCAGATCAGGCCCATGTCGTAGAACGCGGCGATCTCCATCGGGGGCAGGATCACGGCACCGCTCGTGGACGGGCTGAAGAGCGGCATGCGCAGCTCGAACGAACCCAGCGCCAGCTGGGTACCCACCAGGCGGTCGAGCTCGGCGCAACCGGTCTCGGTGTCATCCTGGGCGGCGCTGAGGCACTCGTTCCGCCGGTACGAGCCCGAGGTGTTCCCCCGGACCAGATCCGTGCTTCCCGCGAAGATGCGGAACTCGTTCGCGTCTCGCCCCACCCGACCGTAATAGAGGAACCGGCTGGCGAACACGAAGGGCCCCGGCAGCCCATCGTAGCGCCGATAATCGGCGGTGACCTGGGTAAACGTCCAGCTCCCGATCGAAGGGGCGACCTCGATCCGGTAGCGATGGCCGTAGAACGGACTCACGTACCCGGTCAGCGAGTTGTCGAACACCATGGCAACGTTCGGCTGGACGTAGGTCACGCCCTTCCGATTCTGGGTGTCGAGGAACGGGTCGTCGGTGGGAATGCCCGTCCTCGGATCGAAGGGCTCCTTCACCTGCAGGATGGCGTCGTCCACATTGGCGAAGCGCAGCCCCGTCTCGATGCGTCGGAACCGGCTCACGGGGTAGTACGCCGAGGCGAACACCGAGCGCACGATCAGGCGGCGGATGTTGGTGACGAAGATGGCCTCGCCGGGCCGGGGGCTCGCTATGACATCGCTCGGCTCCAGGAAGTAGTACGGGTCCTGGGTGATCCCGGTGGCCCAGTTGATCCGGTGGCTCAGGTTGGCGTAGGCCGCCAGGATCTGGGCCTCGTTCACGTGACCGTTCACGTAGCCTGCGAAGACCAGCTGGTGATTGCCCAGCATGTCGCTCATCGAGATCGCGGACCCCCCGTAGAACCCGCGGCCGAAATTGCCGCTGGTGTACCCGATGTTGGGCCGGGACACGTAGTCGGGAGTGAAGCTGACCCGGTACTTCTTGAGGGTGAACTCACTGGTGTCCGGTAGGCTGAAGTCGGCCGAATCGAGCAGCGCGGCGATCGAGACCGGCTTGGTCACGATGCTGGTGTCGCCGGTCCGGGCCACCTCGCCCGAGGAGCGGAAGCCCGACGGGGTCCGGTAGATGGAGCCGCCCTCGCCGACCTGCCCGCGCACGTCTTCCCGCACCTGGAGCGAGCGGGTGGTGTCGATCGGCGGCGTCGCCGCCAGAATGCTCGTGCTGTCCACCGCCGCCGGCCGATACGGGGCCCGCCGGAGCGACCGCGGGTTGGTAAGGCTGTAGATGTCGTACTTCCCGGCCTCGTAATACACGAACGCCAGCCGGTCGGCCTTCGGAGCCCAGCTCAGCACCGGTGAGAGCGGGGTGATGCCCTGCGCCCCGGTATAGAAGTCGGTGAGCTGGTAGACCTCGTGCTCCTCCATGTCGTACAGGAAGATGTTGCTCACCCCGTTGCGGTCGGACACGAAGGCGATCGAGCGGCCGTCCGGGGCCCACTGGGGACTCACGTTCTTGCCCTTGTCCATCTTGTCGAGCACCCGGATGTTCCCCGTCGCCAGGTCGTACTGGGCGATCCGGAAGTTGCCGATGGCCAGCGTGTGGAAATCGGTCTCCGGGCCGCGGTCGGTCGCGAAGGCGATGGTCTTGCCGTCGGGGGACCAGACCGGGTGCAGGTCGGCGTACTTGTCCTCGGTGAGGCGCCGGAGTCCGCCGCCGTCCCGGTTCACCACGAACAGGTCACTGAAGCCGCCTTCGTAGCCGGTGAAGACCAGCTGCTGCCCGTCCGGGCTCCAGGACGGCGTCGTCACGCCGCTGAGCTTGAGCTTGATGCGATCGACCGGACGGTTCTTGGCCGCGTCCACCACCACGATCTCGTCCCTCGCGCCACGCTTGGCGGCGAAGGCGAGGAGCTTCCCGTCGGGCGACCAGTTCGCCTGGGAGTTGATGAACCGGTAGGTCTCGTAGTTGCTGCTGATCCCCGACTTGAGGATCCGGTGCTTGGGCTTGCCGGTGTGCCCGTCGGCCAGCCAGAGGTCCACCGAGTAGAAGTCCTTCTCGGTGAAGTAGGCCACCAGCGACCCGTCGGGCGAGAGCGCGGGGGCGAGGTGCAGGGTGCCTTGGGACTTCTTCTCGGTGAGCAGCGCGTCGGCGACGGCCTTGGCCCTGGCCCGGGCGCCGAGCTCCGGCAGGTAGCGCTTCTGCACCGCATCGCGCCACTGATCGGAGAGCTGGTCGAGGTTCAGGCCGATGGTCCGCCGGAACGCCGGCTCGATTCCACCGGCCAGCGTCGCCTTGAGGATCGCCCCCACGGCCTCGTCACCCCAGCGCTCGGCCACGTAGGACCAGAGCGCGTGCCCGAAGCGGTACGGGAAGTACTCGTAGGGATCCAGCGTCATCTGCTCGATCGTGGGCACCTTGCCCTCGAGCGAGGCGTCGCGGAGCCACATCGCGGTCTCGGAATTGATCGGACCGAGCGAGAGGAACTCCGCCATGCCTTCGGCGAACCAGAGCGGCGGGGCGATGGCGATGAGGGTGGAGATGCCGGCGCCCGTGCGGCCGCGGGACCAGATGTCGTACTGGAACTGGTGCGCCATCTCGTGCATCAGCACGTGCTCGAAATCGGCGTAGGAGCCCGTGAACGGCATCACCGCCCGGTTCCGGGCGAAGTCGGTCACGCCGCCGGTGCTCTCGCCGCCCACTTCGGTCGCGTTGGTCTGCTGGAAGTCGGCGCTGGAGGCGTACAGGATGATCGGCTTGCGCTCCCGGAACTCGTGGTTGAGCACCTTGGAGAGCCGGGCGTACGAGCGCTCCGCCATGCGGGCGGCATCCATCGCGGCCACCCGCTCGCTCTCGTAGAAGTACACGTCGAAGTGCTCGGTCTGGATGATCTTGAACTTGAAATTGGTGTACTGCACCTTGTTCCGCCCGAAGTACTGGGCGGACGCCAGGCCAGGCATACCGAGCAGCAGGAGCAGCAGCGCCGGGGCGACGCGTCGAAGCATAGGGGTCCTCATCACGTGGAGCTGGGGAGCAGCTCCGGGGCATCGTCCCACAGACGCTCGAGCTGGTAGAACGACCGCGTCTCGGGATGAAAGAGGTGGACCACGAAGTCCACGAAGTCGAGCAGCACCCACCGGCCGGTCGTCAGACCCTCGACGTGGTGGGTGTGGTGACCGCGACGGTCGAGCTTGTCCATCACCGACTCGGCGATGCCGCGCACATGGGCGTCGGAGGTGCCGGAGGCGATCACGAAGAAGTCGGTCGCGTCGGTAAGCCCCCGCAAATCGAGTACCACGAGGTCGTTGCCCTTCAAGTCCTGGATGGCGCTCAACGCCAGGCGGAGCGCCTCGGGAAATCGCGGCGTCACCGACCGGTCCTGTACCGCATCATGTGTCATTTCCTCAACTTCCCCCGCCGCGTTCCGCGAGGCGGGCGGGGGTGCCGTCCTCGACCTGATAGAAGATCGCCCACGCGCCGGGTCCCACGTGGCTGGCCAGGACCCCGGTGGCGAGGCTGACGAAGCAGTCCCGCGGGTGATAGGCCGCCACCAGGGCCTCCCGGACTCGCTCGGCCATCTCGGGCGCGTCCGCATGAGCCACCCCGAAGCGTAGCACCGTCGGACGCGGCGTGAGACGCCGATCCAGCCAGCTCAGCACCCGGGGGACGGTCTGCTCCCGTCCGCGTACCCGATCGAGCGGCACCACCCGCCCGGTCTCGTCCAGGGTCAGGATCGGCTTCACGTCCAGCATGCCGCCGAGCCACGCCTTGCCGCGGGAAACTCGTCCGGAGCGGAGGAGATAATCGAACCGGTCGACGGTGAGCAACATCCCCGACCGGGCCCGCACCCGCTCCAGCGCCTGCACGACCTCCGCCCCGGTCCACCCCGCTTCCGCCAGCTCCGCCCCCCGGAGCGCCAGCATCCCGAGCCCGAGCGAGGCGGAGCGGCTGTCCACCAGGTGAACCCCGCTGATGCCCGCCGCTCGGACCGCCGCCTGGGCCGACCCGAAGGTCCCCGACAGGTTCCCCCCGAGCAGCACCCCCACCACCTCGTCGGCCTCGGCCCGGGCATCGCGCAGAATCCGCACGAACTCGGCCGGCGCGGGCTGCGAGGTGGTCGGGAGGTCGCGCGCCTCCCGGAGCCGACGGTAGAACTCCTCGGGCCGGAGCTCCAGCCGGTCCCGGTACGACTCGCCGCCGAAGCTCACCTGCAGCGGGACCAGCGCGATGTGGTGCCGGTCGAGCACCGCGTCCGAGAGATCGGACGCGGTGTCGGTGACTACGGCGACCGGACGGCGCCCCGGATGGGCCAGGCGCCGGTGCTGCGCCCGCATGTCGTCGGCCTTGGTCCCCTCCACCCGGCCCCACCTGGCCGCATAGGTAAAGACGGCCTCGGGGGCATCGGTGTGCACATGGATTTTGAGGACGTCGCCCGCGGCCGCCACCTGCACCGAGCCGCCGAAGGCGTGCATGGCGGAGCGAGCCTCGTTGGCGGTGGGGAGCGCCGCGCCACGCACCAGCAGCTCGGTGCAGAACTGATAGTCTTGCTCCGCCGCCACCTCGACCAGCGCCGCGGGGACGGAGGCCGGCTCCGCCGATGCGGCGACGGGGACGATCGGATCGCCCTCGATGAGGCGGACCACGCCCTCCAGCATGCGCACGAAGGCCTTGCCGCCCGCGTCCACCACGCCGGCTTCCCGGAGGGCCGCCAGCAATTCAGGAGTGCGGGCCAGCGCGGCTTCACCGGCCACCAGCACCCGGCGCATGAACTCGTCCAGGCCGGGCGAGGCCCCTGCGCCGGCCTCGGCGGCCGCGGCCGTCTCTTTCGCCACCGTGAGGATCGTTCCCTCGCGGGGGTCGTCGAGCGAGGCGTAGAGCCGGTCGGTGCCTTCCCGGAGCGCCCTGGCGATAGTACGGGCGTCGGCGCTGTTCCGTTGGCCCAGACCGTCGGCGAATCCCAGGAGGAAGTGGGCGAGCATCATCCCCGAATTCCCCCGGGCGCCGAGCACGGCCGCGCGGGCCATGGTTCCGGCGGTCGCCGGAAGCGTCGCGTCGCCGAGCGCCCGGAGGGCGTCGGCGACGGAGCGCAGCGTCAGGCTGAAATTGGTGCCGGTGTCGCCGTCGGGGACCGGAAAGACGTTGATCCGGTTGATCTCGTCCCGCCCCGCGGCCACCCAGTCCGACGCGGCGAAGACCGCCCGCGCCAGCCGAGGCCCGTCGAGGTAGGCGATCCCGACGGTCATCCCGGGCGGATCACTCCGCCACGACCGAGACTCGGACCTCAGCGTGTACGTCGGGGTGAAGGCGGACCGAGACGGTATGCTCGCCCAGGGTCTTGATCGGGTGCTCCAGCTCGATCCGGCGGCGATCCACCGTGTGCCCCTGGCGGCCCAGCTCCTCGGCGATGTCCTGCGCCGTGATGGAGCCGAACAGCTTCCCCTCCTCGCCGGCCTTGCCCGCCAGGCGGAGCTGAACCGCGGACAGCGTGGCAGCCTCGCGCTCGGCGCCGGCCCGCTCCGACTGGAGACGGACGCTCCGGGCCTTGGTCTCCGCCGCGATGCGCTTCTTGTTGCCTTCGGTCGCCTCGTAGGCGAGGCCGTGGGGCAGCAGGTAGTTGCGCGCGTACCCCGGCTTGACCCGCACCAGCTCGCCGGCCTTGCCCAGGGTCTTGATGTCTTCGCGCAAGATCACTTCCATCATCGCTCAAAGCCTCCGGTGACGGGCGTCAGGCGACGCCGGAAATCTAGCCAGGTGTCGGCGAGACCGAGCAGGGTCAGTCCGCCGAGGACGAACGGCAGCAGCAGCAGGGTGACGGCCGCGAGGGCCACCAGAACCGGTGCCGGCACCCGGCCGGCGATCGCCGCGAACACCGCCATGCCCCGGACGGCGTAGAGCGCGGCCCAGACCAGGACCAGATTGTCGCCGATCACCCGCACGCCGGGGAGCGGCAGGAGCAGCAGCGCCACCCCGATCACCAGACCCCAGACCATCTGGTCGTTGAACGAGAAGGCGGCGAACGGTGCCGGCGCCGGCCCGATGGGCCGCTCCGCGATCCGGTGATACCAGGACCAGGCCAGCCGCAGTCCCGCGATCGCGGCGAGCGCGAGCAGCCCCGGATAGAGCATGGACAACGTGTCCGCCATCCCCGCCAGGTCGGCCAGCGCCTCGGTGGCCCCGCTCATCCCGGACCATTGCGCCCGGGCCAGCCGGTCGATCTCGGCCAGGTCGAGCTGGATGGACTGTCGCAGCTCGGCCCACCTGACACCCAAGCCGATCATCCAGCCCCCCAGCGCAATCCCGGCGCCCGCCGTGGCCGCGAGGCACCGGGAGAGCTGGTTGGACGGGCGCCACACGGTCAGGGCCAGATAGCTCCCCGACACCAGCACGGCGGCGGCCCGCACGAACTGTCCGCTCAGGCCCCCGGCCTCGCTCAGCCACAGGAGCGACCAGCTGGTCGCCGCGGCCACCCACACCCACTCGCGCAGGGTGGCCGGACGGCTCAGCAGGAGCAGCCCCACGAGCGGTCCGAACACGAACATCGGCGGCGCTACCAGGAGATAGCCCGCGAAGAGAAGCACCGGGCGCCACCCCGTGCGGGTCAGCCCACGAAACCCTTGATGTAAGGCAGCAGCGCCAGTTGCCGGGCCCGCTTGATGGCGGTGCTCAGCTGCCGCTGATGCCGGGCGCAGGTGCCGGAGAGCCGGCTGGGCAGAATCTTCCCGCGCTCGGTGAGGAAGCGCGACAGCGTGCGCTCGTCCTTGTAGTCCACGACCCGCACACCCGACTCGCAGATCGCGCAGGTCTTCTGGGGGCGCCTCATTCGTCGTCCTCCTCGTCGCTCTTGCCCGCGGTCACCGGCACCGGCTGGGCGCCCTCGTTGACCACCACGAGGAACCGCAGCACGCCCTCATCGAGCTTGATGGCGCGCTCGAATTCAGGCAGCGCGGTCGCGTCGGCCTCGAACTTCGCGACCACGTAGTAGCCGGTATCATGCTTCTTGATGGGATAGGCCAGCGTCCGCTTGCCCCACTGGCTGACCTGGGGAGGCTCGGCGCCATCCTGCTGGATGAGTGTGTGGAAGCGCGCGAGGCGCTCGGTGATGGCGGTCTCTTCGAGCGCACTGTCGAAGATATAGACCACCTCGTACTGGCGGGTCATGGACACCTTCCTTCGGTCTGAGTCGCCCCGGGCCGGTGCGGGCGCCGGGGAGGATGGTTTGTGAGGCGGGAAGTATAAGCCGGGCGGCAGTTTGAGGCTACCCCCGCCTAGCTGCTGAAGCGGAAGAGCAGCACGTCCCCGTCCTGGACCACGTATTCCTTGCCCTCGGCTCGGGCCAGTCCCTGCTCGCGGGCCCCCTTCCACCCCGCCACCCGGACGAAGTCGTCGTAGGCGACCGTTTCCGCCCGAATGAACCCCTTCTCGAAGTCCGAGTGGATGACCCCCGCCGCCGCCGGGGCCTTGTCGCCCTGGTGAATGGTCCAGGCCCGGACCTCCTTCTCTCCGGCCGTGAAGTAGCTCCGGAGTCCAAGCAGATGGTAGGCGGCGTGGGCCAGCCGGTCGAGCCCGGATTCGCTCACGCCGAGCGACTCGAGGAACTCGGCCCGATCCTCGGGTGCCAGCTCGGCCAGCTCGGCCTCGACCTTGGCGGAGAAGGTGACCACCTCGGCAGCCTCACCGTCCTTGCCCAGGGCAGCGCGCAGGGCCGCCACGTGGCTGTTGCCCGAGGCCAGCTCGTCTTCCGCGACGTTGGCCGCGTAGAGCACCGGCTTGCTGGTGAGCAGGTTGAAGCCGTGGTACGCCGGTGCCTCCTCCGGCGTCGGCACGACGACGCGCGCGGGCTGCCCGGCGGCCAGGGCGTCCCGCACCGCCTCCAGCAGGCGCTGCTCCAACCTGGCCTGGGCGTCCCCGGACTTCGCGGCCCGGGCCGTCTTGTCGAGCCGCTTCTCCACCGACGCCAGGTCGGCGAGTCCCAGCTCGATGTTGATCACCTCCCGGTCCCGCACCGGATCCACCGGGCCCATCACGTGCTGGATGTCGTCGTCTTCGAAGCAGCGGACCACGTGCACGATGGCGTCCACTTCCCGGATGTTGGCCAGAAACTGGTTGCCCAGGCCTTCGCCTTCGCTCGCCCCCTTCACCAGTCCCGCGATATCCACGAACTCCACCGCGGCGGGAACCGTGCGCTCCGGTTGCACCAGGCCGGCGAGCACCGCCAGGCGCGGGTCGGGCACCTGGACGATGCCGGTGTTCGGCTCGATGGTGGCGAAGGGATAGTTCGCCACCAGCGCCTTGGCGGAGGTGAGGGCGTTGAACAGGGTGGACTTGCCGACGTTGGGCAGTCCGACGATGCCGAGTCTGAGCATGATCTCCGTGACGCTCTGGTCAGCTGCGGTTGTGGACGGCCATGGCCCGCTCGATGCCGTGCTCCACCCACGACTCGACGGCGTCGGCCATGGGATCGAGGAGCTCGTCGAGGGCCCGGCGCTCGTCGGGCGGGAAGGGGGCCAGCACATAGTCGGCGAGGTCGGCGAGGCCGGCGGGCACCGGGCCGACGCCGATGCGGAGCCGGGCGTAGTCCTGGCGCCTGAGACTGCCCTCCACGCTCTTGAGCCCGTTGTGCCCGCCGGCCGAGCCCGCTCCTCGGAGCCGGAACCGGCCCAGGGGAAGGGCGACGTCGTCCACCAGGATCAGGAGGTCCCGCGCGGGATCGAACTCCGGAAGGGCCAGCAGCGGCGCGAGAGCGGAGCCGCTCCGGTTCATGTAGGTGGTGGGCTGCAGCAGGCGGACCGGTCGCCCGTTCCAGCGGCCTTCGGCGACCCGGGCCCGCTCGCCCCGGCGGAAGCTGCCCAGCTGCCACCGGCCGGCCAGGTGGTCGGCCAGTCGAAACCCGGCGTTGTGCCGGGTTTCGAAGTACTCCTGGCCGGGATTGCCCAGCCCGACGATGGCGAGCAGGGCTCAGGCCTTCTTGTCGGCCTCGCCCTCGCCTTCGGCCTCGGCCTTCGGCTTGCGGATGAGCTCCGGCTCGACGGTCGCGGCGGCCTCTTCGGGCACGGCGGCGGGCGCCTCTTCGGCCCGCGGCGCCACCACCGTGCAGATCGGGGTGTCGGGGTCGTTGAGGATGGTGAACTTCTCCGGCTGGATGTCGCGCACGAAGAGCGAGTGGCCGATGGTCAGGGCGGTGACGTCGAGGTCGATGTGCTCGGGGATGTCGGCCGGCAGCACCTCGATCTCCAGCTCACGGAGCGAGTGGTCGAGCACGCCCCCGAAGTTCCGGACGCCGTCGGGGATGCCGATGAGACGGACCGGCACCTCGAGGGTGATCGCCTCGTCGGCCTGGATCTCGTAGAGGTCGAGGTGGATGATGTCGCTCGGGCGGAGCGAGTCCCGCTGGATCTCGCGGATGAGCGCACGGACCGAAGGGCGGCCTTCGATGGCCACGTCCACGATCGTGGTGGCCGCGCTGACGCCGATCAGCATCTTATTGAGCGCGACGGTGTCCACGACCAGCGCCTCGGCGGTCCGGCCGTGTCCGTAGATCACACCGGGCACCTTGCCCTGGCGGCGGAGGCTGCGCGCGGCGCCCTTGCCGGTGTTCTGGCGAATGGCGGCGCTGAGGGTGGCGGTCTGGGCCATGCACGACTCCTTTGCGAGCTATCAGTTATCCGGCAGCTATCGACCCCGATAGCCCTAATCGAACAGCGAGCTGACCGACTGGTCGCTGTGGGTGTACCCGATCGCCTTGGCCAGCAGGCCCGCGATGGAGAGCACCCTGAGCCGATCGAACCGCCGCTCCGGCGGCAGCGCGACCGTGTTGGTGACCGTGACTTCCTTGACCGGCGATGCCATCAGGCGGTCCACCGCGGGCCCCGAGAGCAGGGCATGGGTGGCGCAGCAGTAGATGTCGCCGGCGCCCAATCGCTTGAGTGCGTTGACCGTCTCGGCCATGGTGCCGGCCGTGTCGATCATGTCGTCGGGCACGAGACAGTCCCGTCCGGTTACCTCGCCGACCACGTTGAGCACTTCCGCCACGTTGGCGGAGGGCCGGCGCTTGTCGATGATCGCCAGCGAGGCGTTGAGCCGCTTGGCGAACCCGCGGGCCATCTTGGCCGAGCCTACGTCGGGCGCTACGATCACCAGGTCCCGCAACGTCTTCTGGCGATAGTGGTTGACCAGTACCGGGGCCGCGTACAGGTGGTCCACCGGGAGGTCGAAGAACCCCTGCAGCTGGTGCTGGTGGAAGTCCATTGCCAGCACCCGGTCCGCCCCCGCCATCGACACCATGTTGGCCATGAGCTTGGCGCTGATGGCCACCCGCGGCTGGTCCTTCCGGTCCTGCCGGGCATACCCGAAGTAGGGGATGACCGCGGTGACCCGGGCCGCGCTGGCCCGCTTGGCCGCGTCCATGAGGAGCAGCAGCTCCATCATGTTCTCGGCCGGCGGGTTGGTGGGCTGGATGATGTAGACGTCCCGCCCGCGCACGTTCTCGTCGATCTTGACGAACAGCTCCCCGTCGGCGAAGCGCCGCAGGGTAACCTGACAGAGCGGCTGCCCTAAATGGGCAGCCACCTCTTCGGCCAGGGCCCGGTTGGCCGACCCGCTGAGGAGCAGCATCTGGCTGCGCGAAAGCGACAGGTCCGTCATATCCGAGCCCGCAAACCTACTTGGTCACAGGGGTTACGTCAACGGTCCGGGTTTCCGACCTTACCGAGGCGCAGAACGTGTCAGTAGCGAGGCGCCGCCACACGTGTCGCCGGGACGCCAGGGTGCGAAGATCTTGGTGGATAGGCCCGTAGGCGCTTGTGACGCAAGTCATTGCAAAATTCTTCATTGTTCACCCATTTGACGATCGACGGATGGCACGCAACTAGCACCCGCCCTCCGCGGGACCAGCAGGCTGGGTCCCCATTCTCATTTACCACACAAGGCCTCAGGCCGGGAAAACCCCGAGCTATGCGATCGCATCGTGTCATCGCAGTCCTGTTCGCCGGTGTCGCCGCCGCTGCCTGCGGTGGGGGCGACGGCAACGGCGGCAACGGTAACAATCAGGATCCCGTTGCGGCGTTCACCGCCCCGTCCTGCACGGTCGGCGTGCCCTGCCAGTTCACCGATGCCAGCAGCGACCCCGATGGGGCGGACGACATCGTCGCCTGGGAGTGGGACTTCGGCGACGGCGCCGTCACGCATACCCAGAATCCGGCCCGCAGCTACGCCGCGGCCGGGGACAAGACCGTCAAGCTGACCGTTACCGATGCCTCGGGCGGCACGAGCTCGGTCCAGCACACTGTCACCGTCGCCGCGCCCAACCCGGGCGGCCCGACGGCCGACTTCACCGTGGCGTGCACCGGGCTCGACTGCACGTTCACCGACGCCAGCACGCCGGCGACCGGTCTCACGTATGACTGGGACTTTGGTGACGGCAGCGCGCACGGCACCGATCAGAACCCGACCCACACCTACGACGCCACCACGGTCACCGAGTTCACGGCGACCCTGACGGTCACCGACGCCAGCGACAACCAGAGCAGCCACGACGAGACGTTCACGGTGAGCCCGCCGGCCGGCTGCGGCGATGCCACCGATCAGACAATCGACTGCACCCTCGACATCACCGACAAGTCGACCGTGGTGATCACCTTGGAAACCACCGACTGCCAAGACGGCAATCAGTTCGACATCACCGCGCCGATCAGCGAGTTGGTCTTCACCAACGGCTGCGTGGTGACGCCCTTGCCCAAGGATTACCCGATCAACGGCGGCAACGCCTTCGATGCCGGCACGCAGCTCACGTTCAAGTTCACCCAGGGTGCCGGTGACCCGGACGATCCACCGCGAGTCCCGCCGCAGATCCGGCTGACGGGGACCTACCCCGACTGGACCATCCTGATCGACGATGGCGGCAACTCGACCGAGCCGGGCGAGCCCGACTTCAACGACCTGCAGTTGACGGTGCACGCGACCGCCGCGCCGTGACCGGCGAGCAGTGATAGTGACGCGCTAGGGATGGCAGTACCCCGCCGGCGGTTCGCCGCCGGCGGGCCCCCCCGCGGCCGGGGCAGGCAGGGGCCGCATCCCTCTCCCGTTTCCCCATAACGCTGAGTAGGAGCTATGCGACCGATTCGATCGCTGTACCTGTGGTGTGCCCCGGTGGTGCTCAGCGCTGCCCTGGGGTGCGGGAAAGACGGCCCGAGTGATCCGGGCGGCGGCGACGACGTCGCGCCCACGGCCGACTTCAGCAGTGCCTGCAGCGGGCTGCAGTGCGACTTCACCGACCTGAGCACCGACGACGGCCAGGTGACCCAGTTCGCCTGGCAGTTCGGCGACGGTAACGGGTCCACCACCCGGAACCCGACCCACGCCTTCGCCGCCGGCGGCGAGTTCAGCGTCGAGCTGACCGTCACCGACGACAAGGATCTTCAGGGCTCGCGCACCAAGACCGTCACCGTGACCCTGCCGGCCAACGGCGCGCCCACGGCCGACTTCTCGGTCACCTGCTCGTCGCTGGACTGCACCTTCGAGGACCTGAGCACGGACGCCGACGGCACTGTCGTCGCCTGGGCGTGGGAGTTCGGCGACGGCGCCACCAGCGCCGACGCGAGCCCGGGCCACAGCTACGACATCGCCGAGCGCACCATTTTTCCGGTGACGCTCACGGTGACCGACAACGACGGGAAGGCGAGCTCGAAGACGGTGGAGATCACCGTGTCGCCGGCGGCGACGCTCAAGTGCGAGGACGCGCCCGGCACCGGGCAGTTCGTCTCCTGCGACCTCGTGCTGGACCAGGACTCCCGCGTCACCGTCAATCTGGAAAGCCGCTCGTGCCAGGCGCACGGGAACACCTTCGAGATGACCGCGCCGGTGCCCGAGACGCTGTTCACCGACGGGTGCTACACGCCCAACACCGGTCCGTTCGCGCTCAACAACGGCGCCGTCTTCGCGGCGGGGACGCATCTCAAGGCGCAAGTCATCTCCGGCGCCCTGAACCAGTCGCTGGCGCCGGCCCTGCACGTGAGCGGCAGCTTCCCGCAGTGGACCCTGACGTTCGACGACGGTGTCGCCGGCGCGGGTGAGCCCGACTTCAACGACCTGGTCATCACGGTGACTGCCGACCCGGTCGAGTAGCACGGCATCCTCTATCGCGCCGTCCGCGGGCAGTGGAGCGCTCGCGGGCGGCGCCGTGCTATGTTACCCTGCTCCATTTTCTCGGTCCGGCGCGGCCGATGACCCGTCCATGACGCTCCCGCGCATTCTCATTCCCGCCTACGATTTCAAGCCTCTGCTGGGAGGAGTGGCCAACTACGTCCATGAGCTGGCGGTGCAGTTCAGCCGCCGGGCCCGGGTCCACGTGGTCAGCCGGAAGCTTCCCGGGATGGAGGATTTCGACCGCGACTTGCCCTACGCCGTCACCCGGATCCGCGTCCCCTACAGCGCCGCGTTCGCCACGCCGCTCTTCGCCCGCACCTTGCGGGAGGTGATCCGCCGCGAGCCGCCCGATGCCATCCTCTGTCCCATGTGGCTGCCGGACGGCGCGGCGTGCCGGTGGGCGCTGGGCGGCAGGCCGATCCCGTATTTCGTCTCCGCCCACGGCACCGAGGTGTTCAAGGACTTCGCGACCCTCCGAAACAGCGTCCGCACGGTGCTGGCCCGCGGGCTCAAGCGGCGCGTCTTCCGTGAGGCGAACAAGGTCTTTCCGGTGAGTGCCTTCACCGGCCGGGCCGTGCTCGAGGAGACCGGCGCCGACGAGGGTCGTCTGGTCGTCGTCCACAACGGGGTGAACCCGGCGATCTTCAAGCGGACGGCGGTGAGCCCGGCCGAGGTGGCGCGGTATCGGCCGCACGGGGAGCGACTGCTTCTCACGGTGGCGCGCCTGTACCCCTACAAGGGCGTGGACCGCATGCTGGAGGCGCTCCCGGCGATAGCGCAGGCCGTCCCGAACGTGAAGTACCTGGTCGTCGGCGAGGGGCCCGACCTTCCGCGGTTGCAGCGGCTCGCCGCCGGGCTGGGCCTGCAGGATCGGGTCTGCTTCCTGGGCCGAAGGACGGTCGCGGAGATCGTGAGCTTGTACAACCTGGCCGATCTGTTCGTGCTTCTCACGCGGGAGGAACCGCCCGACGTGGAGGGGTTCGGCCTCGTGTTCCTGGAGGCTGGCGCCTGCGGGCTCCCCTCCGTGGGCGGGCGGAGCGGCGGCATCCCGGAAGCGGTCGAGGAGGGGCGGACCGGCTGGCTGGTCGATCCCCGCGATCCCCGGGCGATCGCCGCCACCATCATCGATCTGCTCGGGTCCCCCGAACGGCTGCGCCGGGCTTCGGAGCATTGTCTCCGGAGCGCGCCCGCGCGGACCTGGGAGCGGGTCGCGGAGCGGATCCTGCAGGAGATGTTCGTTGGCCGGCGCTCGACCGAGCCGGATCCCTCCTCCGTCCTCGTTCGTGAATAGATGGTCTCCTCTCCCAAGGCCTCTGCAGTGATTCCGTCGCTTCGCCTGCTTCAGAAATCGACCGCTCTTCGAGCTGCCGTGGGCTTCGGCCTCGGCGGCGTCGGCTTCGCGCTGGGCAACCTGCTGCTGGCGCGGGCGCTGCCACCCACAGCCTTCGGCGTGTTCACCCTCTTTCTGGCCCTGGTGCAGATGGGCGCGTCCCTGGCCCCGATCGGGCTCCAAGGCCAGGTCAACCGGCACCCCACACGCGCGGTCTCGCCCGCTCGCCTGCTGCTGACGTCGGCCATCGTCGGCGCGGCCATCGCCGCGGTCGCGTGGGTGGTGTACGGGCTGGAGGCCGCGCTGGTGGCCGCGCTGTTCGTGAGCATCGTGGCCGGCGGCTGCACCCTGGTGGCGTCGGCCGTCTTCCAGAGCCGGCTCCGGTTCGCCGCCGCCCTCGGCCTCTCCCAGAGCTTCGCCCTCGTCCTGCTCGCGATGGGAGCGGCCGCCGTGATCGTCGGCGGAGCCCCGCTCTGGCTGCTGGGGGCGCTGGTGGCGGGACAGTACGTGCTCCTGTCGGTGGTGGGGTGGGGCATACTGGGACGCCGGCGCGCGGAGGGATCGGGGGAGGGGCACTCACTCTGGGAGGGACTGAGCCTGCTCGGGATCACCGCGGCGGCCTTGCTCCTCATGCAGCTGGAGCGCCTGCTGGCACCGAGGCTCCTGTCGCTCGAGGATCTGGCCCGATTCGCGGTGGTGGCCACCCTGGTCGGCTCTCCCTTTCGGATGCTGCAGATGGGCGCCGGCTACACCCTGCTGCCGCGGCTCCGCGCGGCGAGCTCGCCGCAGGCGCGGTGGAAGCTGGTCCGGCACGAGGCGCTGGCGGTCGCACTGATCGGGGGCGCCGGCGGCATGATCCTGCTGTCGGCCGCACCGTGGATCGCCGACCGGCTGCTGGCCGGCAAGTACGAGCTCTCGACGGGGCTGATGGTCGCGGCGCTGATGAGTGGAGTCGCGAAGCTGGCGGACGCGATCGCGACCACCATGGTCTGGGCGCTCGCGAGCCCCCGCCAGCTGGCGATGCTCAATTGGGTGAGCTGGGTCTGCGCGGGCATCGGGGTGGCGCTGGGCTGGCTGGGTGCCCGGTGGGGACTGCTCGGCCTGATGTACGGCGTTACGGCGGCGTGGGTCTGCCGCGGGGCCGTCTCCGGCGCGCTGGCCACCACGCTGCTGGGCAAGGAGTCGACGGCGGGCGCCCTGGAGCCGGGGACGGCCGCGGGGGTGCCCACGTGAGCCAGGCTGCCGTGAGCGTCACCGCCATCGTCGCCGTGCACAACGGCGCTCCGACCATCGTCGCCTGCCTGGACGCCATCGTCGCCCAGTCACACCCGGTGGGGTCGATCCTGGTCATCGACGATGCGAGCACCGACGGGACCGTCGAGCTGGTCCGCGGGCGGCGCGATCCGAGAATCGAGCTCATCGCGCTGGCCAGGAACGTCGGGCCGGCCGAAGCCCGCAACCTCGCCCTCGGGAAGGTGAGAACGGACTGCTTCTGGATCGTCGACGCCGACTGTGTGCCCAGGCCCGACTGCCTGGCGATCCTGTGTGCCGCGCTCTCGACGGATCCCGCCATCGGGATCGTCGGCGGACCGAACCCCCAGAACCCGCGCACGGTGACCTACGCCGCGGCCGCCTTCGATTTCTCGAATCGCTATCTGGTCGATCCGGCGGCGCGGCCAACCGACGTGCCCTACGTGGTGGGCGCCAACATGCTGGTCCGCCGCGCGGTCATCGAACAGGTCGGCACGTACGATCCGGCGCTGAGGATCGCCGAGGACTTCGACCTCTGCGTCCGGGCCCGCCAGGCCGGATGGCGCGTCGTCTTCGAGCCGCGGGCCGTGTCGGAGCACCGCCACCCGCGCACG
>Ga0310810_10002581_pt1 | contig 19519 bp, 20 predicted proteins | sample NCmetagenome_FD_207641 | JGI IMG/M metagenome (GOLD analysis project Ga0310810, IMG submission 207641) | Soil microbial communities from experimental microcosm in Duke University, North Carolina, United States - NC | ecosystem: Engineered > Artificial ecosystem > Soil microcosm > Unclassified ...
TGCCTCGCCAAGGGCCAGGGCAGCCCGGCCGAATGCTTCAATCGTGGCAATCTAGGGTCGCTCGCCCGGCACGCAAGCGCGCCGTGAGACCGGTCAGCGATGCGCTTCGGCCGAGGCGTGACCGGACGACGGCGGCGCCGCGCCGTCAGCCTTGTTCAGGCGCTCGCGCATTTCCTTGCCGGTCTTGAAGAACGGCACCGATTTCTGGTCGACGGAGACATGCGCGCCGGTGCGCGGATTGCGGCCCGTGCGCGCCGGCCGATGCTTGACCGAGAACGCGCCGAAGCCGCGCAGCTCGACACGGTCGCCGCGCGCCATGGCGGCGGTGATCTCGCCGAGGATGGCGTTGACGATATTCTCGACGTCGCGCTGGTAGAGGTGCGGATTCTGAGAGGCGATGCGCTGGACCAGTTCAGACTTGATCATGAATACGCTCGCCGCCCGGGGTCACTGAGATGACGGAGGGTGCCAAAGGGCCAGCAGACCGTCAAGATTTAGTCTCTCGACCGCCGTGGCGCCGCCCCATTCCTGCACCCAGCGCGCGGCGGCCGACAAACCGACGGCATCGAAGCCCCAGGCGGCCACATGCAGGAACGACAGCTCGCTGAAGCGCGGCTCAAGCGGGACATTGCGCACAGGGGTGCTGGCCGGGACCTTCTTTTCCTTCTCAAGCCAGGCGAGCGCTGCCTTTTCGTTGCCAATGCCGTCGATCAGCTTGAGCGGAACCGCCTGTCGCCCCGTGAAAACACGTCCATCGGCGACCGCGGCGAGTTGCGCGTCGCTCATCTGCCGGCGCGACCGCACCAGATCCTTGAACCAGGCATAGCTGTCGAGGACGATCGCTTCGATCGCCGCGCGCGCTTCCGGACTGGTCGGCTCGAAGCCGTTCGGCGCCGCCTTCAGGGGGGACGATTTGATGCTCTCGACCTTCACGCCGATCGTTTTGAGCACATCGCTGAAGTTCGGGAACTGGAACAGCACGCCGATCGAGCCGACGAGCGAAGTATCCTCCGCGATAATGTGCTCGGCGGAGAGCGCGGCGATATAAGCGCCGGAAGCGGCCAGGCCGTCGACGACGACGACCATCGGCTTCTTCGCCTGGAGGTCACGCAGTGAATCGTAAAGCTGCTGCGACCCGGCCGTCGTGCCGCCGGGGCTGTCGATATGCACGATCACCGCCTTGGCGCGCGAGCGCGACAGACGCGCCAACGCCTCGACGCGGTCCTGATTATTTCGGATCAGCCCCTGGATGCGGATGCGGGCGACGTAGTCGCCGGGCTTGGAGAAGCGGCTTGGGCCGACCGCGAATACGGCGCCGGCGATCGCCACGAGCACGACCAGAACTGCCGCGACGCGCCAGAAGGTGAGCTTCCGCCTCAGGCGGCGGCGATCGACGATGGCGTCGGCATCGAGCGACATGTGGCCCTTGTCCTTCGTTCAAGCGGGGGGCGGATCGAGACCCCCCTCGCCTTATCTTACATCCTTCCCGGGCATTCAGGGCACGGTGACGCCGCAAATAAAAGACCCCCGGGATCTGCCGATCCCGGGGGTCGATTTTGCTTGCGGACGACGCTTAGTCTTCGTCCTTGTCCTCGCCGGCGCGTTGCTTGAGCGCGGCGCCGAGAATGTCGCCGAGCGACGCACCCGAGTCGGCCGAACCGTACTGCGCCAGCGCTTCCTTCTCCTCGGCGACTTCGAGCGCCTTGATGGAGACGGCGAGCTTGTGCGTCTTGCGGTCGAACTGGGTGACGCGAGCGTCCACCTTCTGACCGACGGCGAAGCGCTCGGGGCGCTGCTCCGCGCGGTCGCGGGCGAGATCGTTGCGCTTGATGAAGGTCATCAGGTCGGTGCCGACGATCTTGACGTCGATACCGGCTTCCTTGACGTCGGTCACTTCGCAGGTGACGACCGAGCCCTTCTTCATTTCGCCAGCAGCGCCCGACGCCATCGGGTCACCGGCGAGCTGCTTGACGCCGAGCGAAATGCGCTCCTTCTCGACGTCGACGTCGAGAACCTGCGCCTGCACCATGTCGCCCTTCTTGTACTCCTCGATCACCTGCTCGCCCGGACGCTTCCAGTCGAGGTCGGAGAGGTGGACCATGCCGTCGACGTCGCCGTCGAGGCCGAGGAACAGGCCGAACTCGGTCTTGTTCTTGACCTCGCCTTCGACGACCGATCCCGGCGGGTGCTTCTCGACGAAGACCTCCCACGGGTTACGCATGGTCTGCTTGAGACCGAGCGAGATGCGGCGCTTGACCGGATCGACCTCGAGGATCTGCACTTCCACTTCTTGCGAGGTGGAGACGATCTTGCCGGGGTGGACGTTCTTCTTGGTCCACGACATTTCGGAGACGTGGATGAGACCCTCGATGCCCGGCTCCAGCTCCACGAAGGCGCCGTAGTCGGTGATGTTGGTGACACGGCCCTTGAAGCGCGCCTGCACCGGATACTTGGCCTCGATGCCCTGCCACGGATCGTCGAGCAGCTGCTTCATGCCGAGCGAGATGCGGTGCGTCTCGTGGTTGATCTTGATGATCTTGACCTTCACCTGCTGGCCGATGTTGAGCACTTCGGTCGGGTGATTGACGCGACGCCAGGCAATGTCGGTGACGTGCAGCAGGCCGTCGATGCCGCCGAGGTCGACGAACGCGCCGTAGTCGGTGATGTTCTTGACCACGCCGTCGATGACCTGACCCTCTTCGAGGTTCTGCACCAGCTCCTGACGCTGCTCGGCGCGGGTCTCTTCGAGGACCGTGCGGCGCGACACGACGATGTTGCCGCGGCGGCGATCCATCTTGAGGATCTGGAACTGCTGCGGCGAGTTCATCAGCGGCGTCACGTCGCGGATCGGACGGATGTCGACCTGCGAGCGCGGCAGGAAGGCCACGGCGCCGTCGAGATCGACGGTGAAGCCGCCCTTGACCTGGTTGAAGATCGTGCCCGAGACCTTCTGATTGTCGTTGAAGGCCTTCTCCAGCTTGCCCCAGCTCTCCTCGCGGCGCGCCTTGTCGCGCGACAGCACGGCCTCGCCCAGCGCGTTCTCTACGCGCTCGAGATAAACCTCGACTTCGTCGCCGACCTTCAGATCGGCCTGGCGGCCCGGCGCGGCGAACTCGCGCATCGCGACGCGGCCTTCAGTCTTGGCGCCGACGTCGATGACGGCCATGTCCTTTTCGATGCCGACGATCTTGCCCTTTACGACGGTGCCCTCCTGGGGGCTCCCCTGGGTAAAGGACTCTTCGAGCATCGCGGCGAAATCTTCACGCGAGGGGGCGGTTGCAGCAGCGGTGGCCATGAAATCTCCTGTGAGCGAGCGCCGGCGGGTTTGAATGGCGTTCGAAAGCGCGGGCCTTCGATCCCGCAAGACCGAAAGCGGCCCCCGGAATCCCGGAGAGCCGGCGCAAAAACCGTGCTTTTGAACGAGGGTTCGGTACAGGCCGCCTTACGAAGAGGCGCGAGCGGGGCTTTGTCCTCCAACAACGAGGGGCGTTAGTCGCGCCCTCGGCCCGCTCGGGTGGCCTCGACGATGTCGATGGCGGCCCGGATGACGGTCGATATATCCATCTCGGAGGTATCGAGCAAGTGCGCATCCGGGGCTTGCTTTAGGGGGGCGGCGGCCCGGTTCATGTCTCGGTCGTCCCGAGCCTTGATGTCGGCGAGCACCGCCGCCTCGTCCACCGCCCTGCCGGAACCGGCGAATTCGGCCGCCCGGCGGCGGGCCCGGACTTCCGGAGCCGCCGTAACGAAGATTTTCACGTCGGCGTCCGGGCAAATGACGGTACCGATGTCGCGGCCGTCGAGCACCGCGCCGGGAGGCGCCGCGGCGAATTCGCGCTGGAAGGCCAGCAGCGCCGCGCGGACCTGCGGCATGGCCGAGACGATGGACGCGGCCTCGCCGATCCCCTGCGCCTTCAGCGCCGCTTCGTCGAACTTGGCTGGATCGAGCGTCAGCGCCGCAGCGAGCGCGGCGTTCCCGTCGGTCGGCTCCTTGCCGGCATCGAGCACGGCTTTGGCCACCGCGCGATAAAGCAACCCGGTGTCGAGATGGCGCAGGCCGTAATGCGCCGCCAGCCGCTTGCCAAGCGTGCCCTTGCCCGACGCCGCCGGGCCATCGAGCGCGATGATCATGACAAGTCCGCTCCGAGCGAGCGCATCAGTTCGACGAAGCCGGGGAAGCTGGTGGCGATGAAGGCGCCGTCGTCGATGCGCACCGGCTCCTCCGACGCGAGACCCATGACCAATGCCGACATCGCGATGCGATGGTCCATGTGCGTCGTCACTTCGCCGCCGCCCTTCACGCTCCCTTTGCCATGAACGATGAGATCGTCGCCCTCGATCTCGACCGCTACGCCGTTGACGCGCAGCATCGCAGCAGTCGCCTCGAGCCGGTCGCTCTCCTTGACGCGCAATTCCTTCAAGCCGCGCATGCGCGTCGTGCCTTCGGCGAAAGCCGCGGCCACGGCGAGAACGAGATACTCGTCGATCATCGCCGGTGCGCGCTCCGGCGGCACCTCGACGCCTTTGAGTTTCGACGCGACGACGCGCAAATCGGCGATCTCCTCGCCCTCGTCGCGCGTCGCAAGCGTCTCGATCTTGGCGCCCATCTCGCGCAAGGTCGTGAACAGACCGGTGCGCAGCGGATTGGTCATGACGTTCTCGAGCACCAGCTCCGAGCCCGGCACGATGAGCGCCGCGACCATCGGGAACGCGGCCGAGGACGGATCGGCCGGCACAACGACATTTGCAGGCTCGAGCTCGGGCTGGCCCTGGAGCACGATGCGGCGGCCATGCTCGCCGTGCGGCTTCGACACGATTTTCGCGCCGAAGTGCTTGAGCATGCGCTCGGTGTGATCGCGGCTGGCTTCCGCCTCGATCACGATCGTCTCTCCCGGCGCGGCAAGGCCGGCGAGCAGCACCGCGGACTTCAGCTGCGCCGACGGCACCGGGGATTCGTATTCGATCGGGATCGCATCGCGGGCGCCTTCGATCGTCAGCGGCAGGCGGCCGCCTTCGGCCTCCTCGCTCACCCGCGCGCCCATCCGCTCGAGCGGATCGAGCACGCGCCGCATCGGCCGCTTGCGCAAGGATGCGTCGCCGTCGAAGGTCGCCCTGATCGGGCAGCCGGCCACCGCCCCGAGCACGAGCCGGCAACCGGTGCCGGAATTGCCGAAATCGAGCGGCTTTTCCGGCGTCGCGAAGCCGCCGACGCCGACGCCGTGAATGCGCCAGAGACCGTCCTCGCCGCGGACGAGCCGCGCGCCGAGGTCGCGCATGGCCTGCGCGGTGTTGAGCACGTCCTCTCCCTCCAGAAGCCCCGCGACCGTGCTCTCGCCGACGGTCATGGCCGACAGGATGAGGGCGCGGTGGGAGATCGACTTGTCGCCCGGCACCCGGGCGCGGCCCGAGAGGGGGCCGCCACGGCGGGCAGACAGGGGCGAAGGTACGGACGTGGTCACGGGCTGCGAGGTCCTTGAAAACGCGGCCCTCCTAACACGCGCCCTTGGCCCCCGTCACGGCCCGCCGAAGGCTCCCGGCGCTATTGACAGCGCCGCCTCAACTAGCCAAGTGAAGCACCATTCCGGCCATCCCGAGGAACCCTGACCTGTGGCTAAATCCGAGCTTGGCACCAAGCGCGTCTGCCCCGACACGGGCCGTAAGTTCTACGACCTGAACAAGACGCCCGTCGTCTCCCCCTATACCGGCAAGATCGTCCCGATTGCGGCCGCCCCGGTGAGCCGTTCGCGGCCCGAGGCCGTGCGCGCGCCCGTGCCCGAGGAAGTCGAGGTGGCGCCAGAGGCGGCGGAAGCCGAACTCGTGTCGCTCGAGGACGCCGAGGCGGAGCAGCAGGGCAAGAAGAAGCCAGCGGTTGCCGGCGCCGAGCCCGAGGCAGCCGAAGAGGAAGACGTCGAGATCGACGAGAGCCTCGACGACGCCGCCTTCATCGAGGAAGAAGAAGAAGGCAACGACGACGTCACCGACATCATCGGCGAGTCGATCGAGAAGGAAGAGGAGAGCTGATTTCCGGCGGGATCGCTTCGCGCGGGCAATCGAGGGCCAGGTTTCGAGCCAAACTTGCCTTTGCATTCCACGCGAGAAACGATTAGTGATCCCGCTCCCAAGGTGAGGGGCCATAGCTCAGCTGGGAGAGCGCCTGCATGGCATGCAGGAGGTCGGCGGTTCGATCCCGCCTGGCTCCACCAACCTTCGCTCGCTTCGCAAGCGACGACCGGCAAGCCCCACGATGGCTTCCAATAGGTGAAAATGAAGAGCCGCCTGCGGGCGGCTTTTTTATTGCGCCGTTGCTGACAGCGCGCGCTGCGTCATTGCATGATGCGCGCGCAAGAAGCACAGCCGGGGAAACAACCATGCAAGGCAAGATCGCGCTCGAGGAACACTTCGCCATTGAAGCCACGCTCGGCGACTCGAAAGTGTTCGGCGCCCAAGTATGGGACAAGCTCGGGCCGCGCCTCATCGACATCCAGGACCTTCGCCTGAAGGAGATGGACAAGCACGGCGTCGAGATGATGATCCTGTCGCTCAATGCGCCGGCGGTGCAGGCCATCCACGACGTCAAACGCGCCATTGCCGTCGCACGCGAGTCAAACGACGTTCTTGCCGCGCATGTGCGCAAGCGGCCCGACCGCTTCGCGGCCTTCGCGGCGCTACCGATGCAGGACCCGGAGGCCGCCATCGCCGAGCTCACGCGCTGCGTGAAGGAACTCGGCTTCGTCGGCGCACTGGTCAACGGCTTCAGCCAGGCAGGCGCACCGGACACGGCGCTCTATTACGACCTGCCGCAGTACCGGTCATTCTGGCGCGCCTGCGAGCAACTGGGTGTGCCGTTCTACCTGCACCCGCGCAATCCGCTGGCGAACGACGTCCGGGCCTATGAGGGCCATAACTGGCTGCTTGGCCCGAACTGGGCGTTCCATGCCGAGACCGCCGTGCACGCGCTGCGCCTGATCGGCAGTGGGCTGTTCGACGAATGCCCGAAATTGCAAATCGTGCTCGGTCACCTCGGCGAGGGCATTCCGGTCTACATCTGGCGCATCGACGGCCGCAATGGCTGGATGAAGGAGCCGCACCACTACGCGGCCAAGCATGGCGTCGGCCATTATTTCCGCCGGCACTTCCACCTCACCACGTCGGGCAATTTCAGCACATCCGCGCTCGCCAATTCGATCAGCGAGATGGGCGTCGACCGCGTCATGTTCTCGGTCGACTGGCCGTTCGAAAGCGTCGAGGAAGGCTGCGCCTGGTTCGACAAGGCGCAGATGGGCGAGGCGGACCGTCAGAAGATCGGCCGCGACAATGCGATCAAATTGTTCAAGCTGAAGCTGGGCTAGGGCACCAGCGCGGCGCGCGAAGCGCCGCGCCTCGCCTAGTTGTCCTTCTTCTTCGTCTTCATCGCCAGCTTCGACCAGATCGGCTCGTCCGAGCCGTTGCCCCAGGCGATCGGGCGATAAAACGAATGGATGCCGAAGCGCACCAGCTTGTGCATTTCGCGCACCCAGTTCGGATGCACATAAAGCGCATGGTAGTGCGTCGCGGTGCCGACCGCCGGCTCGTAGAGCTTGCCGGCGAGCGTCTCCTTGGCGATGCGGTTGGCGCGCGCCCAGGCGCCGCGCTCGTTGATGCTCTTGCGCTTGCCGTCACAGGCGAAGGTGAACTGGCAGGCGAGATGGCGGTCGGCATTCTGATAGACGACGCCGCAGACGTCTTCCGGATAGAAGCCGGAGAAGACGCGGTTCATCACCACCTGCGCGACCGCGACCTGGCCCTTGTAGGGCTGGTCGCGCGATTCGAAATAGACGGCGTTGGCGAGGCAGCGCTCGGCGCGTGCCAGCGACTTGCCGTCGAGATGCAGGCGCTCCATCGGCGACGGCGGCGGCACGCCCGGCGCCGGCGGCGGCAGCAGGGCAAGCGTCTGCGGCAGCGCGATCGACGGCGTGTCGAGCGCGGTGACGGGAGCGGCTTCGCGCGAGATTGCAGAAGCGTCGATGCTGGCGAGCTGGATCGGCGGCCGCGCCGAGGCGGACGGCGCGGGATCGCGGGCGATCGACGTCGTATCGATCATCGCCGTTTCGACGGCGTCCTGATGCGAGACGGCGGCAAGCTTCTCGACCGGAGAGTCGGTGAGCTTGCGGATCATCGCAGTGACCGAGTGCGGGCGCGACGTGTCCTTGGCGATTGCCTCGGCCGGGATCGGGATGGCGATGAAGGCGGTCGCGACCTCGTCGCGGCGACCGAACGAGAAGTTCTGCAAGCCGTCGCGCAACGAGGCCATCACGACGCTGCGGTCGTGCACGAATTCAGCCGCGGCTTCGACCGCGCGGACGTTCATGAGATCGAGCGCGCTGATCGACAGCGCGGCAATCGCGAACACGACGCAGACGCGCTTGGCGGCGACGAAGACCTTCTCTTCGATGGTCAGATCGGACGCGTCGAAATCGATACTGCGTGTCAGCACTGGCAACCCCCGCTGGCAAACGAAATCCGTCGTTCGAGCGGTGCGATACTAGGGCCGGTAATCAGCTAATGGAGCGCCTTTAAGAATTTTTTGACCAAAGAAGGCAAACGTAGATGCTTAATTTACCAAGACAATTACAATTTTAGCGAACGTCTTAACCCTTCACTCGAATTGATAGCGCGTAACCGCGCTTTCGTTCCACGTCATGCCGTTTCCGGGGCGCTCCGGGATGTGTGCATGGCCGTCCCTGATCGCGATCGGCTCCTCGAGGATGGCGTTCGCCCAGTCCATGTATTCGAGATAATGGCAGGTCGGCGTGACCGCGAGCAGATGCGCGCTGACTTCCGGAAACAGGTGCGACGACATGGGCAATTTGCGCGCGGCGGCAAGCGTCGCCGCTTCGCGCCAGCCGGACACGCCGCCGATGCGCTCGAGGTCCGGCATCACGTAATCGGCCGCGTGCGCGTCGAGGGCCGCCTGCATGCCGAAGGGCAGAGAGAAGTTCTCGCCGATCTGCACCGGCGTATTGAGCGCGCGGCAGAGCGCCGCGGCGCCGGCGTAATCGTCGTGCCGGATCGGCTCTTCCAGCCAGTAGATGTCCTCGCCGTCGAGCGCGCCACCGCGCACGAGCGCCTCGTCGAGCGAGAGCGCCTGGTTGTAGTCGATCATCAGCACCGTGTCGTCGCCGATGCGCTTGCGCACCGCGCGCACCGCCGCGATGTCCTCATCGAGCGTGGCGTAGCCGAGCCGCAGTTTCACCGCGAAGAAACCCATGCCGAGCAGCGTTTCGGCCTCCGCGGCGAGCGCGCCGAGATCGCCCGTGAGACCGAGGCCGCAGCTATTGTAGGCGGGGATCGGCCGCGGCTCTCCGCCGAGGAAGCGCACGAGCGGCTTGTCCGCCGCGATCGCCAGCGCGTCCCACAGCGCCGTGTCGAAAGCCGCGAGCGCCATGCGCACCACGCCTTGCACGCCCATCAGCGCGAAGCGGCGCATGATCGTGTCGTTCATCGCGGCGGGATCGGCGCGCTCGCCTTTGGTAAGAGCGTCGATCTCGCGGATAATCGCGGCGATGCCGGGCGCAGAGGCCTTCAGGTAGCCGAACACATAGCCGCGGCCGGTGATCCCCTCCTCCGTCTCCAGATCGACCAGGATCAGCGGCACCTTCCGCAAGGCCGCCTTGCTCGTGCCCAGCACGAAATTCAGGGGGACCTCCACAGCCCGCGCACGGACGGCACGCACGGTGAGCTTGGGCAGCGGCGGCAAATTCGGCATGTCTTTTCCCCGGCGAAAACGGCGCAAAACCAGTGTTCTTGAAGACTTAACCCGCCCCGCCCATATTAGGAACCGGCAGGCCGCATGACGCGGCCCGCGCCGGGGCGCCAGCCGGGCCCCACGTCAAAGTCGCTTTCAGCGAGGGCTTTGAGCACCGATGACACGAGTTCCGTCACTATCCAGCCCGTTCCTGCTTGGGTTCGACGAGATCGAGCGCATCCTCGACCGCGTCAGCAAGGGCTCCGAAGGCTATCCGCCCTACAACATCGAGCGGCTGCCGCGGGACCCGCAAAACCCCGAACGGCTGCGCATCACGCTCGCCGTCGCGGGTTTCACCCGCGACCAACTCGACGTTTCCATCGAGGAGAGCCAGTTGGTGATCCGCGGTCGGCAGCAGGACGACAAGTCGCGCCAGTTCCTGCACCGCGGTATTGCCGCGCGCCAATTCCAGCGCGCCTTCGTGCTGGCCGACGGCATGGAGGTACTTGGTGCCGACCTGCGCAACGGGCTGCTGGCGATCGACCTGGTTCGGCCGCAGCCGGACCGAATCGTCAAGACGATCGCCATCAATGCCGAGGAATGACGAACTCGTGAGGAAGGACTCGACCGCGTCACGCGTTCATTCAGAAAGGAGTCGAGGGCCATGACCAACGACAAAAACGCCGAACCGAATGGAACCAATCCTGCGGTCACGCAGGAGGCGCTCGCGCATATGGGCGACGGCCGTCTCGCTTACGTGCGGCAGATTCGCTCCGAGAAGTTCGCCGAGATATTTCCGCAGGCGCCGCAAATCGAGCCGGGCGTCGATTTGTTCGCGCTCTATGCGGCCGACGGCACGCCGATCATGCTGACCGACACGCGCGAAGCCGCGGTCGCCAATGCCTGGAGCCAGGAGCTCGAGCCGGTGAGCGTGCACTGATCGCGCTGAATGTAAGCTACGCATATTTGAATTTGTCATCACCGGGCCGCGCCGAAGGCGCGAGTCCCGGTGATCTCGTTTAGAGAGGCAAAATGCCTTGCCAAACGAGATCGCCGGGACAAGCCCGGCCATAACGCTTGAATGCAATTCAATTTATTGGACTACGCCGCGCTGCTCGTCGGCGGTATAGCCAGCACGGCGTAGAGCGCGTCGGCGTCGCGCGAGTCGCGCAGCTTGCGGGCAATCTCCGGATCGCGCAGCAGCCGGGCGACGCGCGCCAGCGCCTTGAGATGATCCGCGCCGGCCGCTTCCGGCGCGAGCAGCAGAAAGATCAGATCCACCGGCTGGCCGTCGAGCGCCTCGAAGTCGATGCCACGCTCTAGCCGCGCGAACAGGCCGAACAGCCGGCCGAGCTTCGGCAGCTTGCCGTGCGGGATGGCCACACCATTGCCGACGCCGGTCGAGCCGAGCTTCTCGCGCTGCATCAGGATTTCAAGAATCGAACGCTCGTTCTGGCCGGTCAGCTCGGCCGCGCGCGACGCGAGTTCCTGCAACGCCTGCTTCTTGCCGTTGACCTTGAGCGCCGGAATGACGGCGTTCGCGGCAATGAGGTCGGTGAGCGTCATGGACGTGTCCGATGAGCGGTGTGAGCCGGCGTCGATTGATGAGGGGGGGTCTGAAGGCGGCGGACCATAGGGACGGCACCCCCCGGCGTCAATGGGCAGACTTGCTCCAAATAAGTGCGGTTTTCCGGCATTGTCAGACGCCGCGGCGCGCTTGGCTGTCCTTGCGGCGACGCTTGTAGCGCCGCAGCCGCTTTTCGATGCGCAGCGCCGCCTGATCGGCGCTTTCATAAGGATCGGGCGCCTGCCCCTCGGCCTCGATCGAGGCGCCGGAATCCAAGTGCAGCACGCATTCGGTGCGGAAACCGAAGCCGTCCTTGCCGACGGTGGCGAAGCCCGAATAGCCGCCTCTGAAATATTTCGTCGTCGCCTCTTCGACGCGATCGCTGATCCGTTCTTGCAGCGCCAGCCCGACGCTGATGTTTTTTCCGGAAACCCGCAACGGCATGCGATTTCCTCCTTATTGTCGGCGGCGTGCGAGACCGCGCCCACTCAGTGTAGGGGGCCGCGCAGCCCGGCGAAAGCCGTTCGCGCACTCGTCCGCGAAGCTCGTGCGTTCCCAAAGCCTTGCAAAGGGGAAAAGTTCCGGACTGCGCGTCGCAGTGCCGCAGCGACGTTATGCAGTCGCCGCCTGCTTCTCGCGCCGCCTCTGCACCGAGGACGGGATGCGCATCGCTTCGCGGTATTTGGCGACGGTGCGGCGCGCAATGTCGACGCCGGCGGATTTTAGTTTCTCGACGATCGTGTCGTCGGAGAGAACGTCCTCAGCGGTCTCGCCGTCGATGAGCTGGCGGATGCGGTGGCGCACGGCTTCGGCCGAATGCGCCTCGCCGCCGTCGGCCGCCGCGATCGCCGAAGTGAAGAAATATTTCAATTCGAAAATGCCGCGGCTGGTCGCCATGTATTTGTTGGCGGTGACGCGCGAGACGGTCGATTCGTGCATGCTGATGGCGTCCGCCACCGTCTTCAAATTCAAGGGCCGCAGGTGCTGCACGCCGTGGGCGAAGAAGCCGTCCTGCTGGCGCACGATCTCGCTCGACACTTTCAGGATCGTCTTGGCGCGCTGGTCGAGCGCGCGCACGAGCCACGTTGCGGTCTGAAGGCAGTCGGCGATGTAGGTCTTATCCTTGTCGTTCTTCGTGCCCTTCGCCACCTGCGCATAATAACGCTGGTTGATGAGCACCTTCGGCAGCGTGTCGGAATTGAGCTCGACCTGCCACGTCCCGTCGGGCGCGGCGCGCACCATGACGTCGGGCACGATCGGCTGCACCGTGGTCGAGCCGAAGGCCAGGCCCGGCTTCGGATTGAGCGCGCGAATCTCGGCGATCATCTCGACGAGATCCTCGTCGTCGACGCCGCAAATGCGCCGGAGCGCGCCGAGATCGCGCCTCGCCAGCAGCTCGAGATGCGCAAGCAGAACCTGCATCGCCGGATCGAGCCGGTCGCGCTCGCGCAACTGGATCGCCAGGCATTCGGTGAGATTGCGCGCGCAAACGCCGATCGGATCGAACGTTTGCAGGACCGCGAGCACCGCCTCGACTTCCGCGAGCGGCGCGCCCAGCTTTTCGGCGACGGTGACGAGGTCGCCCGCGAGGTACCCGGCCTCATCCACCATATCGATGAGGTACTGGCCGATCATGCGCCGCACCGGGTCGGTGAGCGCCAAGGCCATCTGGTCGGAAAGATGCGAGGCGAGCGTGGTTTCGGAGGAGACGTAGGCTTCGAGGTTGTTGTCGCCGTCGCCGCCGCCGCCGCCGACACCGGACCATTCCGAGAAGGCCGGCTGCGGCGCCTCGGGCTGCGCGGCCTGGCGCGGCGCGTCGTCGGGGAAGACGTTCTCGAGCTCGGTGCCGAGCCCCTGCTCCATGGCGCTGCGGCTGGTCTCGAGCTCGTCGCCGGTCCAATCGGACGGGCTCGGATCGTCGCGCGTCTCCGGGCTGGCCTCGGGCTCGGCCGCCGGGCCGTCATCGTCGGCGCCTCGCTCCAGCAGCGGATTGCGCTCGAGTTCGCCCTCGACGTACTGGGCCAGGTCGAGACTGGAGAGCTGCAGCAGCTTGATGGCCTGCATCAGCTGCGGCGTCATCACCAGACCCTGGGTCTGGCGAAACTCCAGTCGTTGCGACAAAGCCATCGGGTTTCCGGCGGAAACTGGTCTGATTCTTGCTTCGGTCAGACTATACCAGTTCGCCCCGGCGGGCCACACGCGATTCCGCAGTGCGGGATCGCTCAGATATTTTACAAGACTGACGCGGGATAAGTAATCAGGCAGCCGCCGAGCCGCCTTGGCCTGAACCGGCTCAGAGCCGGAATTCCTCGCCCAGATAGAGCCGGCGCACGTCGGGATTGGCGACGATGTCGTCCGGACGGCCCTCCATCAGCACTTCGCCCGAATAGATGATGTAGGCGCGGTCGGTCAGGCCGAGGGTCTCGCGGACGTTATGATCGGTGATCAGCACGCCGATGCCGCGATTGGTCAGGTGGCGGACGAGCTGCTGGATGTCGCCGACGGCGATCGGGTCGATGCCGGCGAAGGGCTCGTCCAGCAGCATGTAGCTCGGCCGCGTGGCCAGCGCGCGCGCGATCTCGACGCGGCGGCGCTCGCCGCCGGACAGCGCGATGGTCGGCGTCTTGCGGAGGCGGGTGATGTTGAACTCTTCGAGCAACGCGTTGAGATCGGCCTCGCGGCGGCGGCGGTCCGGCTCGACCACCTCCAGCACGGCGCGGATGTTCTCCTCGACATTGAGGCCGCGGAAGATCGACGCCTCCTGCGGCAGATAGCCGATGCCGAGACGGGCGCGCTGATACATGGGCAGCGGCGTGACGTCGTAGCCGTCGAGCTCGATGCGCCCGCGGTCGGCCTTGATCAGCCCGGTGATCATGTAGAACACCGTGGTCTTGCCCGCACCGTTCGGACCCAAAAGACCCACCGCCTCGCCGCGCCGGACATAGAGCGTCACGCCGCGCACGACCATGCGGCTGCCGAAGCTCTTCTCGACGCCGTGCGCCGCAAGATAAGCGTGGCGGACCTGCTGGCGCGGATCGGCCTCGCGCCGCGTGCGCGCGGCAAGCTGCTGGCCGGCCTGCGCCGCGTTGCGGGCGGCCGGCTGCGGCTGGGGCGCGCGGGCGTTTGCGCCCGTGGCGCCGTCGCGCCGGGCGCCGCGCTGAAAAATCGAGAGGATATTCACCAGTGTCCCCCGCCGCGCCGGATCGCTCGTGCGCGATCCCGCACCGGATGCGGAACCTTACCTGATTCCCGACTGCGGGGAGCGGAATGCGGACGGCCGGGCAACGGGGCTACCGTGCGCCCGGACGCGGCGCATTGGCCGCGCCGCCGGGCTTCATGTCGGGCATTCCGCCGCTGCTCGGCAGGAACAGGCCCTGCACGCGGCCGTGGCCGTTCTTGGCCGATTCGACCCGCGAGACGCCGCTCGTCAGGTCGACGATCAGCTTGTCGCCGCGCAGCACGTTCTTGCCCTGCGTCATGACGACGTTGCCGGTGAGCGTGACCGTGTTGCTCGGCATGTCGAAGAGGCCGAGATCGCCGGTCGCCGTCTGCTCCTTCTGCGTGACGATGACGCCGCCGCGCGCCTCGAGCTTCTTGATCTTCTGGTTGCCGCCGGGGCCCGGCTCGGCCTGTTGCATCGGCTTGCCGCCCTTCGGCGCGGCCGGTTTCACGTCATCCTGCTCGTAGAAGACGACCAGCGACTTGCAGCGCATGTCGGTGTCGCCTTGCTTGACGTGCACGTTGCCCGAGAAGGTCGCAACCTTGTCCTTGTCGCGCACCTCGAGCGTGGCGGCGTCGATGTGGACCGGCTCATCGCGGTTCTGCGAGAAGCCCTGCAATGCGTTGGGCGGGCCCTTCGACTCTTGCGACGACGCGTGCGACGGCGCCTGCGATCGCGGCTGCGCTTGCGCGAAGGCGACGCCGGCAAGAATTGCAATAACTGAGAAAGCCACGCTGCGCATCACGGCTTGTCGGCTCCGGCTTTCGCGGTCTGCGGCGTCTGTTCGCCAAGATGATCCAGCACCAGCGTGACGCCGTTGGTGAAGCGCACGAGATCGCCGGAGTCGAGAATTTCGAGACGATTGGCGTCGAGCTGGCCGCGCAGCATCTTCAGCGTCACCGGCTTCTCCGACAGCACGTTGCCCTTGCCGATGTCGACGGTGGCTTCGCTGAGCTTGCCTTCATACTGGTTGTTGGAGACGCGAATGTCTTTCTCGAGTTTCAGCGTCTCGGTCTTCGCATTGTAGAAGCCCGTCGCGGCCGTCATCAGCGTCACGGTCTGGTCCTGCATGTGCACCGTGGCGCGGAGATTGTGCAATTCGACCAGGTCCGGCTTGGTCAGATCCTGCTTGGCTGCCTCGGCGGACAGTTCGTAGGGCCGCGCGTCGTGGGTGAAGCCCGCGAGACGCGGCTTCTCCATCGTGATCTGCGTGCCGGAGACGACGAGGTTGTCGATGTTGACCGGGAGCTTGTTGAGCATGCGCAGCGGGTTGAACCAGGTGATCAGGATAGCGACCGCGAGCATGCCGACGACCGCCACCGGCAGCGTGACGCGCAGAATCCGCACCAGACGGCTGTGCCGGCGCGCGGAGCGGAAGGCGCGATCGCTGTCCGAACGGCTCATCGTCCAGTAGGAGCGCGCCGTCTGCGGATCGGTTCTGGCGGTGATCACACGGTTCATGCGGTGGTCCGGTGCGGACTCCGGTTCAGCGTCCCTGAGGAGGCTCCAAGACGCCCCGGCCCCTCATGGCGGCAGAATGTGGCTCCCCGGCGGCGCCTCGACCGGCCGCGCCGATTCCCTCAACGACGCAACAGCTTACACGGAATGTGAAAAAATGTCCTGATCCGCCCAGCCGGCGAGGTCGAGACGGGCCCGATCCGGCAGGAAACGGAAGCAGGCGGCCGCAAGCTCTGCGCGGCCCTCGCGGGCCAGCATGGCGTCGAGACGCTCGCGCAGCGCGTGCAGGTGCAGCACGTCGCTGGCCGCGTAAGCGACCTGCGCATCGGTGAGCGTATCGGCGCCCCAGTCCGAGGATTGCTGCTGCTTGGACAGGTCGACGCCGAGCACTTCGCGCGCGAGGTCCTTCAGGCCGTGCTTGTCGGTGTAGGTGCGGGCGAGCCGCGAGGCGATCTTGGTGCAGTAGACCGGCTGCGGCATGACGTTGAAGGCCTTGGCCAAGGCCGCCAGGTCGAAGCGGGCGAAGTGGAAGAGCTTGACGATCCCCGGGTCGGCGAGGAGCCGCTCGAGGTTCGGCGCCCGCGTCTGGCCGGCGCCGATCTGCACGACGTCGGCCGAGCCGTCGCCGGGCGAGAGCTGCACGACGCAGAGCCGGTCGCGCGCCGGGTCGAGCCCCATGGTCTCGGTATCGATGGCGACCGCGCCCTTGTAGGCGGAGAGGTCGGGAAGGTCGCCGCGGTGCAGGCGGATGGTCATTGCGGCTTTCCGGCTGGGAATGGCGGCGCGGGCCGGCGTCATTCCTCGAAACAGTAGGCGAAACTGTGCGGCGATGGTGCCCAGGAGAGGACTCGAACCTCCACGGTGTTACCCGCTAGTACCTGAAACTAGTGCGTCTACCAATTCCGCCACCTGGGCACAGGCGGCTCTAGGTATTGGGCCTAAACCCCCTTGTCAATTGAGGCCTTTCTGGCCGCGCGCCCGGCCTGTACAGCGCGGGTGCGATCGGGTATTTGCCGCGATGGCCGGGCCTTTCGCCGGTTCCCCTCTGTTACCGAAGCGAGAGCGGCATGCCCGCACGCAGTCCCTACGACACCCTCGTCACCGTTTACGGCGGGTCCGGCTTCCTCGGCCGCCACCTGGTGCGGGCGCTGGCCCGTCGTCATTACCGCATCCGCGTCGCCGTCCGCCGCCCCGACCTCGCCTTCCACCTCCAGCCGCTCGGACGCGTCGGCCAGATCAATCCGGTGCAGGCGAACCTGCGCAACGCCGAATCGGTCGAGGCTGCCGCGCGCGGCGCCGACGTCGTCGTGAATCTGGTCGGCATCCTGTTCGAGCGCGGCCGCCAGCGCTTTACCGCCGTCCACACCGAGGGCGCGGCGAACGTCGCCCGCGCCGCGAAGGCGCAGGGCGCCAGGCTCATCCACGTCTCGGCGATCGGCGCCGACGAGAATTCCACCAGCCAGTATGCGCGGTCCAAGGCGGCCGCCGAGGCGCTCGTGCGCGAGATCGTGCCCGAGGCGATCGTCATGCGGCCGTCGATCATGTTCGGCCCCGAGGACAATTTCTTCAACCTGTTCGCGTCCCTTGCAAGGATGTCGCCGGTGCTGCCGCTGATCGGCGGCGGGCACACGAAATTCCAGCCGGTCTTCGTCGGCGACGTGGCGCAGGCCATTGCAAAGGCGGTCGACGGCGAGGCGCGCGCCGGCGCGACCTACGAGCTCGGCGGCGCAGAGGTCCGCACCTTCCGCGAGATCCTCGAATACATCCTCAAGACGATCGAGCGGAAACGCCTCCTCGTGCCGCTTCCGTTCCTCGTCGCCAAGATGCAGGCGAGCCTGATGCAGTTCATGCCGACGCCGCTGCTCACGCCCGACCAGGTCGAGCTCCTGCGCACCGACAATGTCGTGTCGGCTGACGCTGTCTCGCAGCGCCGCACGCTCCAGGGCCTCGGCATCGCGCCGGAATCGATCGAGGCGATCGTGCCGTCCTATCTCTGGCGCTTCCGCAAGACCGGCCAGTTCCGCACCCAGCCGACGCAGTAGAGAACGGCGCGAATGCCGGTCATCACCAACATCGAGGACCTTCGCCAACTCGCGCGGCGCAAGGTGCCGAAGGCGCTGTTCGACTACGTCGACACCGGCTCCTACGACCAGATCAGCTACCGGGCCAACACCAGCGAATTGAAGGCGGTGCGCTTCCGCCAGCGCGTTCTGATCGACGCACGCGCGCGCAATCTGTCGACGACGCTGCTCGGCGAAAAAGTGTCGATGCCGCTCGCCATCGCGCCGACCGGCCTTGCCGGCCTGCTGTGTGGCGATGGCGAGATGGTCGCCGCGCGCGCCGCGGAAGACGCCGGCATCCGCTATTGCCAGTCGACCATGTCGATCTGCTCGATCGAGGACGTGCGCTCGGCGATCAAGGGCCCGTTCTGGTTCCAGCTTTATGTGTTTCGCGACCGCGGCTTCTCCGAGCAGATCCTCGCGCGCGCGCAGGCGGCCGGATGCACGGCGCTGTTCGTCACCGTCGACCTGCCGCTGCGCGGCCAGCGTCATGCCGACTTGAAGAACGGCCTCGAAGTGCCGCCACGGCTGACGCTGCGCAACGCCTTCGACATCGCCACCAAGCCGGCCTGGGCGATGAGCGTCATGCGGGGAAAGCGCAAGACCTTCGGCAACATCGCCGCGTTTCTCTCCAAGACGTCGCAGACCGGCGCGCTTGCGGCCGGCAAATGGGCGTCGGAGAATTACGATCCGACCCTGTCGTGGGACGACATTGCCTGGATGCGCAAGGTGTGGCCGGGCAAGCTGGTCTTGAAGGGCATTCTCGACGCCGAGGACGCCAAGCGCGCCGCCGACTACGGCGTCGACGGCATCGTCGTGTCGAACCATGGCGGCCGCCAGCTCGACAGCGCGCCGGCCACCATCGTGGCGCTGCCGCGCATCGCCGACGCGGTCGGCGACCGCATCGAGATTCTGTTCGACGGCGGCGTTCGCTCCGGCCAGGACGTCCTGAAGGCGCTCGCGCTCGGCGCCCGCGGCTGCCTCATCGGCCGCGCGCATCTCTACGGACTTGCCGCCATGGGCGGCGCCGGCGTGACCAAGGCGCTCGGACTGATCGAAAACGAATTGCGGCTGAGCATGGCGCTCACCGGCGTTCGCGACGTCGCCGACGTCAGCCGCGATATTTTGTTCGACGATTACAGCGATCTGCGGCGCAACGTGTGACGCGCTTTATGCCTCCCCTCACGGGGAGGAATAAGCAGCCTCACAAAAAATACAGCGCGTAGATGCCGAAGCTGCCGAGCAGGATGCGCCACCAGCCGAACACCGCGAACGAGTGCCGCTGCACGAAGCCGAGGAACGTCTTGACGACGATCCAGCCGAAGATGAACGAGAAGATGAAGCCGACGGCGATGGTCGTGATGTCGCCCGAGTGCAGCAAGTCGGCGCGGCTTTTATAGGCCTCGTATGCGAAGGCGCCGACCATGGTCGGCATGGCCAGCCAGAACGAGAACTCGGCCGCGGCGCGGCGGTCGGCGCCGAACAGCATGGCG
>Ga0310810_10002582_pt1 | contig 19519 bp, 19 predicted proteins | sample NCmetagenome_FD_207641 | JGI IMG/M metagenome (GOLD analysis project Ga0310810, IMG submission 207641) | Soil microbial communities from experimental microcosm in Duke University, North Carolina, United States - NC | ecosystem: Engineered > Artificial ecosystem > Soil microcosm > Unclassified ...
AACGATGCGCAAGCCAGCGCGCGGTTATTTGCCACCGTCGACGACTGGGCCCGTCAGAAGGGAATCAAGCGCGTGCTTGGCCCGATGAATCCCACCACCAACGACGAATGCGGGCTGTTGATCGACGGCTTCGACTCTTCACCCGTCTTCATGATGACCTACAACCCGCGATACTACGTTTCCCTGGTCGAAGCGGCCGGATTCAGCAAAGCCAAAGACCTGCTGGCGTTCCATATCGATCTCGCGGGTATCCCGATGGACCGATTGACTCGCATCGGAGGCAAGGTCAAGCAGCGCAACCCCAATCTGACCTTCCGGCCGGTGCTGCGAAAAACCCTACAGCAGGACATCGGCAAGATAAAGGAAGTCTACAATGCCGCCTGGCAGGACAACTGGGGCTTCGTGCCGATGACCGATGCCGAAGTCGACTTCATGGCCGAACGCCTCAAACCCTTACTAATGGAAGGATTGATCTGGCTCGCCGAGTCCGGTTCCGAAACGGTCGGCTTCTTGCTTGCCTTGCCCGATTACAATATCGCGATGAAACCGTTGAAGGGCCGCCTGCTGACTCCCCATCTGCTCGGTTTTATTCCGTACCTGCTCGGTTGGAAACGGCCTCACCGCACGCGCGTCCTGACACTCGGCGTCAAAGAAAAGTACCGCTCGAAAGGACTCGAATCGGCGCTCCTCATCGAGGGGCTTCGGGTCGGCTTCGAATCGGGCGTAACCGAATCGGAAGCCTCCTGGATTCTGGAAGACAACGTGATGATGCGCCGGGTGTTGGAAGCGATCGGCGGCCGCGTCTACAAAACCTACCGGATCTACGAAAAGCAACTACAGGCCATCGCATAAAAGGCGGGCCGCGCTAAACCGAATCCATGCAGGCAGAAACCACGGATGAACATCGATGGAGACGGATTTTAGCCATAAAACAATACGCCAAAGGCGGCTTCCCAATCACTATTCAGTGATTGGCTTCTGCCGAACAAATGTGTTACGCCAGAGCAGCTCATCAGTGTTTATCCGTGTCTATCCGTGGTTGGACTAAATGGTTGCGGCTAAAAGGTAGGGCCCCCGCCGGGCGATGGCGTTTTTCCGAAAGGCAGAGTTGCGGATTCAGGCAGGCGCGCGCTACTTCTTATTAATTCTAACTTGCCGATGACTTCTGTTCGGACTTCAAGTAGAGCCAATTGCCAAACGGCACCAGGACTGCCGCCGTAAGGGCCCCGGTGAGCACATCTACGGCGTAATGGTAGCGGCAGTAAACCGTCGAGAGGCACAGCAAAATCGCCAGCACCAGGTGCGGATACCGGATTGGTCGCAAATAAAGGAACGAAAAAAACACCGTGCACAGGGCGACGGCGACGTGGCTGCTGGGCATCGCAGCGCCGCTCGACTCAAAAACCCGGTAAACAAACCGCATCAGCTGAAAAAACCAGCCGCTTTGAACCGACTCAGGATACCCGCTGGTCGGCGCCAGCAATCGAACGTTCTCCGGCAGCAGGTAGCCTGCGATGGGATCGAAAAACACGCGTGGACCGATGATCGGCAGGATAATGTAAATGATGTAACAGAGGTAAAACACGAACGAGACGACGGAAATGAAATGAAAGAATTGCCGCCGCTCCCGCAAGAACAGCGCAAACCCGACTCCGCCAATCATCAGGTAATACGAAAAATACGACGCATAGAAGAGTTCGCTGAGCGGCAGATAGGGCATTTTTTCCATCCAGACAATGCTAGGCTGAAACCCAAACAGCGCCTGGTCCCAGCGCACCGCCACCGGGTCCATGAACTCCTTGAAAAACATTCGGTTGATCCAACCCGTCTCGCAGAAAAACCAGATATACAACAGAACCGGGTAGAAATGCCTCAGAAAATCGACGGCTTTGCCGGGCCGTTTGCGCGCATTCCACTCGATTAAAGCGTGAACGGCGACAATCCCGGCGATATGTGCAGCCACCAGCCAGCCCCAGTGCTCGACGGTCGCATTGTGAAACAAAAAAACCAGTAGAATTACGACGAGGGCGTAGACCTGCGTCGCGTAATCGACAAACGTGTAATGCCTCACACCCACTGCTCGCGCCGATACCACTCCAATGTTTGAGCAATCCCGTTCTCCAGCGTCGTCGCGCATCGGGTGCCAATCTCCCGTTCCCACAGCGAGGGATCACAAACCCACCCGGGCGCGCGCAGTTCCGCATATTTTTGCATATTCAACAATGTCGCCCGGCCGCTGATTCGGCTGAAAATCTCCTGGGTCAAACAGACGAACCAAAGCAGGACCGCGGGCAGCGGTAAGGGCATGGTGTGCACCTTCATTTGTGCCGCAATCTGATCGGCTATCTGGCGCCCGGTGGTCACTTCCCTTGAGGCAACCAGGTAGACCTTGCCAGAGGCAATCGGCATGTCCAGACACGTCACAATGGCTTCGGCAAGATCCCTCGCGAATACAACACTTAAGGCCTGGCGCTTGTTCGGCCTCGGGAGCACGTGACTTTTCACCGCCCGAAACATCGACAAAAAACCGGTGTCGCGCGGCCCATATACGGCCGGCGGACGCAGGATCGTACAACTGACGCGGCAGTGTTCCAAAACTTCACGCTCTCCTGCCAGTTTGCTCTTGCCATATTCGGATATCGGCCGGAGCGGGGTATCCTCGCGCGCGGGATTTTCCGGTGTGGCAGGCCCAGTCACAGCAAGGCTGGAAATATGCACCAGGCGTTGAACGGACGAAGCCCGGTTGATCGCCTGCACCACATTGCGCGTCCCAATGTGGTTGACCTCATAATATTCGCGGTACCGGCTCGCCTTGGTACAGCCTGCGCAGTGGATTACGTGCGTGATGCCTTCCAGCGCCTTGTCGAGCGTACTCTGTTCCAGGACTGAGCCAGCACTTCTTTCGAAGTACGGCGCCTCCGAACCGATAAACCGCGTATTGCTGGTGGACCGAAGCAGGATAGCTGTCGGAATTGTACGGGCGCGGAGAACATCGAGAATGTGACTGCCAACAAACCCGGTGGCGCCTGTGACCAGAACTTTCAATCAGGCCAGGCCGAGTTCTTTGCCGACTTTGCCGAGCTTATCCAGCGCGAAATCGATTTGGCTGTTGGTGTGCGTCGCCATGAGGCTAATCCGGATCAGTTCCTGTCCTGGAGCCACAGCGGGATAAACCACCGGGTTGACAAACACACCCTCCTCTTGAAGCCGTTTGCAGAATTGAAACGCCGCCAGCATGTTGCTGCAATAAATCGGCAGGATCGGTGTTTCCGAGTTGCCCAGGTTAAACCCAAGGTGCAGCAATCCCTGTTTCATGCGCTCCGTGTTGCGCCAGAGCCGGGCAATCCGGTCGGGTTCCTGAACCATGATCTCAACGGCGGCCAAAACCGCTGCCGCATTGGCCGGACTCATGCTCGCGCTGAAAATCAGCGCGCGCGAGTGGTGTCGCAGAAAATCAACCGTCGCCGCGTCCGACGCGATAAACCCGCCAAGGCTCGCCAGGGACTTGCTGAATGTGCCCATGATCAGGTGAACCTGGTCGGTTAGTCCAAAGTGATTCGCTGTCCCTGCCCCATGCTCACCCAAAACCCCAATCGCATGCGCATCATCAATCATTACCGCGGCGCCATACTTGCTCGCGATCGAGCACAGCTCCGGCAACTGAATGATGTCGCCTTCCATGCTGAACACACCGTCCACAACCACCAGCTTGCCGGCCTCCGGTTCGATCTGTTCCAGGCGATTCTCCAGCGCCGCCATATCTTTATGCGCGAACCGCTGGAATTTGCCGGTCGCCAACAGGCACCCTTCAACGATACTGGCATGGTTGCTCTTGTCCCCGATGACATAATCTCCCTTGCCGACCAGCGCGCTGATTACACCAAGATTGACCTGGAACCCCGTGCTGAAGAGCAAGACCGCTTCCTTATTGACCAGTTTGGCCAGCGATGCCTCCAGTTCCAGATGGATGTCCAACGATCCATTCAGGAATCGTGACCCCGCACACCCCGTCCCATATTTTTCTACAGCGGCCCGCGCGGCCTCCTTGATCTTTGGATGGTTCGTCAACCCTAAGTAGCTGTTGGAGCCCAGCATCAGGACTCGTTTTCCCCCAATCAGTACCTCGGTATCTTGCGCAGAAGAAATCGTGCGAAAATATGGGTATAAGCCCAAGGCTCGGATCTCCGCGGCGTTCTTGTAAGCCCTGACCTTATCAAATAAGGAAGGAACGTACGGCCCGAGCCTGCCTTTTCCCCGCACAGGGCGATGGTTTACCTTTCGTCCTGGAGCCGGAACCGCTTCCGGATATACCCCAAGCCGCTCTGCCGCGCCCTGTTGCACGGCGGGCGCCTTTTCGTGGTAGATCATATTCAGCGAATCGCCAGCAGACCTTTGTCAGGTCTCCTTTTACGCTTTCTAGCCGGGCTGGCAAGTGGAAATTGACTTTACCCAACCGGGGTCTTGTAGCTCTTTTTTGATGGTGCAATCCAAAGTAGTCAGTTTGTTGTCACATAAGTTCCTATCTATAAATAGTTTACGCAACAGATCCGCCGCTACAGAACCATCGAACCTGACCCATACAGCCACAAGGACACCTCAACGCCATCGTTTGTTTCGTCATAAAAGAGGCGTCCAGCAGTCCGGCTGGCAGACTTAAGCTCCGCGCGACGGCTCGGGCATGATTAATTGTAGGTGAGGAGCGGCATCGACCTTGAAAGGAGCGCGACGGCTACGTCTCGGAGCGCGGAGGTCCCGGTCCGCGGCGGGTTTAGACGGGCTTGAGTTAGGACGGTGTTCGCACCAAGCGTTTTGAGTTGCGCAGGCCTCAGCCGCAAATATCTGCTGCGGGCCGGGACGTCCCGCGCTCCGGCTCCACTCAGACGCGCCTTACCACTTTTAATCATACCCCGCCTGGTTCAGCGACATCTCTGTGCACTTGACCTCTAAGCCCAGCCTCGGGATGCTGTGTGCGCTATAAAAGTTTGAATATATCCATGAAGCAAGCCACACGTCGGATGTTCGGGTTGTTCCTCGTTTTCCTTCTCAGTCAATTGAACCTCGGTGCCGCTTCTCAAACTGGTGCCAAGTCTTCAGGAACCGGTGCTTCACACAAATCATCGCACAACGGCTCGATCGCCCGCACGCCGTATCTCGGGGCAATCGTAGTCGATGCATCCAACGGCCGGGTTCTCTTTGAACAGGGCGCCGATGTAAGAGGCTATCCCGCCAGCGTCCTCAAACTGATGGACCTGCTGATCATTCTCGAGAAAATTGAGCGCCACGAACTTTCGCTTCAGGATCAGGTGCCCGTTAGCGCCAAAGCGGCGAAAACCGGGGGGTCGCAGGTATGGCTTGCCGAAAAGGAATCCTTTCCGCTGGATGACATGCTCTACGCCCTAATGGTGCAATCGGCAAACGACGCGGCGGTCGCTCTCGCCGAAAAGGTCGCCGGCAGCACCGATGGGTTTATCGACCTGATGAACCGCAAGGCCAAAGAGCTCGGTATGAACAGCACCGTCTTCCACTCGGTCCATGGCCTGCCCCCGGCCGCCGGTCAAGAGCATGACGTCACCACCGCGCGCGACCTCTCACTATTGTGTCGTGAACTGCTTAAGCACTCCGACACGTTGCGCTATACGTCGACGCGTGAGCGCACGTTTCGACCCAACGCCGGATCCAAGACCGTCATCATGCGAACCCACAATCACCTGCTGAGTCACGTCGACGGCTGTGATGGCCTCAAAACCGGTTACATTGCTCAAGCCGGCTTTTCGATAGCGGTCACCGCCGCCCGCAATCATCAGCGAATTATCGCCGTAGTTCTTGATAGCACCGATCTGAAGACACGCGATTCCAATGCCGCTACATTAGTCGCCAAAGGTTTCAGCGCTTTGGCGGACGCGACCCCGTCGTCCGCGACGGCTTCGCAACACGCGCGCTCGGCGGCTGGGAACTCCCACTAGAATCCTCGCGCGGTCGACGTTCCGAAGGCCCGAACGCAAAAGCGTGCGCTGGCTCCAGCTTCGCTTTTCTGCGGGGGTATATACCCCATTTGCTCACCGACACGTTGGTGTAGAATCGTTTTTAGTTAGCATTAAGCAAACTACGGAGGGCTTTGTCCCGCCGGAGAGGGATTGTCAGCGAGGCCATACATGTCTGCCGGTTCGAAACTCTCAACCTTCGTCCATCGCCAGGACAACCCCACAAGGCACAGATTCAAAGATGGCTACCGATGCGCCGGTGTCATCGATTCCGTTCGCACCTCTTGAACCACAATTCCATCGATCATCAAATCTTGCAACTTGTCCGAATGAAAGGAGACGCTGATGCCGCGCTATAATAAACCTCCGCAGCCCGTTCACGTCGCCGGAATACATAAAGGTGAGGAATACGCGCTGAGAAAGGGCCGGGAACCTGGCCGTGGTGGCCGGCCCTATCGCTCGGCCCGGGACGCCACCAGCATCAATCCCGAGGCTCGCCAGCCGATCCATCCTTCGATGCCGGAGATGCCACCGCCCTAATCGGGCGTGGGTTCACCTATGTCGAGCACCGATGGCCATACCGCTTCCGCGACCAGTGAGCAAGCACTCGCCACCCTCCGCCGGTTCGCGCAGCGTCGGGCTGGGGCCCAAGGCTGTGAGTTTTGCAGTGAGGCTTTATCGGCTGAGCATCGACACGTGATCGAGGTCGGCACGCGCAATATTGTTTGCGCCTGCACCCCCTGCGCGTTGCGCTTTGAGAATGTAATCGGGCATTGGAAGTTGATCCCACGCGACCCGAAACGCCTCGAAGGATTCCAAATCTCGGATCTTCAATGGAACGCGCTCTCCTTGCCGATCAACCTCGTCTTCATATTTCGGAACTCGGCAGAGAAAAAGCTCGTCGCTTTGTACCCCAGCCCCGGCGGGGCCACCGAGTCGTTGCTGCCCGCGACAGATTGGGAGTCCCTGGTTTCCGATAATCCGGTGCTGGGCGAAATGAACTCGGATGTCGAGGCGCTGCTAATTAATCGCTTAAAGGATGCCCGCGATTATTATCTGGCGCCTATAGATCGGTGCTTCGAATTGGTTGGGCGGATTCGCTTGAACTGGCGCGGGTTCTCTGGAGGTGATCGGGTATGGGCGGAAATTGAGAACTTCTTTGCGACCTTGCGAGCGGATTCGAAAGAAACATCCACGGATGTACAACATGCCTGATTTGAACTTCCAAGTTACCGATGTCGAATCAGCCTCCCACGGTCTGACGCCGGTGTTGGATTTCAAACTGCGGGTAACCGCCTCGCCGGCAACTGAACTCATTCAAGGACTGCTCTTGAATGCCCAGATTCAAATCCAGGCGCCGCAACGCGCGTACTCCGACCAGGAGAAAGAAAAGCTATTCGAACTCTTCGGCCCACCTCAGAACTGGGGACAAACGTTACGCAATCGCCTCTGGACTCATGCGAATGTCACCGTTGGCGCATTCACCGGCGCGAAGGATTTGTCCCTGCCCGTACCCTGCTCGTTTGATTTAAACATCGCCGCAACCAAGTACTTCTACGGGTTGGGATCCGGTGACGTCTCACTGTTGTTTCTCTTCAGCGGTTCGCTTTTCTATGCTACTGCCGAGGGCCGGTTACAGGTCGAACGCATTTCCTGGAGCAAGGAATGTGTCTACCGCATGCCGGTCGCCCTTTGGCGTCAGATGATGGACCAGCTATACCCTAACTGCGGCTGGCTCTATCTCGAGCGTGACGTTCTCGACCGCCTTTACGCTTATAGACGGCGGCATGCGCTTGCGACATGGGACCAAACCATCGCCACTTTATTGAACGTCGCCTCCTCCTCGACCGAATCCCCTGCTCCAACTCCCGAACCGGTGGAGGTCTCCGCATGAACCACGACCTTCTTGAGCAGGTCGTTAACGCAGTGCTCTATGAAGGTTATATCCTTTATCCGTACAGGCCTTCGTCAAAAAAGAACCAACGCGAACGTTTCACCTTCGGCAGAGTTTATCCGCAGGCGTTCAGTCTGGCCGAAAACGGCGTAGAACCCTGCGCCATGCAGACACAATGTCTGGTTCGAGCCTTCGCGGCCGAACCAACTCTCAATGTCAGCGTCCGTTTCCTCCATCCGCTCCGACGCGAGATCGGCTTGCTCACCAGCCCTTTAACTCATTGGACTGGCACTGAGCCCCCGTTTCGCGTGGTGCCGGAACTCAACATCAATGGTAACCTCTATCAAACCTGGCTGGAAGCCGTAGAGCGCCGCGTCGATTCGCCTCAGCAGTGCCTGAACTCGCTCGTGAAAAATCTCCAGCGAGTCTCCTTCCGTTTTGAAGAGTCGCGCGGCATCGAACCCATTTGTGAGGGCAAAACTGTCGTCGCGGTGATGGTCCGTCGTCAGGCACCCATCGAAGGAACTCTCGAACTTCGCGCTGAAACAATCGGTCGCGACCTGTTTCGAATCACAGCAACGATCCTGAATCAAACAGCGCTTCCCGAAACGAATTCCAATGAGGCGGACGCGGTCCTCGCGCAGACATTCGCCTCTACGCATACGGTTCTTGAGGCACACGACGCCGAGTTCATTTCCTTGATGGATCCCGCCCCAGAATACCGACAAGCCGCACAGGCCTGCCGCAACATTGGAACGTGGCCCGTCCTGGTTGGCGACGAGGAAGCGCGCGAGCGCGGCACAATGCTCTCTTCCCCAATTATACTTTACGACTATCCGAAAATTGCGCCTGAGAGCGCCGGCAGCCTATTCGACGGCACCGAAATCGACGAACTTCTCACCTTGCGCATTCAAACGATGACCGACGCGGAGAAATTTGAAATGCGCCACGCCGACGAACAGGCTCGCCGGTTGCTCGAGCGCACCGAGAGCTTGCCGCAGGAACGCCTCTTGCAGATGCACGGAACCATCCGTCAACCCGCCACCCCGCGACCGATCGAATTTGATGATTTTTTTGGCGCCAACATCCCTATCAAAGGCACGACGGTAAACGGCGTCTTCCTCAAGCCTGGCGACCGGGTCCGGATTCGTCCGATGTGATGGACATGGCGCTTAGCGGACGCCTGGCCGTTATCGAAGCGATCGAAGAAGATCTCGAACATCGCATCCACTTGGCTCTCGTGTTGGAAGATGACCCCGGCAAGGACCTCGGTCTGTTGCGTCAGCCAGGTCACCGCTTTTTCTTCGCCGCCGATGAGGTCGAGCCGGCATTGGAAACTACGGCAAGTGTTGCTGCGACATCGGGCCAAACGTGAATAATCTCGAACGATAGCGTGAACAATAACCAGTCCATATTGATCGCCGGGGTTGGCAATATCTTCCTGGGAGACGACGCGTATGGAGTCGAAGTTGTTCGCGAGTTAGCTCAACGGGACTTAGCCCAACAGGTCCACGTCATTGATTTTGGCATACGCGCCTATGACCTCGCTTATGCCCTCACGGAACCGTATGAGGCAATTATCCTGGTCGATGCGGTTCGCCGAGGAGCACTGCCAGGTACGCTCTACCTGATTGAACCCGACTTGGAAACGCTTTCAGCAAAGCCTTCCGAACTGCCGGATGCGCACAGTCTTGACGTTACTACGGTTTTGCAAATGGCCCAATCCTTTGGCGGTATCAGCGCCAAGTTGTATCTAGTGGGCTGCGAACCGGGTGTGTTGGAAAATCCGGACGGCGACTTCCTGCTAACTGAAGCCGTGAGGACAACGATTCCTCAAGCAATTGAGATGATCGAATCGCTCGTCGGCCGATTGATCGATTCTGAACCGAAAATCAGCACCGGCGTTGCGCCGGTTTGAACAGGAGACACGCATGAAATCAAATTCAAAGAACACCGCCACGATGGCCTGGATTGCCCTCGGAGGCCTGCTCGCCGTCGGCTTCACCGTCCTGATCGCCATGGAACTGCCCTCCATGCGCCGCGAACTGCGCCTGATGAGAATGTAAGTAAAGGAGCTACGAAATGAAAACACCGGAGGTAATAGCAGACCGTCAACCGGACGTAAAAGAAATCCATATACTTTGGACACCCGATGGCCTCAGTTGCGATGGTGATACCGTGTCCATCACTGCGGCCACCTTGCCGAGCATCGAGGACCTCATCATGGGTGCCATTCCGGGATTGCCCAAAGTACACCTGCACAACCGAGTGCTGGCGCCGACCAATGGGTCGGACTACATGAAACCCTGGTTCGCAGCCGCCGAGGGCAAACTCGAGCCTTTCGTCCTGGTGGTGGAAGGCTCAATTCCCAACGAAGAGATCAAGCAGGAAGGATATTGGGCGGCAATCGGCACCGACCCGGAGACCGGTCAGCCCATTACACTGAACACCTGGATCGACCGCCTTGCGCCTAAGGCCGTCGCCGTCGTCGCCGCCGGCACGTGTGCGACTTACGGCGGCATCCACGCCATGGAAGGCAATCCCACCGGCGCAATGGGCCTCGCCGATTACCTCGGTTGGGACTGGCGATCCAAAGCCGGCTTGCCGGTCGTAAACGTCCCCGGCTGTCCCGTGCAACCGGATAACATGATGGAGACGCTGCTCTACCTGCTGTACCAGGTCGCCGGTCTCGCGCCGATGATTCCGCTCGATGACAAACTGCGGCCCACCTGGCTCTTTGGAAAAACTGTCCACGAAGGGTGCGACCGCGGCTCCTATTATGAACAGGGCGATTTCGCACACGAGTACGGTTCCCCCAAATGCCTGGTCAAGATCGGCTGCTGGGGCCCCGTCGTGAATTGCAATGTGACCAAGCGCGGCTGGATGGACGGCATCGGCGGCTGCCCGAATGTCGGTGGCATTTGCATCGGCTGCACCATGCCCGGCTTTCCGGACAAGTTCATGCCGTTTATGGATGAACCCCCCGGAGCCACTTTCTCAAGTATGCTCGTTGGCTCCTACGGCAAGTTGATCCGTTCGTTGCGCGCCATTACCAACCAAACTGTCAACAAAGAACCTCGCTGGCGACATCCCGCACCGGCCCTGACTACCGGCTACGAGCCCAAGCACTACGGAACCGGCAATGGCCATGGAACCCATGCCAGCAGCGGCGGTATTCGAACCCCTGAGAGAGCAAGGTGATTTATGGCTACACTTACTGAAACCAGAGAAACAACACCCAAAACCCGCGGCAACATTGTCGAGATGTCGTGGGATCCTATTACTCGCATTGTGGGAAGTCTGGGCATTTACACCAAAATCGACTTTGCCAATAGAAAAGTCGTCGAATGCCACAGCACCTCTTCGATGTTTCGCGGCTACAGCGTCTTTATGCTCAATAAAGACCCACGCGATGCCCATTTTATTACCAGCCGCATCTGCGGGATCTGCGGCGACAATCACGCCACTTGCTCCGTCTATGCCCAAAATATGGCCTACGGGATCAAAACTCCGCCCCTGGGGGAATGGATCGTCAATCTGGGGGAAGCGGCCGAATACATGTTCGATCACTGCATCTTCCAGGACAACCTCGTCGGCGTCGACTTCTGCGAGACCATGGTCAAGGAAACTAATCCCGGTGTCTGGGAACGAGCGCAACGAACCGAGGCGCCGCACGCCAAGGATCATGGATACCGGACCATTGGACAAATCATGACCGCCCTCAATCCCTTCGAGGGCGAGTTCTATCGTGAAAGCCTCCAGATGAGCCGGCTTACACGCGAGATGTTCTGTCTCATGGAAGGTCGCCACGTCCATCCTTCGACTCTCTATCCGGGCGGCGTCGGCACCGTCCCCTCCATCCAGGTCTTCACCGATTACCTCGTGCGCCTGACCAAGTATATCGAGTTCATGAAGAAGGTTGTGCCGCTCCACGACGACCTGTTTGACTTCTTCTATCAAGCGTTACCTGGCTACGAAAAGGTCGGTCAGCGCCGCGTGCTGCTCGGTTGCTGGGGTTCCTGGCAGGATCCCGACGTTTGCGATTACCAATACGAGAACATGGACAACTGGGGTAAGGCCATGTTTGTCACTCCGGGCGTTGTCGTCGACGGCAAACTCGTCACCAACAATCTGGTCGACATCAATCTGGGCATCCGGATTTTGCTCGGTTCTTCTTATTACGAGGATTGGACCGAAAATGGCAGTGGCGAAATGTTTGTGCGAACCGATCCGCTCGGCAACCCGGTCGACAAACGTCATCCGTGGAACCAAACGACGATTCCCAAACCGCAGAAACGCAATTTTGACGACAAATACACCTGGGTGATGTCGCCACGCTGGTTCGATCAACGCACCGGCGATCACCTCGCGTTGGATACGGGGGGCGGCCCGATTGCCCGCCTCTGGTCTACCGCCCTCTCAGCCCTCGTTGACATCGGCTATGTCAAAGCCCCGGGCGACGGCACCATTCGCATTCGACTCCCCAAAACGATGACCAAACCGGAGGTCGAATTCACCTGGCGCATTCCCAAGTGGAGCAACGCGATCGAGCGCAACCGCGCGCGCACTTACTTCCAGGCGTATGCCGCAGCCGTGGCAATGTGTTGTGTCGAAAAGGCGATGGATCTGGTGCGCAGAGGCGAAACCCAAACCTTCACGCCCTTCAAGGTTCCCGATGAAGCGATCGGCTGTGGATTCCACGAAGCCGTCCGGGGTGTGCTCTCGCATCATTTGGTAATCCGCAAAGGCCGGATCGCTAATTATCACCCTTATCCGCCCACGCCCTGGAACGCCAGCCCACGGGATTCGTATGGAACACTCGGCCCCTACGAGGACGCAGTGCAAAACACTCCCATCTTCGAAGAGAATGGCCCAGACAATTTCAAAGGGATCGACATCATGCGGGCTGTCAGGAGCTTTGACCCCTGCCTCCCCTGCGGCGTGCACATGTACATCGGCCCGGGAAAGGTCCTCCAGGTCAATCACACTCCGACAGCGTTGCTGGGCATGGCCAAGCAAGGCGTTACTCATAACCCTGCCGGCGTGCTCAAATAATTCAACAATCATTGCCACCAGCCTTGACACTGACTGAGAATCCACCCGCTCGCCCGGCGGCTACCGACCCGGTCTGCCCGACACCCGACGGGTTTGCCGGCCTCAACCAACAGGCCCGGGACCTGCAGGCCTTAATCGATCGCGCCCAACAACTGCCCGACCCGGCGGCCCGTGGCCTTTTCGAAGAGTGCCTTCAGTCAGTTCTCGCTTTTTATGGGGAAGGGCTAGGGCGGCTGCTCGAGCTCATTGAACAAACCGGCGAGCCCGGAAAAGAACTCCTGCACCGTTTCGTGCAGGAGCCTGCAATCTCCGGACTCCTGTTTATTCATGGTTTGCACCCGGTTGACCTCCACACACGCCTGCAGCAGGCCCTGGACAAAGTCCGGCCCTATCTCGAGAGCCACGGCGGCAATGTCGAACTGCTCAGCCTCGAAAATGGCTATGCGCGATTGCGTCTTCGGGGCGCGTGCAAAGCCTGCCCTTCATCCTCAATTACACTCGAACTGGCCGTGCGCCGGGCTTTGGAAGAAGCCTGTCCGGACCTCCTTGGATTTAATGTCGAATGAAACCTGTTCTCTATGTGCCTTGCCATTCCCGGTAAAATCATCGCCATCGAGCAAGACGCCCAAGGTGTGCGGATGGGCAAAACAGACTTCGGTGGTGTTTTGAAATCGGTCTGTCTCGAGTATACGCCGGACATAAGCTGCGGCGATTATGTTTTGGTCCATGTCGGTTTTGCCCTGGGCAAAGTTGATCGCGAAGAAGCCGAACGCACCTATAAGCTTCTCGAGGAAATGAACCAGCTCTCCGAGTTAGACTCACCGAGTGAGTATCCTGCAACCAATGGCACCTCCCCACCCGAATCCGCGCCACTACGCATTTGACAGCGTTCGCCACTCCCCGGTAACGCAGAGTTTCACTCTGCCGTACCGCAGACTTCCAGTCTGCCCGCCGCTGCCAGTGAACCGGCACTCCCCATGCCACTCCACCCCTCCACACCTCTGAAGTCCCATGAAATACCTCGACGAATATCGCAACGAACCTCTGGTGGCCAAAATCGTGCAAGAAATTCGTCGGCTCGTTTCTCGCCCCTGGGTGCTCATGGAGGTTTGCGGCGGACAAACCCACAGCATCGTCAAGCACGGCCTCGATTTTCTCCTGCCACGCGAAGTCGAACTGGTTCACGGCCCCGGCTGCCCGGTTTGCGTCACTTCGCTCGAACTCATTGACAAGGCCCACGCGATTGCCCGCAAGCCGGACGTTATCTTTTGTTCGTTCGGCGACATGCTCCGAGTCCCTGGTTCAACTCGCGATCTGCTGATGCTCAAAGCCCAGGGCGCTGACATCCGCATCGTCTATTCTCCCATGGATTGTTTGAAGATCGCCCGCGCCAATCCAACCAAACGAATCGTCTTCTTCGCGATCGGCTTTGAAACCACTGCGCCGGCTAACGCGATGGCTGCCTGGCAAGCACGGCGCCAGGGAATCAAGAATTTTTCTCTCCTGGTCTCACATGTGCTGGTGCCGCCATCGATTGCTTCGATCCTTCAATCGCCGCTCAATCGTGTCCAAGGGTTCCTGGGCCCCGGGCACGTTTGCACCGTGATGGGTTACCGTGAATACGAACCGATCGCCAAAAGATTCCAGGTTCCGATTGTGATTACCGGTTTTGAACCCTTGGACCTATTGCAAGGCACTCTCATGGCGGTTCGCCAATTGGAACAGGGCCGAGCCGAAGTCGAAAATCAGTACGCTCGCGTCGTCAAACGCGAGGGTAATCGCCCCGCCCAGGATCTGATCAACCAGGTATTCGAAATCTGCGATCGCAAATGGCGCGGCGTCGGCTCTATTCCCAAGAGTGGCTACAAGTTGCGCTGGGAATTTCGTGACCACGATGCCGAACGCCTTTTCGATGTGAAGGAGATCGACACCCAAGAACCCCTCGATTGCATCAGCGGATTGGTTTTGAAAGGGGTAAAAAAGCCCCATGACTGCCCTGCCTTCGGCAAGACTTGCACGCCCGAGCACCCGCTCGGCGCCACGATGGTCTCTTCGGAAGGGGCCTGCGCGGCCTATTATGCCTACGGGCGCCACCTGCAGGCGCAGGACACCGAGGCCAATCACGCCGACGCCAAGACCCCCTCCCCTGCCACGCTATAAGATCATGAACTCAACCAACCTCCTCGAAAAATCTGTCGAACCCGTTCGCGAGAAGATCCTGCGCAAATGCCGCGAGAGCGTTGAGATGAAGGAAAAGTTCTTCTCAAGCTACGCCGGACAAATCGAAAGCATGGCCGCTGAAATGGCCCGTCGATTCAACCAGGGAAACAAGCTTCTGGTGATGGGTAATGGCGGCAGTCTCTGTGACGCGTTGCATTTCAGCGTCGAATTTACCCATCCAATCATTGAAAAACGCCGCGCCTTTCCGGTGATCCCGTTGATGACGGATATCGCCACGCTCACCGCCATCAGCAATGACATTGATTACAGTCGGATCTTTGTGAATCAACTGCGTTTGCACGGCCAACCCGGCGACATGGCATTGGCAGTAAGCACCAGCGGCAAATCTCCCAATCTCGTTTATGCGCTCGAGGTAGCCCACGAATTACAAATGCTGACGATCGCCTGGATCGGAAAGGATGGCGGCCGCCTCGCCGAGATTGCCGATTTTAGCTTTGTCGTACCCTCGTACAGCATTCACCGCATCCAGGAAGTCCACGCTACCCTCGTCCACATCGCGTGGGATCTGATCCATATCGCTCTCGGCGAAGACGACGTGATCTAGAAAACCCGCCACCTTTCCAAAGGAGAAGTCGATCTCCGGATGCTCAAAGCCGTTGGTTGGTTCGGTGCTTGCAGAACTGGCCTCGAGGTTTCCTTACGTCGTCTCCTACAGTTCCTGGGCCGAATTTGCTTCGGCCTTCAATTTTCGGCGTTCGGATTTCCCAAAGTCTTATCTCGCCGCAGGTTGGCCATCGATCTCCACGTTCTGACCATTTTGGTCAGCGGTGATGCTTCGTTTCAGCGAGACCCAGAATTCACTCCCGTGCCCGGGTTCGGATGTCAGTCCCGCTTGTCCTCCCATCCGTTCAGCCGCTTTGCGCACAATCGCCAGCCCAATTCCAGTTCCTTCGTAGACATCGGTCGGATGCAGTCGTTGAAAAAGACCAAAAAGTTTCGGCTGCGCTTTTTTGGGAATTCCAATCCCGTTATCTTTGAAATAGAACCGCGCTTGCGTACCGTCCGTTTCAGCGCGGATGCGCACCAGCGGAACGATGCCGGGTGCGACGAATTTGACCGCATTGCTGAGCAGATTGGAAACGATCTGCGTCAATGCGCCATGGTTGGCGAGCACCGCAGGAAATGAGCCCTCGAGCACTATGCCGCTGCGAGCAGCGCGAAGGTCGGGAAAATTTGCTACCACATCCTCGATCAGTCGTTTGACGTCCACTTCGCGCAGTGGCAGTTCGCCTCGGACCAGATGACTATATTGCAGCACATCGAGAATGAGTCGGTCCATGCGGTTGGCCGCCGCGGCAAGGCCTTTGAGATGGCTCTGGCCCTCTTCGGGCAAGTAAAAACCAAAATCCTCCAACACCACTCGCGCCAACCCTTGCATCGCCCGCAACGGCGCGCGCAAATCATGAGCCATGCTGTAAGAAAATAGCTCCATCTCCCGCGCGATCTCTCGAACGCGATCACTGCGCTCGCTCACGGCCTGCTCCAAGCGTTCTTCGGCTCGCTTGCGCATCGTGATATCGGTGAACATATCCAGCGAACCTTCAAATTCACCTTTCTCATCCTGCAGCGCTTTCGCCGCCATCAGCGTCCAGACTTCCTCTCCTTGCTTCGTCCGAAATCGCACATCCACTTGGTCCGAAATACCGGCCCGCCGGCGCTCAAACAAACGCTTCACCTGGTCCAAGTCTTCCGGAAATGCGAAATCCCATTTCCGAGCTCCGATCAGTTCCGCAGGAGCGTAACCCAACATCTCACACATTCGCGGGTTGACCATCGTGATGCGCGCCTGCGCGTCCAGAAGCCAGATACCCTCGTTCGCCGTCTCGATGATCTCCCGCGCCTTTTTCTCGTTACCCTCTGCCAATTTGCGCAACTCCGCCGCCCGATTGCGCGCGTGGTGCATCGCTTCACCAAAACCGACAATGATGCCGGCTCCGATCATGAACGCGATTAATTCCGCTGCCTGCGTCGGCCCCTGGATCCCGATCAGGTGCCGCGGTGAGAAAAAGAGGTAGTCTGCAGCGAGTGTCGAAAGAAATATTGACCATAAGCCTGCCGGGAGACCGCCAAAAAAAACCGCGACTGCGACGGCGGGGAAGTACGTCGCAAAAGGGCCACGGTCATGCAGCCAAGGATCGAACGCGTAACGGATAAGGGTCGCTATTGCGACAGCCGCTAAACCCGCGACATAGGAAAACCACGGCGGCACGACGCCGAATGACGTCATGCGTCGCGCGGGATTCCGTTTACTTTCAGGAGAATTATGGACCATCGTGATTCGGATGACTTATGTAACCAGTTAGTGGTCCAAGTCCATATAAATAATCCGCTCACCTCACCGGTCCGTCAACGGGGAAATTTGGGTCAACCTACAGATGCCAGGGGCTGCGCATTTTGCGCGCCAGGAGCCGCAGATTGGCTTCGTAATCGTCAAGAAACCGTTCCGCCTTGGGATCCCAGATAACCTTCCGATTCAGACGAATCGCTATCTCGCTCAAGTGACATAATGCATCGGACCGAACCGACTCGCCAATCGGACAAACTGTTTCCACACGATTCTTAATTGAATCGAGAAAATTGCGAACGTGGTTTGGACTCTTGACCAGCTGGATTTGAAACTTCTCGGGCTTCTCGTCAATGAGGTTTTCCGGCTGAAGATTAATCCCCGCGCGGTCGACATGAACCCATCCGTCAGTTCCCTCGAAGGCCGTCCCATGCGTGGTGATCCGGCGATAGCGCTGCTTCCATTCTTCCGCCTCAGGCCACGGATCACACGTCGGCTTGTCTTGATTGCCGCCATTCGGCACTCCGACGAATTTCATCGTGACATCGCCTGCAAATTTCATGTTCACGTCCCAGATCGTCGCCGTGTCGCACGCGCCCTCGCAGTGAAATGTGCCGCGCCCTTGCACCTCGATCGGGCCGCTGAACAGATCCGCACCCCAGGCGGCGATATCCATCGGGTGAATCCCCCAACCGGCGATGAATCCCAGCGCGTAATCCGACTTAAACCACCAGGTTTTCTTGTTGCCATCGGCGCTGCAGAGATCCTGCGTGTGCGGCTTGAACGGGACCGGCCCCAGCCACATTTCGTAGTCGAGTCCCGGCGGTACCGGAACAACTTCGGTAGACCCGCCCGGAGCGCTGCCCGGGGCCCACACATTAATGTGCTTCAATCTGCCGATCCGTCCGTTGCGCACCAGCTCGCACGCCAGCCGAAACAAATGTGACGAACGTTGTTGGGTTCCGAATTGAAATACGCGCTTCTTTTGCTCCACTTCTTTGCGCAACGTCCAATCCTCCGTCAGGCTCAAGCCCAGAGGCTTTTCGACGTAAATATCTTTGCCGCCCCGGACGGCTGCCAGCGCCACCAACACATGCCAGTGATCCGGTGTCGCGATCAAACACGCATCGATGTCCTTGCGCCCGATCAGCTCACGAAAATCGCGATACGTCGCGCAATCCTTGTTCTCATAATGGCCATTGACCGCACCCCGCGCCTGTTCCAGTTGCTCCGTTTTCACGTCGCACACCGCCACCACCTGGGCATCCTTCTGGTTCAGAAAGTTGCTCATGTCTCCCTGCCCTTGGGGCCCCACACCAATACAGCCGACCACAATGCGATTGCTCGGCGCCACAGCTCCGCCTTTGCCCAAAGCGGAGGCCGGAACCAACAACGGGTAAGCGGCGGTCGAAAGCGCCAGGCCGGTGGTTTGTTTCAGGAAGTGACGTCGCGTCGAGAGGTTGGTTTTCATAAACCGTTCAGTTGTTCGCCCGCGGATCGGGCTTGCCCCGCAAGCCGCCGGCCGACTTGAAGTTGACACCTTACAAAATACATGAAAAGGAGAAATATTCGAATCAATTACAACAACGGAGGCTACGCTAAGATCAACGAATGGGAGAAATAAGCAGAAAACCTGACGCCAAACTCACCAATAAATTGATTTTGAATTGCACGCGCCAGGTGATACAAACCCTTGCATGATGACGAAAGTCTCTCGCTTAAGGAACGGTCTCCCGGCTATTTTACTCCTCTTAGGATTGGCTCTTGGGGGGCCACGCACCGCGAATGCCGACGAAAAAATACGCGTGTTAATCGTGACCGGTGGCCACGATTTCGAGCAAGAGCCTTTTTTCAAACTATTCAAGGATAACCCGGATATCACCTATCGGGCCGCAGCGCATCCAAACGCGCAAGCATTGTTAAAGGCAGACGCCGCCAAAGACTATGACGTCCTGGTCTTCTATGATATGCACCAGGAAATATCCGAAGAGGCCAAAGCCGATTTTGTGGCTCGGCTGAAGGAAGGCAAAGGTCTGGTCGTCCTCCATCATGCCATCGCCGATT
>Ga0310810_10002583_pt1 | contig 19512 bp, 13 predicted proteins | sample NCmetagenome_FD_207641 | JGI IMG/M metagenome (GOLD analysis project Ga0310810, IMG submission 207641) | Soil microbial communities from experimental microcosm in Duke University, North Carolina, United States - NC | ecosystem: Engineered > Artificial ecosystem > Soil microcosm > Unclassified ...
AGTTCCCCTCGCTGGACGTGCCGTCACGGATGCCGGTCGGCAACTCGAGGACGCGCACGTCGCCCGACGCCGCGGCCACGCGCCGGTAGAAGCTCGGCACGGCCGCCGAGTGCAGCGTCAGCGGGGCCGGCAGCAGTTCGCCCGCGAGGAGCACGGCGACGATCGTCAGCAGCGCATGGCGATACTTCGGGTAAGTACGGCCGAACCATTCGAGCGCCGCGGCAAAGAGCACCGCAACCGCCAGCATCATCACGACCGAGAATCGCGCCGGCGTCCGCGCGAGGCCGAGCATCGGCACGTATCGGAGCAGGGCCCACGGCCCGGGAATGTAGGTGTTCATTCCAGCGATATGAATGAACGGGCCGAGCGCCAGCGCTCCAAAGGTCACTGCCAGCATCGTCCACCAGCGTGACGCACGCCATCCCATACGCCATGCGACGAACAACACGGTCAGCACGACAATCGGGACCGACACGACGCTCTCGATATATTCACCCTGGAAGGACATCAGCCAGTCCGTGATCCAGCCAGGGGCCAGCGGGTGATTCGGATTCGGGATGACGAGGGCGAGCAGGTCCACGCCTCCCGGGCTGTTGCGCCACATGATTCCAGGCGACGTGAGATTGCTCGAGCTGATTCGCTTGCCCACCGCATAGAGAACGGGCGAGAGGATCGCGGTTGCGACGAGTCCTGCCGCCACCGTCAGAAACGCGAGTCTCCACGCGTCAGTGCGAGCCTCGGGTCGCGGGGAGGCGCGCACGTGCCAGGCGACGCGCAGCAGCGCGAGCACGGTCAGCGCCAGCACGGGCGTGTAGAGGCCCTTTGCGGAGATCGCGTGACCGAAGATCGTGGATGTCCAGCCGCCGGTGATTGCGATGGCGCCGACGAGGCCGGCGGCGCAGAGAAGCAGCACGTCGATCGCCCACCGCACGGCGCGCGCGCGTCCTGACTGCGGGCTGGCGTGAATCGTAAATATGCGCGCGACGAGGAAAACGGCGCCAATCAGCAGGCAGTAGACGCCGTAGTACACGTCGGTCGTCGCCGCCCATGCGACGACGGCGCCGAGTGCGGCGGCGTCGCGGAAGCGTTCCTGTCCATCCGCCTTCATCAGCACGAGCAGGAAGATCGCGAGCGGCGCTGCCGCCACGAGGCTGAAGTGGCCCATGCCCCGGGTGACCAGCAGCGGGCTCCACGCGAACAGCAGTCCGGCGAGCCACGACTCGGCGGGGCGACCTGTCACGTGCCTCGCCAGCAGGAACGTGGCGTAGGCCGTCAGCACGGACATGAACAGGAAGATCACGTTGAACGTTGCGACGACGCCGAGCCATCCAGAGAGGGGCAGGGCCAGCAGATTCTGAAACGCCGTGTAGTTGTGGAGGCTCAGGTTCGCTTCCTGAGTCATCGAGAAGATCGAGTCGGTGAAAAACGGCAGCCGCCGGTGCACGAGAATCTCGTGCTGGAAGACCCACTGGTTCCAGACATAGACGCCGGTGTCGCCGTCAGGCGGGCCGGTCAGATCAGTGCTGAGATGAAGCGCAAGCGGCCAGGAGAAGACAAGGGCTGTTGCGATATAGCCCGCAAGAACGGCGAGATGTAACCCTGGCCCGCGTCGCCAATTCATGGGTGAAAGACGCCGCGAGAATAGCAGAAAACCGTGAACTACCGTCCTGGATACGAGAAGCCGGGACTCGTCTCTGAGAGGGCACCTCTGGCGGCCACGGTGGCCATGTGGGCTTCGGCGGCCCCATCCAGCCGGAATGTTCCAGAGCGCAGGTCGGCAAACTCCCGCGCGTCGATGCGAGCACGCATCAAGCCGCGCGTGGCGTGTGTATTGGTCCGCAGCAGGTAATGCCCGATCTCATGCGAGACGGCTCGACCCAGCACCAGGCCGAGGCGCTGCTCCTGCATCGCCGTCGGTTCCGCCAGCAGCTCCCACCGGCTCTCATCGACGATCTTCTTGGCCCCAATCGTTGATGCGATCGCCGTCGCTCGAGTTCCGCTGAGGCGCAACAGCTCTGCGACCGTCCACGCTGAGAACTCGGATGTCTTCGGCACTGGTCTGGCGACGACCAGCACTCGAAGTGTGTCGCCGCCTTCATCCGCTTCGGTGCTCTCGCGGAGCCATTTCAGACGGACGTGGCCGTTCTTCCAAATCGAGTCCGCCTCCGCGATCAATGCACGGCGGCTGGCGATGGGCAGCGAATCTGAACTGGTGAAGTGGAGATTGAGGACGAGATCGGGTGTTTCCGATGCCTGCAGGACGGCACTGTCGCGACCTCTGCCAGTCGCTCCCGCGACGATGGACAGCAGAGCCACGCATCCAATCAGCGGCCTGACTGCCTTCATCAGTTTGATGACACTAGCACGACGCCAATGTTTCTCGTTTGTAAATTTATCGGCCGAGACGCCTCCTCTGAGCAGTCGCAGATCTGCGCACTTCCACCGCTGTTATTAACCGCCGCGAATCGACGGTGTGAACCGGCTGTTACACGCCCTCGATAGGCTCAGAACGTTCACAAACAGGGAAATTTCCTCAGAGGAGTCTTCGAGCGTATGAAAACTTTGAAGGCGTCGGTAGCGTGCGTGCTCGCGATCGGCTTCTTACTCCCCGCCCTCGCGTTGGCGCAGGCGGATGCACGTTTTGCCGGGGTCGTGCTCGACCCGTCTGGTGCGGTCGTCCCCGGGGCGACGGTCGTCGTCAAGAACGAGCGCACGGGTGAAGAACGGACCGTCGCGACGGGCACCGATGGACGTTACATCGTCGCGAATCTGCGGCCGTCCGTGTACACCATCACGGCAACGTTCGGACAGCTGGCTCCGCTCAAATTCGATGGTCTCCAGCTGGTGGCCGGTCAGGAATTTCCTTTGGACCTGACTCTGCAGGCGGCTGGCGTGACGGAGACGGTCACCGTGCAGGCCGACATCAGCGTCATCGACCTCAGCTCGGCGCGCAACGGCGTCAACGTGAGCGAGCGCGAAGTCCTGAATCTGCCCGTGAACGGCCGTCAGATGTCCCAGCTACTGTTGCAGGCGCCTGGATCGCAGAACGCCGGCACCGGCACGTGGCAGGACATCAGGTTCTCCGGCCGCGCGGTTGAGCAGAACGTGATTCGTTACGACGGTATCGAGGGTTCGGCCATCATTGACTCCGCGCCCGGCAACGTGAACGGGGAGAACAACACTCCGTTCAAGCTCCAGGCGAGTCTCGAGAATGTCCAGGAGTTCCGCGTCGAGTCGAATAACTATCCCGCCGAATACGGCACGGGCACAGGCGGGCAGATCAGCGTCGTCACCAAGTCGGGCAGCAACGCCTTCCATGGTGCGGTGTTCGAGTACTTCCGCGATGACAGTCTCGATGCGCCGAACTATTTCGACAAGCAGCGCAACCCGGACGGAAGCGTGCTTAACGACCTCGGCAAGTCGCAACTGCGGCAGAACCAGTTCGGCGGATCGTTCGGCGGTCCAATCGCCAGAGATCGCGCGTTCTTCTTTGGCAGCTACGAGGGCTACCGTCTCGATGCCGGGCTGAACTTCATCGAGGCTGTGCCGAGCGCCGCCGCGTGGGCGCGTGCAGTGCCCGCGATTCGGTCGCTGCAGAGCGAGTTCCTCTCACCGAACGCCGTCATTCTCCAGGGCGCATCCGCCAATCCCGACTTCGATATCGCGCAGCTCCAGACGCTGCAGAAAGTCAACGAGGACGCCTTCAGCGCCCGTCTCGACGTCAAGCTGACACCGAACTGGTCCAGCTACTTCCGGTACTTCCGCGATACCGGCGAGAACGACGAGCCGCAGGGGGTCACCGGACGCCGGTTCGACGTGACGTCCAAGCCGAACAACTTCGTCGCCAACCTGCAGGGCCTCATGGGCATGACGACGAACGACTTCAAGGTTGGATACAACTCGGCGAATTCCACGTCGTTCGGAGTCCCGGGCACGCCTACCTTCTCGGGCATCGCCATCAGCCTGAGCGGAGCGGTGGCCAACAACGGCATCGCCGGGCAGGGTGCCACGTCCGGTATCGCGAGCCCGGGCGGCCTGGTGCGCGTGAACAGCGCGGGCAACGGCGAGTCTGCACCCTACGAGCCCTACTCGCTGACCATTGCCGACACCTTGAGCAGTGTCAGAGGGAACCACTACTTCAAGCTCGGTGGTGACGTGCGGATCATCCGCATGGCCACCGACCAGATCGGCGGCGTCACATACACCTATCAGAACGTCGGCAACTTCCTGAACAACATCCCGCAGCAGATTCAGTACTTCGGCGACCTGAGCGAACCGAGCCCGTTCCACAACGGCGCGACGGGATTGAAGCACACCGCGCAGGAGTACTACGTCGGCTTCGCGCAGGACGAGTGGCGAGCATCGTCGAAGGTCACGTTGAACTTCGGTCTTCGCTACGACTACTACACGGTGATGCAGGAGACCGATGACCGCATCGTCAAGTTCAACATCGACACCGGCCAGATCGATCCGGACACGACGCCGCTTTTTACATCAAAGAAGAACAGCTTCCAGCCTCGCGTCTCATCGACCTACGCGGTGTCGGACAAGACCGTGCTTCGCGGCGGGTTCGGCATCTTTGTCGGCCCGGGACAGACGGAAGACCAGATTCAGCCGATCGAAGCCGAACGCATCAGCACCACCGCCACGAGCGGGGCGTTCCTCCTCTATCCCGTCAACGAGGACGCGATTCGCGCGAACTTCACTACCAACCCGAACAACCGGTCGTATCAGCCGCGCGCCTACGCGAACGACTACACGCTGCCGGAGCGGGTGTATCAGTACACCGCGTCGATTCAGCAGGAACTGCCGGGTGGGACGGCGGCGACGATCGCCTATGTCGGCAGCCAGGGCCGCAACCTGTTCCTCCGCAGCGTGTCGAATCAGATCATCGGCGTGCTGCCGTCAGGCACGGCGCTCCGCGAGTTCGACATCATCACGTGCGCGAACGGATCCGTTCAGAACGGAACCTCGGGGACGCCGAACACCATCGCAAACCTGTGCCCCGGATCGACGGCCGCGAGCAAGCAGTCGCCCTACGCCGAAATCGACTACAAGACCAGCGGCGGCCACGACAGCTACAACGCGCTTCAGATCTCGCTCCAGAAGCGGGCACTGAGGGGCTTGGCGCTCAACGGCCAGTACACGCTCGGTCGCAGCAAAGGGAACACCGGAGGATCGAACGAGGCGACGACGGCAAGCAACAACGCCCGCACGCTGGATCAGTTCGATTTCGAGGACGGTTACAACAACTTCGACGTCCGCCACACCTTCAACATCAGCGCGCTTTACTCGGTGCCCGGCCAGGGTGCGTGGGCGGGTGGCTGGGAGATTGGCGGCATCTTCAACGGCCGCAGTGGTATCCCGATTCCCGTGCTCATCACGCGTCCCGACATCGTCTTTGTGAATGCTGCGGGGCAAGTGTTCAACAACGCGGGTGCAGGTCTGACGCCGGTGGTCAATGTGCCGGGCGGCGGTGCGTCGCGCAGCACGCGTCGGCCGGACGTCGTTCCGGGTGTCGATCCGTTCATCAAGGATGGCGGGCTCATCTTCTTGAATCCGGCGGCGTTCGCAACACCAGCGCCGGGGGCCTTCGGCAATCTCGAACGGAACTCGATCCATGGGCCGTGGTTCCGCCAGGTTGACCTGGTGGTGTCAAAGCGGATTCCGATGGGCCAGGGGCGCAACCTGGAACTGCGATCGGAGTTCTTCAACATCTTCAACATCGCCAACTTCGCGAACCCGGTCGGCACGCTGCCGAACGCGCTCCCGAACGCATCGCTTGGCGAAGCGAACCGAGTGCAGCCGGGGCAGCCGTTTACCAGTGGTGCGGCCGGGACATTCGGTCGCTACACCAGCACGGTCGGCCGCACGGTCGGCCTCGGCACGCCGCGCCAGATCCAGTTTGCAGTGCGGTATCAGTTCTGAGTCGATCGCCGGGCGGGTGTCACGACCCGCTCAGCGCTTTCGATTTGCTAAGACTCGCGACGTCGAACGTTTATTCCAACGGCGGGCCTTGGACCCGCCGTTTTCTTTTCCGGCGGGTCTACAGACCCGCCGCCACAATCCCAGCTACCGAGCGACCAAGCTACCCGGCTACTGAGCCACCGAGCTACCCAGTCGGCAACCTGATCGTGAACACGGCGCCGCCTTCCGGCCGGTTCTCGGCCACGGCTTCACCGCCGTGCAATTCCACGAGATGCTTCACGATGGCGAGCCCGAGGCCTGTGCCGCCGGGCCGCGATCGGGACTTGTCCACGCGGTAGAAGCGCTCGAAGACCCGCGTCAGATCCTCACTCGGGATTCCCGGGCCTGAATCGGACACCGTGATCGTGTAGGTTCCATTGTCCTGAGCGGCGCCGAGACTCACCTCGGTACCTTCCGGCGAGTAGTTCACGGCGTTCTCGACGAGGTTGCGGATGATGTCGTGCAGCTTGGCGGGATCGCCCTCGACGTGCCGAGCCTCAGAGAGGACGTCCATCGTGACCCGCTGTCCTTTGTCCTCGATCATCGGCGCAAGGTCGGCCGTCACGGCACTGAAGATCTGCTTGATGTCGCAGCGCGCGGTTTCGAGCAGCTCTTGCCGCGCGTCGAGACGCGCGAGCCGCAGCAGATCCTTGACGAGCCGCTCCATTCGCGTCGAGTGTCGCGCGATGATTTCGAGGAACTTGTGCGTGCTCTCTGCGTCGGAGGGGCCATCGAGCAGCGCCTCGACATATCCGCGAATGGCGGTCAGCGGCGTGCGCAGCTCGTGCGACACGTTGGCGACGAAGTCGCGCCGGATCTGATCGGCGCGGCGCAGGTCGGTGATGTCGTGCAGCACCAGTACCGCGCCGCCGCTTGGCCCGGACACCGGCGCCGCGCGCGTGAGGAGCGTCCGGCCAGGATCCCGCGCGAGCGTCAGCTCCTGTCCGCCGATTTCTTCACCGTGCAATGCCGCCGTCAACTGCGCGGCGATGTCGGGATGACGGATGACTTCGAGATACGTTCGCCCGGCCGCGGAAGGCTCGACGCGGAGCATCTGTTGTGCGGCACGATTCACGAGCTGTAATCGTCCCTGTCGATCGACGACGAGCACGCCTTCGACCATGCCGCTGAGGATCGCTTCCATGCGCGCCCGATCGCGCGACAGTTCCTCGATGCGGCCTCCGAGCTGCTGAACGGAATCGTCGAGCGCGCGCGCCACGGTACCGAGTTCATCGGAGCCGTGGTCATAGATCGGGCGTGTCAGATCGCCGGATGAATAGCGCTCCGCCACTCGCGCGATCGCGCTGACACGCCGTGAGAGTGACGTGGAGACGAACCACGACACCAGCAGCGCCAGCGGAATCGACGCCGCCAACGCGCCGAGCGTGGCGCGGACGATGGCTGCCAATTGCGCGTCGACGTCGGTCAGCGGTAGCGCGAGGCGGACGTATGTGACGACCGGATGCGTGGCGCGCACGGCCACGTAGACCATGTCCGTGCTGACCGTCCCGCTGTATCGCTCGCTGCTGCCGAATCCATGTTCGCGCGCAGCCACCACCTCCGGCCGTGTCAGGTGGTTCTCGAGCGTAGGCAACTCGGCCTCGCTCTGCGTCGAGTCGCCGACGACGCGGCCGTCTTCAGCGATGAAGGTGACGCGGGCCGAAATCAGCTCGCCGAGTCGATCCGCCTCAGTATCAAGGCTCGATTCATCGGCGAGCGCCGTGGCCTTCGAGAGCAGGTCGGCGGCGAGATAGGCTTCGTCACTCAGATGGCGTTCGATCGCTGCGCGTTGTCCCTCAACGACCTGCCAGGCCATGAGGCTCGCCAGCGCAAGCAGCGACAGCGCCGCGGCGGCGAATGCCCCAACGAAGACTTTGGTGCGGAATCCGGCCTTCATCTGCGAATGCCGCGCTAAGCGGCAGCCCTATTGTTCGTCGAGCTTGTAACCAAACTGTTTCACGGTCACAAGGGCGTCCACCAGGACGGGCAGCTTCTCCCGGAGCCGCCGGACGTGAACGTCAACCGTGCGCGTCCCGCCTGTGTACCTGTAGCCCCACACGTCGCCGAGCAGGACATCCCTGGAGAGGACGCGACCGCGGTGCTGCAGGAGGTACTGGAGCAGGAGGAACTCCTTGGCAGTCAGCTTGACCTCCTGACCACCGTCGATCACCGTGTGTCGCTCGAGATCCATGACGAGCGAACCAAGCTTGATCGTGGGCGACTCGGGTTCCGCCCGCTTGGAGCGGCGCATGAGGGCGCGAATCCGCGCGACGAGCTCGTTCGGGCTGAACGGCTTCGCGATGTAGTCGTCGGCGCCGATGTCGAGCCCGATGATGCGGTCGGTCTCCTCGGCCCGCGCGGTGACCATGATGATGGGCATCGCGCTCGTGGCGGTATCGGCCCGCAGCGCGCGGCACACTTCCAGCCCGCTCATGCCCGGCAGCATGACGTCGAGGATCACGAGATCGAATGATTGCTTGCGGGCGCGCGCCAGCGCGTCATCGCCCGATCCCACGGTGTGCGCAGTCCAACCAGAGCGCTCGACGTAATGGGCGATGAGTTCGGCGATGTCGCGGTCGTCTTCGGCGACCAGGATGTTCACGTCACTCAATGCTACATCGCCGCCGGTGCGGCGGACTCAGGGCGCCTGGAACAGCACGCGAAAGATCTCGTAGGTCACGCCACCGATGAACGCGGAGGCTGGAATCGTGAGCACCCAGGCCCACATGATTTGTCGTGCAACGCCCCACCGCACCGCGGACAGCCGCTTCGAGGCGCCGACGCCGACAATGGCGCCGGTGATCGTGTGCGTGGTGCTGATGCCGACTCCGAGAGCGGTAGCCGAGTAGATGGCCAGGGCAGCGCCGGTCTCGGCCGCGAACCCGCCGATCGGTTGCAGCTTGGTGATCTTCGCGCCCATCGTCTTGATGATGCGCCACCCGCCAGACAGCGTGCCCAGGGCGATCGCCCCGTTGGCGAGCAGGATGACCCAGTACGGAATCGGAAGTGTTCCGCTCGGCTCGCGCGCCAGATATCCGCCAGTGAACAACGCTCCCGCGATGATGCCCATCGTCTTTTGCGCATCGTTCGCGCCGTGCATCAGGCTGAACGCCGCGGCCGAGAGGAGCTGCATCTTGCGAAAGAAGCCGTCGACGCGTCGCGGTGTCTGACCCCGAAGCACCCATTGACTGAGTGTCATCAGCACGAGCCCGACGACGAGGCCGATCAGCGGAGCCAGGACGATGAAGACGATCGTGAGCGTCCACCCGCTCGGGATGATCGCGATGAAACCAGCTTTGGCGACCGCCGCGCCGGCATAGCCACCGAACAGCGCGTGCGAGGAACTGGTTGGCAGCCCGTAGTACCAGGTCACGAGGTCCCAGACGATGGCCCCTGTGAGTCCGGCGAAGATCACAGTCAAGGTGACCACCTTGAGGTCGACCATGCCCGAGCCGACGGTCTGCGCGACCGCGGTGCCGAACCCGAACGCCGCGACAAAGTTGAAGAACGCAGCCCAGATCACCGCCTTTCCCGGCGACAGCACGCGGGTCGAGACTACGGTCGCGATCGAGTTGGCCGCGTCGTGGAAACCGTTGATGTAGTCGAAAATGAGCGCGACTACGATGAGTGCGAGTACTCCGAGAAGAGTGTGATCCATCAGCCGTGTTTGACGATCACGCCCTCGATCAGATTCGCGACGTCCTCACATCGGTCCGTGGCGGCTTCGAGGAAGTCCAGAATCTCTTTCCATTTGATCACGACGATCGGATCGCGCTCTTCGTCGAAGAGCGCGACGATGGCGTCCTGATGCACGCGATCGGCTTCACGTTCCAGTTGATCAACGCGCGCGCACAATTCCACCACACCTTGTTGCTTCTCGAGTACCGCCAGCGCCTCGCACAGACGGTCGGTCGCGTCGACGATGATCTCGGTCAACCGGCGGGCGCCCGGCCTCACGCGGGTGATTTTGTAGAGGCGGGTGACCGCCGCTGCGGCATCGATCGCATCCATCACGTCGTCGAGTGAGATCGCGAGCGCGTGAATGTCCTCGCGATCGAGTGGCGTGACGAACGTGCGATTCAGCCGATCGATGATTGCGCGCGTACGGCCGTCGCAGATGTGCTCGACGTCCTTGATGGCGTCGGCCTTCGACGCGTCCGGGGGCTCGACTGCAAGCATCTGCTTGAGCAGCCGGGCGCCGCCACGGAGCTCTTCGGCCATGCCGACAAAGTCCTCAAAGAACCGCTCGTCGCGCGGAAGCAGGCTGAAACGGGCCATGTCACCTCGAAGTGAGTGGGACACCAGTTAGGCGGGTCATGTAACAAGGATGCAACGGAATCGTAACACGCCGAGGCGAGGGCCTCGGTTTGCAGGAATCAGGCGGGGATCGTGTGAATCAGGCGGCTTCGTCCATGGCGTCCGCGCCGGTCAACTTCTGATGCTCGCGGCGGATGCCAAGGACGATGAGAAACCAGACGCCGATGAGAACGAGGTTCACGATGGCAAAGCCGCGGACGTTCAACGCCAGTTGAACGCCGACGTACACGACGCCAGCCTGCAACATGTCGCCAAAGCGGACGAAGAACGAGTCGATGGCCTGCTTGGCTTTGTACTTGGCTACTCGGCTCGTCGGCAAGAACAGAGCCTGCTTGGTGGTGTTCTGGACCGAGTAGTCGGTGCCGTTCTCGAAGATCTTCGTCCACTGAACGGCGAAGAATGTCGGGATGAGTGCGATGGCGCTATACCCGGTCACTGCGATAGCCGGCAGGATGAACAGCGCGCCGCGCACGCCGATGTACTTGAAGATCCGCGAGACGAAGAATGCCTGCAGCACGAGCCCCAGCAGGTTCACCCAGGTCTGAACGGTGCCTGACATGGTGCCGATGATCGCCGCCTGTGAGGCGCCATCGGTCAGACCCGCAGCCACACGCCGGGTGGCTTCCTGCGCAATGACCGTGTTCAGGATGTACCCGCCGAGTGTATTCACCAGGTTGTAGACGAGCACCATCAGCGCGATGAGCAGGAGATAGCGCTGTTTGAACACGAGCTGGAAGCTGCCCCCGCCACCGACGGGTTTCTCGGCCTCTTCACTGGCGGCTTCCTTGCGATGACTCTCTCGCCGATGGACGATGATCGTCAGTGCCACGGGGACCAGCAGCCCGAAGGCGGCGATGAGCATCGCGCGATACGGTCCCATTCCCTTGAAGAAGTAGGCGGTCAGTCCGGCCCCGACCAGCGCTCCGAGCGAGGCGCCAATTCCAACAAGCGGAAAGAGGCGTTTTCCGCGTTCGTTGGTGTACAGGTCGTTGGCGAAGGCCCAGAACTGAGCGATCGCGACATTGTTGAACACGCCGATCCAGATATAAAAGGCAACGCCGATCCGGACACCTGCCGCGCCGAGCGCGTAGAAGATCAGGAGGTGGGAGGCAAAGAAAATCGTGACGCTGCAGATCAGCCACACGCGATTGACGCGCGAAGCGAAGGCGCCGTAGAGGGGTACAAACAGGAAGAGCACCCCCGCCATCGCCGCCGACGCATAACTTGCGGCTTCGGCTCCCGACTCGCTCAGAATCAGGGCGTCCCGGACGATCTTGAGGATCTGGTAGAACGCGAGGAGGTAGAAGACGTTGAGGGCGAGCAGCAGAGCCCCGAGACCTTCTCCCGCGCGCACATCGGTAAAGAGCGACAGAGTGCGGTCGAGCAGACTTTTATGTTCGACAGGAAACGGTGAGCTCTTAGCCATCGGCCTCCGATGCTACACCGAGACGACGTGCTCCGGGCTATCTCTTCGTGTGGCAGCCGATAACGATCCGGTCAGATTCGGCAGGTGCGACTTCCACCATGTCCGGGCGTCCTCCTGTCCCCAGCTTTCGGAACAGTGACACCCGTACGCCATGCCGAGGAGCTCACCGGCGTTCTGTGGCCTCAACGCCGGGTCTTTCTGGAGGCAGGCCATGACGAGATCGTCGAGCTCGCGCGGGATTGGCAGCTCCGAACGTTCGGACGGGCGCACAGGCTGCGTGTGCAGGTGATGCATCAGCATCTGCATCGAGCTGTCGGCCTCGAATACGAGGGATCCGGTGAGTGCGAAGTAGGCGACGCATCCGAGGGCATACACGTCGGCACGGCGGTCGACGTCCACGTCCCCGAGGATGCATTCAGGTGCCATGTACGCCGGCGTCCCCGTCGTGCTCTGGTCCATCGTCGTCAACGAATCGGCGTTGGACCGGTTTCTGATTTTGACCAGGCCGAAGTCGAGCACCTTGGCGAAGTCGTAGTCGAGACCCATCCGGCAGACATAAATGTTGGCCGGCTTGATGTCGCGATGCACGAGACCGCGTGCGTGCGCGTCGGCGAGTGAGTGACAGACCTGCCGGAGCAGGTAGATCGTGCGGGCTGCCGGCAGCGGGCCGAACTCACGCACGAGCGATTCCAGGTCGCGCCCGGCGAGCAGTTCCATCACGTAGTAGAACGTGCCTTCCTGCGTGATGCCGAAGTCGAAGACCTGAATCGTGTGCGGCGAGTTGAGTGCGGCGGTGGCCTGTGCCTCGCGCTCGAAGCGGCGAAGCGTGAGCTGCATTTCCTGGTCGTTGCGGGCGCCGAGCACCTCTGGGCGAACCAGCTTGATCGCCGCGTCGCGGGCGAGCAGGCGATGTTCGGCACGCCACACTTCGCCCATGCCGCCGTGCCCGAGCTTCTCGATCAGGTGATAGCTGCCAAGCTCCTGCGCTTCTTTCAGACGACGGCTCAGGCGATGGAGCACTTTGGCGGGCACCACAACGACGAAGGCGCATGCGTAGCTCGGCCAGCACATGATGAACAACCGCACGAAGGTCGGTGCCTCGCCGCCAGCCAGCCACACGATGAGATACGCAAGCGGGTCGAACGACGCCGCGACCAGCGACATGAAGAACATCCGGCGTGGAGCGCCGGGCGCAATCATTGCGAAGATCAGAATCAGGAGCGCGATCCAGGACGGACGCCCAATCTCGGGGGCTTCAGCCGGGAGCGCCGGCATCGCCCACGCGTTCGCGGCCGCGATGAGCGCGCCGTTCATCAGCATCATCGCGAAGCCGATCGTGCCCTTGCGCTCGGCGGTCGTCTCGGCGCGGCAGAGGTACCACCGCATCGCGATCGAGCCGACGACGCCGGTGATCTCCAGCGGGATGATGCGCCAGTTCCTGACCCAGGTCGCCGAGAGCGCGGGCAGGATGGCGATGTCGAGTAGGAGTGCGAACGACCAGAGAACAGCGGCGACCGTCGCGAAAACCGTGAGCCGCGCGGCCTGCTCTGTCAGCAGCTCGGTCGGAAGGCGTGTGGTTCGACCGGTATCCCGCAAGTCGGAGGTTGCGGTCTCCTCTCGCCGGGCGAGCACCTGCCGTGGCGGGGTCATACTGGGACTATAAACTCCCAACTCCCAAACACCCAACTCCCAAGGCGTTCAGCTCAGGGGCCGCCAGTTCCAGTGCGGCGCCTGAGCTCCTCCAGATTGAGCATGATGGATTCGTTCGAGCGGAGGAGGTCGGCAAGGATCTCGTCGCGGGCTCGACTGTCACTCTGCTTCCGTGGGCGGTCGCTCAGGAACGGCCACAGGCGATCGCGGATGTCGGGAGGCAGGACACCTTCGAGGTACTCGAGTGCCGTTCCGCGCAATCCCGGGTCGTCGGTATGAAGGCCGCGATACGCGATCTGCAGCGGAGCCGTGGGGAGTACGAGCGAGAGCAGCGTGAAGACATGAGCCAGACTCTGCCCTGCGCGGTCCTTCAGGAACTCGTCCACGAACGATCGCGCGTCTGCGTCCACGGTATCGAGGAGGCGATGGCTCTCCCATACCGGACGTCCGACCGCGACCTCGCGGCGGACGACGTCGAAGACGCGTTCCTTGTCGATGCGGATGCGCGGGTTCTTCTCGACGATCGAGGCGAGCGATCGTCCGCACTGGAATCGCACCTCGAAGCGGAGGTCTTCGAGGCCGAGCAGGACGCCGTCAACGGCGCGCTGCGACACGCACACAGAGAACACGCGCGCGAGACGACGTCGCGATGCGAACGGCTGGTTGGGATCGAGTAGCGCATCCACCAGCTCGCCGACGCGTTCCTCGGCGACTTTTCGCAACGCCCGCACGGCGTCCTCGGCCACGGGATCCCACGCGAGCAGAGGAATCACGTGCGGAATGAGCCCGGCCGGCAGCCCTTCGTCCGCGCGCAGGACCTGGAGTACCGCGTCTCGATTGCGCGACCGCAATGCCACGATTTCGCGCAGCTCGGGATCATTGGCAGGCACCGGAATCCGCGCCGTCGTGTCGCCGCCCTGCGATCGTGTGTCGTTCTGTTGACGCGTGTCGGCGTTGGGCCGTGGCAGGTTCGGCCGTGGTGCGCGAATCGTCCGCATCATGACCGTTCTCGTCGTGATGTCGCCGACGTCCGACAGCTCGAGCTCCACTGCCCGATCGAGCAGGCTGCGCTCGAGCGTATGGATGTACCCGCGACTCAATCGCTGCGCCACGGCGACCGCCACTGCCGAGCATCCGATGGCGGCGCCGATCAGCGCCGTGTATTGCGAGGCGGCGGGCAACATGATGAGCAGCTGAATCAGTCCGCCACCGACGGCGTCACCGAGGCGATCGAAGCCGACGTCGATGATCGACTTTGCCGCTCGCTTGTCGTGCGAGGCGATCGGCGTAAAGAAGATCTCGTAACCGGTCTTGAAGAGAGAACTGCGGAGCGTGGATTCGCCCGCGCGCGCGGCGAGCGCGCCGCCAAGTCCGGGGAACACCAGCGCGCCAAGCCCTCCGACCACGAGAGCCAGTGAGGGCGTGGCCGTGGTCACCGCGAGGCCGAGGCGCTCGAGCACGAGCGGGGCTGAGACGCTCTGTATCACGAAGGCCAGCAGGCTCACGCCGGCGTAGTAGAGCGCGAAGAACTGGAGCAGCGCGTCGCCCTTGCCAAACGCCTGGACCGCCTGCACCTTGAAGACGTAGTCCGCAAGCGCCGCAGCGACCGTGCCCAGCAGTACGAGGGCCGCGAGGTTCTGAAGGTACGGCGCTCCCGTCAGCACTCGCAGGCCTGAACGCGGTGACGTGGCGGCGAGGTCTGGTGCGACCTCCATGGCCTTGTCATGGATCGTCAGGACTTTCGGGCCGGCCAGTTTGCGGATCTGCCATGCGCAGATCAAGTTGAGCACGGCGAGGAGCGGGAGCATCTCGGCGATGCCGAGCGTCGCGCCGATCCGTTCGGTGACGAGCGCGCCGCCGAGGCCTGCGATCGTGCCGATGCCGGCGATGCGGCCGAAGTTCAAACGGGCGGTATGGGGATCGAATCGCTCGGTCGCGATGAGCCAGAAGCCGGATCCGAGCATCGGTCCGAGCCCGGAGATTTGGAGATAGACCAGTTGCGCAGCCAGGCGAGGCGCCGTGGCGAGCAGCAGCCAGGACACGAGCAGCATCACCGCACTGATCACGAAGGTCGCCGGAACAAAGGTGCCCGGCGTAATCGCTCGAAGGCTGCGCGAGCTGACGATGACCAGCAGGATTGACACCACGGCCGTGGCGACTACCATCGCGGGCAGGGTCGTGACGTCCAGGTGCGCGAGGTAGAGTGCGTCGCGCGTCGCCTTGCCAGCGATGAACTGGGCGCTGACGACGCCCGAACAGATCATCGCGGTAGTTACGGCCGGATCGAGCGCAGGTCTGGGGGAAGATGCCATCAAGACAGTCGCAAATGCGGGCCGCTCACGCGTGATCCGCACCACGCAATCCGGCGCAATTCATCGTATCACTCGGATGGCGGATGGCTGGGCTGCGAATTGCCTGAGGCGGTCCAGAATAGGGAGCACACTTCGAATGAGGTTGGGATGAACGTTCCGTTCGCATCGTCATTGCGCGCGGCCGCCGCGCTGCTCGTGTTCGTGTCGCCCGCGCTCGGCCAGGAGCGAGCGCCGGCCAAAGGGATCCCGTCACTCGCAGACTTCGACGCCTCCATCGAGGCGCTTGTTCGGACGGTCGATCCCAGCGTGGTTCAGGTGTTCACCAGTGGCCTGACGCCGGTGTCCGGTGTGGTCACCGATCAGTCGAGCCTCGTGGCTACCCAGCGCGCGAGCGGATCAGGGGTCATCGTCGACCCCGAAGGTTACATTGTGACCAACGCGCACGTGGTTCGGGGCGCGTCGCGCATCCGTGTAGAGATCCCGACGATGCGAACGGGGCAGTCGGTGCTGGCGAAGCGGACGCGAGTCGCTCCCGCACGCGTGATCGGTATCGATGACGAAACCGATCTTGCCGTCCTGCGAGTCGAGGAGCGCGGGCTTACCGCGCTGCCATTCGGCGATTCCGATGATCTGAGGGCCGGACAGATGGTTCTCGCCTTCGGTAGCCCGCTCGGCCTGCAGAATTCGGTGTCACTCGGCATCGTGAGTGCCGTGGCGCGTCAGCTCGAGCCTGAATCGCCGATGGTCTACGTCCAGACCGACGCATCGATCAACCCGGGCAACAGTGGAGGGCCACTCGTCGATGCGCGCGGGAGGCTGATCGGGATCAATACGTTGATCCTCTCCGGTGGCGTGGCCACGGCCGGTCCCGGCTTCGCCGCGCCCAGCAACATCGTGCGGACCGTCTTCGACCAGATCAGGCGCACAGGTCGCGTGCGTCGAGGAGAAATCGGCGTGCGCGCACAAACCGTGACGCCGATTCTCTCTGCCGGCCTCGGCCTGAAGCGCGATCAGGGTGCGGTGCTCGCCGATGTGGCGCCTGGGAGTCCCGCCGATCGAGCTGGCCTGGCTGTGGGTGACCTGGTCCTGAGTCTCGATGGCAAGCCGATCGAGAACGGCCGCCAGCTGCACGTCAACCTGTATCGACGTGCCGTCGGAGATCAGGTGCGCCTCGAAGTGCTTCGTGGTGACAAGCCGACGACGATCACCGTGTTGGTGGCAGAGCGTGCCGACCCGCTGTCGGCGGTGACCATGCTGACGGACCTGCGCGACAACATCGTGCCGCGTCTCGGCATCCTTGGCGCGACACTCGATCCGAAGCTGGCCGCCTCTCTGCCGTTGCGGAGCAAAGCGGGCGTCGTCGTGGCATCAGCAAGCGCGGGCGCGCTCGATACCGACAACGGCGGTCTTCAGCCGGGCGACGTGATCCATGCGGTCAATGGCGAGTGGATCTCGGATCTGGCAGCGCTGCGTCAGGCAGTCGACTCCGTGAAAGCTGGCGCACCGATCGTGCTCCAGCTCGAGCGCCGCGGCGCGCTGATGTACCTGGCGTTTACTGCGGAGTAGATGTTTTCGAAGATGAAGCGGCGGGTCTTGAGACCCGCCGCTTCATGAGAGATCTACTGGCGAGACTTCTGCCGACGAACGAGGAAGAGTCCGAGACCTGCGAGACCGGTAAAGATCGTGGCCGGCTCCGGGACCTCGGCAACCGAGACGCGCACGAGGAAGTCGTCGTGGTCATCGTCCGGACCCGCGCCGCCGTCATCAAGGAACAGATAGACGCTGTTGCAGCTGGTGCCGCCCGCGCCAGGCGACTGGCTGAACGGATTGCAGGTGGCGAAGAAGTTCGGTCCCAGCGACAGACCCGCGAAGTCGTTCGGGTTCGTTCCGTTCGTCACCGAGCCCGCGCCGCTGTTCACCTTGAACTTGAACGGCAGCGTCCCGCTTCCACCGATCGTCGTCGAGAACGTGGCCTTCGGAGCATTGAGGCTCGACGCGATGTTGAGACCGCCGTTGTGCGTGAACACCGTGCTACCCGAGTACAAGAAGTTGTTCACGTAGCCCGCTTCAGCGCCGAAGAAATCGATCGTCAGCGTTGAGCCTGGGGCGGCGTTGAACAGAATCTGCGAACCGAAATAGCCCCCAATCTGCGGCCCTCCAAACAGGGTCCCGATGAAGTCGTTGTTCGCGTGCGCGCCGGGGATCGTGCCAGCCTGACCGCCGGACAACGTAATCGGAGCAGCGTACGCAGACGACCCCAGTGCAAAAGTGAACGTAGCCAGGACAAGCAATCGCCGAATGGTCTTCATCCGTGTGGACCCTCTCTTGCGGCTTCACTTGAGCAACCGATGTGCCGCAACGTCGAGTGGAATCTCTAGTGTTTCTACACGCCAGCGCGCGAGGCTGGAACTAGTTGCCGGGCAGGCAGAGTTTCTGCGCCCTAGTCACCACCTGTCCCTTTGAAGTGGTCTTCTTCGTTGGCGAAGAGCAGGTTGAAACTGGTCAGCGACCCGTAGCAGCCGCTCACATATCCCTGCAGCTTCAACTTCACATCGTCGGGCAGGTCAGATGCGTTCACCTGTTGCTCGAGATTGCGCAGACGATTACGCAACATCACAACCTTGTTGAAGAAGGTTTCGATCGGCCACGTCTTTTCCTGAAGGCCCGGCGTGGCTGGCCGCAGGACCATCGTGCCGCCGCGCCACTTCTGCGCGGGCGCAACCGGCGTGACGCCGGCCTCCTCGCGAATGATGCGACGCAGCAGGAGTTCCAGATCGTCAGGTCGGTCGGACAGAGCCATGGGTGGAGCGATCCTTTCGCGTTCGCTGACGAGGTGCGCGGGCTGAGCAGCCGGACTGCGAGCCGGCTCGCTCGATCGGGAAGGTGCAGGAGCGGACGGCGTCGTTCTCGGAACCGGATCGATCCGTGGACCGCCGCGATAGTTGTGCTGACTCTCGCAATAGCCGCACTGCACGCGGATCGGGTGCCCCGTGCCGTCCACGACGATCACGGTATGCGAGCGATCGGTCTTGCAGGCGCGGCAATAGTCGTCGATCGATTCACCGGCGCGCCACCGGCGGGGAGTGTTCACGATGGATGATGATGCCACGACCGGGGACTGAGGACCGGGGACCATGTATCATCCCCTCATGAAGCCGAGCGACTGCATTCTCTTCAGTGGGGGCGCACCTGGAGCCGAGGCGCATTTTGGCGCGTGCGCCGAGCGGCACGGCGTGGAAGAAGTGAACTTCACGTTCGACGGCCACAAGATCGAGCGACATCGAGGCGTCCGCGTGCTGAACCACGAGGAGCTGCTGTCGGGCGACGTGAGCCTCGCGTACGTGTCGCGGCTGATGAACCGCCGGTATACCGAAGGACCGACGCTTCGCAAAGTGCTGCAGACGCTTTGGTATCAGGTCAACAACGGCCAGGAGATCTACGTCATCGGCACGGTCCAGGACGATGGGACCGTGCGCGGCGGGACGGGCTGGGGCGCGGAATTCGCCAAGCTGTGTAACAAGCCGCTCTATGTGTTCGATCAGGACAAGGACGGATGGTTCACGTGGACGGGAGACGCGTGGACGCCGTCAGCCGCCGGCGAGCCGATCATCACGCATCAGCACTTCACCGGGACTGGTACGCGAACGCTGAAAGAAAACAGTGCGCGAGCGATCGACGCACTCTTCGCTCGCAGCTTCAAGTAAGGGTTGCGCTCAGGCCCGGGCGTGCGCCGCCGCTGACGGGCCGACGATGAGCCGGTAGTACACGTTCAGGCAGATCGCCGCGAAGACAGCCGCCAGAAGCAGCGTGCGCAACCACAGGAGCGCGTGCCCGAGAAGG
>Ga0310810_10002584_pt1 | contig 19505 bp, 17 predicted proteins | sample NCmetagenome_FD_207641 | JGI IMG/M metagenome (GOLD analysis project Ga0310810, IMG submission 207641) | Soil microbial communities from experimental microcosm in Duke University, North Carolina, United States - NC | ecosystem: Engineered > Artificial ecosystem > Soil microcosm > Unclassified ...
CCCAACCTGCTTCCAACGGCGACTCGCCTCCGGCGTGAGACGCGTACGAAAATGACACGCATCGCGGCCGGCGTGGTCGCCGGCGTATTGGCTCTGAGTGCCTGGTACTTCATCGCCAGCCGCGGACGGGACAGCCGCAGGGCGGAGCTTGCACGGCTGGAGCAGCAAGTCGCGCGGCTCGAGTCCGACGTCCAGCGGGCAACGGCCCGGGGCACCAGCGCTCAGGAGGCGCCGACGTCACCGCCTCCGGCGCCAAGCGAGGCGGCTGTCAGCGCTGCCACGCCGGGACGGCGCTCGCGCGAGGTCAGCGCGGAGCCCGAGCTGATCGTCAGCTCCATTCTGTATTCGTTGCAGCGTCGGCTGGCCATCGTCAACGGGCGAATCGTGCGCATTGGCGATCGCATCGGATCGTCAACGATTCTCTACATCGAGCCGCGAGCCGTGACTGTCCAATCTGTTGACGGGAGCACACGAACGCTCGAACTCCGCAGCCGTTGACGTCATACGCGCAGTTCGATCATCTCGTGTGAGAGCTGATCGCCCACCACCCGCAGCTTCGCCACCGCGATAGGAAGCGTGAAGCGGCGCGGGCCCGCGCTGCCGGGATTGAGATACAGGACACCGCGACGACTCTCGGCGCTCGGGCGATGTGAATGGCCGAATATGACCGCCGCGAATCCGGCACCCTGCGGATCGATGTCGAGCGTCGCGATGTCATGCAGCACGTACAACTGCAGTGGCCCGGCCTCGACGACCTCAATCAGGGGCAGTGCGTTCGCCCAGTTGCCTGTGTCGACATTCCCACGAACGGCGAACGTTGGCGCGATGCCCCGGAGCTGTTCGAGGATCTGCGGGTCTCCAACGTCGCCGGCGTGAACGATCAAGTCCGAGCCGTGCAGCGCCTCCACCGCCTGCGGACGAAGGAGGCCGTGGGTGTCGGAGATGACACCGACTGTGATGGGCGCCGGACTCACCAAGGCTACGGCTCGGTGTTGATCGCGTAGTAGGCGATCGTCTTCGTCGGCACTTCTTTGAACCAGTGCGGCGTCTTTGCCGGTATCGTGATCACGTCGCCCTTCGTCAGGTGATGAACCTCTCCGCCCGTGACGCTTGGCGCACGACGTTGGCCTGGCGCGGTGTCTCTCACGTCGACCAGCGTTCCACCCGTGACGAACGTCGCCTCGCCCTCGACGATGATGAAGACGTGGTTCGTCTTTTCGTGCACTTCGACTTCACCAGCACTGCGTCGCTGAGCCAGGACGATGAGACCGTGGTCACCAATGATCTGACCGCCCTTTGCCATCGTTGCCGCTACCTTCTCGTGCGGCACATAGGTGACAACCGTTGGAACACCATCGGCGGCCACGACGACGGCCATCGTGACAACCAGTGTCAGCGTTCGTACGAGCTTCATGACTCCTCCGTTCGTGGTGGCCAGTATCCTACGTGAACCTCGCGCGCCTCGCTCAACAGCATGGGACCGATGACAGTGACTTTCTCCGCTGCGCGGGCGAAGAGCTCGGTGCAGGGGATCAGAAAATTCCGTCCGGCGATCGTGCCAAGCTCCTCCGAGGACAGCGCGTACACAACCGATCGGATGCCCGCCCAATACAACTTGCCTGCGCACATCGCGCACGGCTCACAGCTGGTGTAGAGGACGCTTCTTCGAATGTCGGCCGGCGAGAGACGACGAATCGCGTCCGCCACGAGATTGGTTTCGGCGTGCGCCGTCGGATCGCGATCGGTGAAGACGGTGTTCTTTGCGGTCAGGACGACCGTGTCGTCGATGGTGAGAAGCGAGCCGAACGGGTGGTTGCCCTCCGCTCTGGCTTCTCGCGCGAGCTCGATGGCTTGCCTGGCGAACTGCTCCTGAACGTCTCGTGTAGGCACACGAGACGGTAGCACTGATCCGAGTCAGCGACTCGCGAGAGACAATCGGAACGCCGCCATCTCTTCACCGTTCCGCACCAGCAGAACGTCACCGACGATCACCGGATGATTCCACGTCTTACCGTCGAGTGCCGGGACGCGTGCGACCTCTTTGAACTCGTCAGGTGTGGCGGAGACGAGCGCCAGCACGCCATCCTCTGACAGCACGAGTAACAGGTCCTGGTCCGCCAGCAAGAGGAGTTGCCCGTTTCCGTAGCGTCCACCCTTCCACACACGCTTGCCGGTCTCCATATCAATGGCGGCGAGGATGCTGCCGTCGAAACCGAAGGCGTAGCCTTTGTGCACGACGAAGTCGTTGTAGTACGGCTTGAGCCCGCTGGACGTCCAGCGCTCCTCGACGTTCCAGCCACCCGCACTGTGTGCCACTGCCAGACGGCGTGTACCGGTTCCGCCGGTGCCGCCGATGGTGTTGATCACGACGCCATCCGACGTCAGAGCCGGTTGCACGATCGCGACGCCCTGCCAGGGGTGCTCCCAGAGCAGGGTGCCATTTGCCGGAGCCAGGCTCGTGACGCCAGATCCGCCGAGCAGCAGCACCTGGGGCACGCCATCAATCGTCGTTCGATGCGGAGAGCTGTAGCTGCCGTGATGAACGGGACCGACCCAGCGAGGGTGGCCGGTGGTGCCATCGTAACCAACCAGTGTGGCGTCGGCTGCGACGATGACCACGTCGTCCATGACGAGTGGCGAGCTGGCGAAGCCCCACTCGGGCACTTCTGTTTTTGTCTCCGTTGCGACGTTGCGCGACCACAGAAGTTTCCCGCTGCTCGCATCGAGCGCGTTCAGGATTCCGGTTGCGCCGAATGTGTAGACGCGACCGTGTTCGAGCGTCGGCGTTCCGCGTGGACCGGCGCCACCATTCGATTCCCAGAAGCGCACCGGGTCGCGATGACGCCACACAGGTTCTCCCGTGCTCATCCGGTAGGCCGACACGATCTCATCGTCGCCACGCTGTTCCTGCGTGTAGATCAGATCACCGCGAACGGCGAAGGAAGACCAGCCAGGCCCGATCGCCCGCCGCCACAACTGGACGGGCGGCGTGCGCGCCCAGTCAGTCTCGATTCGTACGCCGTGAACGCTGCTGTCGCGATCGGGGCCGCGAAAACCCGGCCACTCCGCATCGTTCGAAGCGAGTGTCGTGATTGGGGTCGGAGTCACGGGAGCGTCCGCGACCGTCGCGGCGTCGTGGGGCACTGTCGGTTCCGGCAGGGCACTCGCGGCGGGTGGCGCGACAGGCTCCTTTGGAGCCTCCGCATTCGGAGGCGTCAGTGGAAGTGGCGCAGGCTCTTCGTTGGCCTGCGCCAGAAGACGTTGCTCAGATGTAGGCGTCCAGCGCCAGTGAATGTCCGAGCCCGCGCCGCGCACACCGTCCGTTCGGAGCAAGCCGAACGCTCCGCACGCGAGCAGGAGGGTGGCCGCCAGCGAGCTGCGCCGAATCCCGTTCGACCTGTTACGGGTGATGACAGCCCACGCGACAAGCGCCACGCTCATCACCGGGATGGAGTAGAGCGGGAGCATCATGCCCATCATCCCGGTCGCGATCGACTCGTGCACCACTCGCAGCGTGACGACGGGCGCGACGATCATCAGCGCCATCGCTCCGAGTCGCTCGGCCCACGGCGCCCGGCTGAAGAACAGCCACCACACCACGATGGCCAGCGCGCCGACGACGCCGCCGATGATGGCAAAGGCACCGACCTCTGGGAAGATGAGGGGAGCGACGAACCGGATGAGGCACAGCAGCCCGGCAGCTACGACGCCGGGCCATAACCGCAGGGGTTTACCCGGAGCCGGTACGCTGTGCTCTTGTGTCATAAACGGTCCAGACGCTTCCGGTGCCCAGCTTGTTCCGTGAAAGTGCGGTTCGAACGACCGGGCGAGGGGTCCGGCGATTGCATCCCTGTTTCAAGCGATGTCTGACGACTTGCGCATCTTCGTCGCCGACCGGGCTATGGACGACACGACATGTCGCCGCGTGCAGGCGGCGATGGACGTCGGCGTCCGCGAACCGTCCGAGGTGATCGAAGACGAGATGGCGCTCGTCGAGGACGTGCGTCGCGCGTCGCACATCGAGGTGCCGTCGACGATCTTCGAGCTGATTGACGTTCACCTCGATGCGCAGCGCGATGCGATCGCCGCGTTCTTCGACTGGCCGCTCGAGGGGCGCGAGGGCGTCAACCTGCTGCGCTACGAAGCCGGCGGCTTCTACAAACCGCACGTGGACAGGGCCGACCTGCCCGCCTGGCCACCCGCCGCTCAACGTGCGTTCACGGTGATCCTGTTTCTGGAAAGTGCGCGCGAGGCCGATCCGTCTGGTGGTTTCAGCGGAGGGGTCCTGCGGCTGCTGCCGGACAATGCAGAATCGATCGACATCGTACCGCGACGCGGTCTCCTGGTCGCTTTCCCGGCGGACATCGTCCATGAAGTGCTGCCAGTGATCGATGGCCACCGCGACACGGTCGTCGATTGGTTTTCATGAGCAGGCGAGCCTAAAGACTCGCCGCTACTGCGTCGCAGCTGGAATTCGTGACTGCCAGTCCACGATGGCAGACACCGGGGCTGACGACGACGAGTTGACCGGGACGATGGCTATCAGCGCGTCACGTCGATGGGCGACGTCGAAGTCACGGATTCCCGGCGCATCGAGCACGGGCACAGCCGATGTGAAGCTTGCGGGCGAGTTGTTCGTCTTGTCCACCGAAGCCTTGGCGGAGGTTGACAGTGTCGCTCGCATGATTGCGGATCCTCGCAGGAACAGGATCGACTGCCCATCGCGGCTCCAGCGCGGCTTCGTGCCACCGGCAAACGACACGCGAACGCGACTGCCATCACGCCGGTTCGCGTAGACGTCGGGCCGCCCCGATTCGTCCGATACGTACGCCAACCACGTTCCATCAGGCGACCAGCGTCCATCCGTCTCGTTGAAGCCGCTCTTCACGAGCGTTGTCTTTGTGTGACGCACGTCGTCGATTGAGTTGATGTCGCGAGACGAGCCCGATTCGAGTGCGTGGACGACGATGTTCACCCCACGCCAGTCTGTTGGCGCGGCATCACCTTCGGCGACGGCCACGTCCTCGGCGTCTTTGTCGTGAGCGCGCTTCGCATAAATTGCCGGCCGGCCACTCTGGAGCGATCTGAACGCCACGCGTCGTCCATCCGGTGACCAGACCGGATCACTGTCCGCCGCCAGCGCCAGCGTCAGCGGCTCACTGGCCGCGCCGGCAGCCGCGGGCACAACTGTGATGTCCAGCGTGCGGAGCAGGGGAGCCACAAGTGTCACGGCAGCGAACTGGTCGTCCGGTGCGAGGCGAACCTGCCAGAGGTCTCCAGCCTCACCCATCGTGCCGGTCCGAGTGCCGTTCAAATCGAACCACACCAGCTCGCGCGCTCGAGCCGCGGACGCGGCGCTCAGGACGATGCGCGGCGAAGCCGCGAAGAGATTTCGCCCAGCTGGCGAGAGTCCGACCCCGTTGATGAGCGGCGTGCTGCGCCCCTGAAGCGCGCCAGTAGTCTCATTCACTCTCTGCGCGAGAAGGACGTCGTCTCGAATTACGAGCAAGACGCCGTCAACAATCTGGCCGTGTCCTGAAGTGGCGGCCAGTTCGTGTTCCTCGCCGTCGTGAACGAGCCTGACCGTGCGACGCCCCGTCTCTCCAATCGCGGTGTAGACGAAGTCATTGCCGCGACCTGTGCTGACGGGAAAGACATGCGCACGATCGCCCGCCCGCGGCGTCGTGGCGTCTGCGAGAGCTTGTCCCTGCAGTCGCCGGATCGCGCCTGTCGCTCGAGGCGAAAACAGGATCGAGCCGTCGGGAAGCGACGATGCTCCGGCAGGCGAAGCGGCGTCGGCGATGTCGCTGACCATCCCATCGGCGAGCGCGAGCCTGCGCAGGTGGCTGTTCGCGAAGAACAGGATCGCGTCGCCCATTGAGCTCCAGGCCGGCAGCTGTGCTCCTTCCGTGCCCGTGAGTGGTTCCGCACGATCAGACTCGAGCGTGCGACGCCAGAGCATCGTCGTCCCGGAGCGAGTGGCGACAAAAACGATCTGGCGTTGGTCCGGTGAGATGGCGGCGTCGAGCGGTTCGTCGCCCGCGCCGAGCTCAGCGCCCGGCGGGGGGCCGAGCGTCAGGGTCAGTGCGGGAGTGGGTGGTGGCGGCACCTCGCGGAGATGCCGCACAGCCGGAATCGAGAGGCCAACGACGGCCAGGATCAGTACGCCGACGAACCACTTCAGAACTTGCGGGACCACGTCGTGGGCCAGCGCTCGACCACCACTTTCTTCTCCGTGTAGAAGTCGATCGCATCCCGTCCCTGGGCATGCAGGTCGCCGAAGAAGCTGTCCTTCCACCCCGAGAAGGGGAAGTAGGCCATCGGGGCAGCTACGCCGACGTTGATGCCGACGTTGCCGACGCGAGTCTCGTAGCGGAACTGACGTGCGGCCGCGCCACTCGTCGTAAAGAGACACGCCATGTTGCCGAACGACGATCCGTTGACCATCGCGATGGCAGCATCGACCGAGTCTGCGCGCATCACGCTGAGGACTGGCCCGAACACCTCGGTCCGCGCCAGTTCGCTCGCCGGGTCCACGTTGGCGAGCACCGTCGGGCGGAGGAAGTTGCCGTTGGCATAGCCGTCGATCGTCGCGTTGCGTCCATCGACCAGTGGCTTCGCACCAGCCGCAACACCCTGCGCGATCAGTCCCTCGATGCGCGTCTTGCTCTCGGCGGAGATCACGGGCCCCATCTCCGTGCCCCGGTCCATGCCGTAACCGACTTTTCGAGACGAAGCTGCGTCGCTGATCTGCTGCGTGAACGTCTTCTCCGACTCGGCGACGGTGATGACAACCGATGAAGCCAGGCACCGTTGACCCGCGCAGCCAAAAGCCGAATCGGCCACGATCTTCGTCGTCATGTCCATGTCCGCGTCGGGCAGGACGACGATCGGGTTCTTGGCGCCGCCCTGACACTGCACGCGCTTGCCGTTGGCCGCGGCGCGGCTGTAGACGTAGCGCGCGACCGGTGTCGAGCCGACGAACGAGATCGCTCGAACCTCGGGATGATCGAGCAGTGCGTCCACCGCGTCCTTGCCACCGTGAACGAGGTTCACGACCCCTGGTGGGAAGCCAGCTTCTTCGATCAGTTGGAGCACGCGCGCCATCGTGAGCGGCGTCTTCTCTGACGGTTTGAGGATGACGGTGTTGCCGCATGCGACGGCATACGGGAGGAACCAGAGCGGGATCATGCCGGGAAAGTTGAACGGCGTGATCACGGCGACGACACCGACCGGCTGCCGGATCATCAGCTCGTCGATGCCCGATGCGATGTCTTCGAGGTTGCTGCCCATCATCAGCGATGGGATGCCCGTTGCGACCTCGACGTTCTCGATGCCGCGCTTCAGTTCGCCCTCTGATTCGGCGAGTGTCTTGCCGCACTCTTGCGTCACGAGCTTGGCAATCTCGGTGAAGTTGGCGTCGAGCAGCGCCTTCAGTCTGAACAGCGGCTGAATCCGATCGCCTGCCGGCGTGCGACGCCATGACTGAAGCGCCTTCGACGCTGCCTCGACCGCCTTGCCGACATCGGCCGCGCTGGAGAGCGGTGCCTCGGCCAGCACGTCTCCGGTCGCTGGATTGCGAACCGCGATCACGCTCGCCGCGGACGCAGATTCCCATTTTCCGCCGACGAAATTTCTCAACAACGCTTCTTGCCCGATCATCGTTGCATTCTCCCAACCACCACTACCACCCACCACCAACCACTAACCACCAACCGATCTTATGGCACCACAATCGCTCTACCCACGATCTCACCACGAGCCAGCGCTTTGTAGGCCGCGTCGGCATCGTCCAGCGAAAACCGCTGCGTCACCATGGTTTCGGACCGGAAGATGCCTTTTGCGGCGAGGCGGATGATCTCCGGCATGTCGCTGCGCGTCCGCGCGCCATACGAGCCGACGATGCGCAGCTCGCGCCGCACGAGCCGGGTGATTTCCACGGGCGCCGTCGTCTTGCCGGGAGCGATGCCGACCGCCACCATGCGCCCGCCGTCGCGGATCATCTCGAACGCCTGCGTGAATGTCTGAGGCAGTCCGAGGACCTCGAACGCGACGTCAACGCCACGGCCGTCCGTGAGCTCGCGCACGCGCGCGGTCGCATCAGTCGTGCTCGCGTTGACCACATCGGTCGCGCCAAGGCGACGTGCGGCCTCGAGCTTGTCGTCCTTCACGTCCACCGCGATGATCTGCGACGCGCCGAAGGCATGGGCGATCTGAATGACGTTGATGCCGACGCCCCCGACGGCAACGACAGCGACGCGTTCGCCGCCTCTCAGCTCGGCGCCATGGCGGACGGCGCCATAGGCGGTGAATACCGCGCAGCCCAGGACAGCTGACTCCTCGAGCGGCAGGCCGTCGGCGAGCGGGAAGACGTCGGTCGCAGGAACAACGGAGTATTCGGCAAGGCCGGCCATCGAGTACATCGCGATCGGCGCTCCATCTCGCCGCCGAAGGCGCGTCGTGCCGTCATACAGCGTGCCCTTCAGGCGATTCATCGCGAAGAAGCTGTCGCACAGGTCGTCGCGTCCTGCGCCGCACGGGGCGCAGAAGCCGCACGGCATGATGAACGCGGACACAACTTTCGTTCCGACCGCCGGGCCCTTCACGCCCGGGCCGAGGGCGGCGACGGTTCCCGAAATCTCGTGCCCCATGACGGCAGGAGTCGGAAACGCCACTTCGGCTTTCATCACGTGCAGGTCGGTATGACACACGCCGCACGCATTGACCTTCACGAGGATTTCGCCCGCGCCAGGTTCGGGCATTGGAATCTCCTCGACGTGCACCCCGCCCGGGGCGCTCTCGAGGATGGCGGCTCGCATCATCTGCATGGATGGTCTCTGGTCTCTGGACTATGGTCTCTGGTTCCCCAGGGCCGGAGACCGGAGACCAAAGACCAGAGACTTAGTCTATGTGATCCCTATGCGTCTCCGAGGCGAGGAGCACCGCGACGATGGTCACGGCCGCCATGAAGATCAGATACAGCGACAGCGCGTAGGTGCCGTATCTGGCGAGAAGGAGTGTGGCGATGAACGGAGACGTTCCGCCCGCGAGCACGGCGGCCAACTGAGCCCCGAGCGAGGCACCGCTGTAGCGAACCCGGGTGCCGAAGAGCTCAGAGAAGAATGCGGCTTGCGGGCCGTACATCGCTGCGTGAGAGAACACGAACGCGACGACGAGCGCGAGCACGACGAGAGGAGGCGACCCGGTATCGAGCAACCTGAATAGCGGATAGGCCCACAAGGCTGTGGCGATGGCGCCGAACAGATAAACGGGTCGGCGCCCGAAGCGATCCGACATCGCGCCGAAGAACGGAATCGCGAGCAACTCGAGGCCCGCGCCGATCAGCATCGCGTTCAGCACGACCTGCTGCGGCATCTTCACGTGCTGCGTCGCATACGTGAGGACGAAGACGCTGTAGATGTAGAACGCACCGTTCTCGCCGAAGCGTGCGCCCATGGCGAGGAGCACTTGCTTCGGGTAGGTCTTGAGCAGCTCGATGACTGGCTGACGCGCTTCGCGCGATTCCTCCTTCACCTTGGTGAATGCCGGCGTCTCGAGGATCCGGACGCGGATCATCAGCCCGACGATGACGAGCAAGGCGCTCAGGAGAAAAGGCACGCGCCAGCCCCATGACAGGAACTGCTCCTCGGGCAGTCGTGAGAACAGCGCGAAGACGGCGGTGGAAATAACCAGTCCCGCGGGAACGCCAATCTGCGGCCAGCTCCCGTAGTAGCCGCGCGCTCCAGGAGGCGCGTGCTCGACGGCCATGAGCACGGCGCCGCCCCATTCGCCGCCGACGCCGAATCCCTGCGCGACGCGCAGCAGGACGAGGCCGACTGCAGCCCAGGGCCCGATCTGTTGGTAGGTGGGAAGCAGGCCGATCAGGAACGTCGCCACGCCCATGACGACGAGCGTGAGCACGAGCATCGACTTGCGGCCGATCTTGTCGCCGTAGTGTCCGATGACGATGCCGCCGACCGGCCGCGCGAAGAAGCCGACCGCGTATGTGCCGAAGGCGGCGAGGGTGCCCATCAGCGGGTCGAACGTGGGGAAGAACAGGCGGTTGAAGACGAGTGCCGCCGCCGTGCCGTAGAGGAAGAAGTCGTACCACTCGATCGTGGTACCGATGAAGCTCGCCACCGCGACGAGCCTGACGGAGTTGGTCTCAGATGAGTGCGCGGTTTGCATCATCGGCCCTGCACGGTACCACAGCGCCGGACGCGCAAAGTTCAAAGGCAAAAGTTGTTAAGTGACCGACCGACTTCGCCCCTGGCTCGTTGAAGTTCCGGGCCGCTGTATGATTCACAGTCCATGCACACGGAGCTTCAGGAAGCCATAGACCTGCACGAGTCCATCGTAGCCGAGGCCGGGAACGCCCTCGTCGGCTACGAGACGGAAAAGGCGCTCGCCAACGTCGTTCTGCTCTCGGAAATCCCGACCACGTACACCGAGGACTCCAAGCGACAAGTCAACGCCGGGAACCTGCTGCTACGTGGCGTCCCGGGCGTCGGCAAGACCTTCTTCGGCGTCATCCTCGCGGCCATCAGCAACGCGAAGTTCGCCAGGATTCAGGGTCGCGCGGATTTGCAGCCCACGGAGATCGTCGGCTTCCAGATGATCAACCCGGCGACCGGCGAGTTCATCACCGAGTTCGGCCCGCTGGCCTCAGCGGAAGTCATCCTGCTCGACGAGATCAACCGCATCCCGCTCAAGTCGCAGAGCGCCTTCCTCGAGGGGCTGCAGGATCGAACGGTGACCGTGGGCAAAACGACGTACGAGATGGCGCCCTTCAGCTTCGCGATTGCGACGATGAACCCGGTGGAACTGGGGCAGGGCACGTTTCCGCTCTCGGAGGCGGCCACCGATCGGTTCGCGATCATGATCAACATCGCGTATCTGGAACCGCTGGAAGAGGAGAAGCTGGTGAACTTCGACTTCAAGCGCGTGCGCCTGAAGGCGTTGATCCCGAAGGAACGCATTATCGAGCTGCGCTCGGCCATCACCCGCGAGGTGTTCCTGCACGACGCGCTCGCGAAGTACATCCGTCGCCTCGTCGGCGCGACGAGACCGTACAACGCCGAGACCGAGTGGCTCCATCGGTCGCCGTCGTCGCTCGTCGAGAAATGCGTGGACCTCGGTGCGTCGCCGCGCGCGACGATCTGCTGGGGCCGGCTCGTCAAGGTGTGGGCGCTGCTGATGCATCGCCGCGCGGAGGTGTTTCCGGAAGACATTCAGGATCTGGCGCGTTACGTCCTGAGCCATCGCGTGTGGCTCGGCCCGCATGCAGCCAGTCACGGCGTCTCCGTCGAGATGGTGATCGACGACATCATCGCAAATGTTCCAGTGCCATGAAATCGGCGCCACTGCCGTCAACTCCCAAGTCCCAACGATCCAACTCCCAAGAGGCCGAGCTGGTACCAGGGTCTGTGTCTTGTGTGGGAGTTGGGAATTGGAAGTTGGGAGTTGATTGAGTGGAAGAGATCAACCTCCAGGAAATCGCGGAGATCGAGCTCTTCATCTTGAAACGGATGAAGGAATACACGCTCGGTGACCATGCGAGTGTGTTCAAGGGCTCGGGGTTCAACTTCGTCGGCATCCGCGACTGGCAGCCGGGCGATCGAATGTCGAACATCGACTGGGCACAGTCGTCGCTCAACAACTTCAGCCCGCTGGTCACGCGCGAGTTCGAGCAGGACAGCAACGCCGCCATCGTGGCCGTCGCGGACGCGTCGCTGTCGACCCGCTGCGGGATCGAGGCCGACCTGATTGCGACGTCGATCGCGCGCGCAGTCGCCGCCGCCGGGCTTTCGGCGATGTTCTTCCAGGATCGCTTCGGCGTCGTGACCTTCAACGATCGCTTCGAACAGGTCGCCGCCGCGCGCCCGCGGATCGGACGCTCGCACCTCCTCTACTGCCTCGAGTTGTATCGCCAGTCTGTCCTCGGGAAGGACGAAGAGCACGAACGCGACGTCATCATCGGGATCGAAAGCCAGGTCCGCAAGTCGTCGCTCATTCCGGTCATCTCCGATTTTCTGTTTCCGGATGTCCAGCGCATCCTGACGGAGCTGTCGAAGCTGAACGCTGTCCACGACGTGTTCCTGGTGATGGCCGATGCGCGCTTTGCATATGACGTTCCGAAGATGTCGGATGGCTGGATCGACGTTTTCGACATAGAGACGGGTAAGACACGCGTGCTCTCCCGGCGCGAAGTCGGGCGGCTGGCCGAGCGTGCCAACGCGTGGCAGGATGAAGTCGTGCGGATCGCGAAGGACGCGGACCTCGATGTGGTTCGCGTGGGACTGGACCGATGGGAGATGGAGACCGCGCTCGTGGAGTTCACTGCCGAGCGGCGCCTCCGGAAAATGTGATGAGCAGAATCTCGTTTCTCGCCCGCGTAGTCACGATGGCCGGTGTCATCGTCGGAGCCTTTCTTTCAGCGGCCAGCGCACAGACGGCATCCACCCGTGCGCAGACGTCCGCGCAGAAGCCATCCGCCAGCGCGCAGTCGACGGCCGCGCGCGCGAAAGAGGGTGAGGTCCAATCGGACCCCATCAAGTGCTGGTGGAAGGCGGATCGAACGGCGGTTCGCGTCGGCGAGCGATTCGGGCTCGTGCTGACCTGCGCCGTCATCGAGGCCGGTCCGATCATCGTCGTTCCCGTGTTGAATCAGCTCGAGCCTGGCGCGCTGTCGATCACGCCGTTCGAGGTCGTGAGCGGTGCACGAGGTGAAGACATGGTCGCGCCGCCATGGCGCTACGTGCAGTTCGACTACTCGGTGCGGCTCCTGAGCGATGGCTTCTTCGGGCAGGACGTAATGATCCCGGGTGTCACCGTCACATATAACCTCCAGAACGCCGGCGGGACGCAAGGACGGGATCAGACGTACGTGCTGCCCGCGTTGCCGATGCGGATCCTGTCGCTCGTGCCGAAAAGCGCGTCAGACATCAGGGACGCATCCGGCCAGACGTTCGCGAGCATCGCGTCGCGCCGCTTCCGCGCGTCGCTGGCCAACATCCTCGCGTGGGGTTCGTTCGCCTTCGCCGGCGTGCTCGCCATTTACGCGCTCGTGCGAGTCATCGGACACCTTCGCTCCAAGAACGTTGTGGCGGTTCGCAAGCTGCCGCTGCCGTCGGTGCTCGGCGGCTGTCTCGACACGATCAGCGAAGTCGCCTCCGACGCGTCGAAGACCGGGTGGTCGCCGGATCTCGCGCGTCGTGCCGCGGCCGCGGTGCGCATCGCCGGCGCCGTCGCACTCCAACGGCCTGTGGCGCAGAACTTCGTCGGCCCAGACGCCGTTGAGCACGATGGCCAGGTCACGATTCGAAAAGGGTGGATCAGGCCCCGCCGCGTGTTGCTCTCCGCGTCGGTCACGTCGAGGGCGATCGCGAGTCATCTCGGCAACGGTCGCAGCATCCGGCCGGCCACGCGTGTGCGGCTCGAATCGATTGCCGACGCGCTCGGCGTATTCGGCGCCGCGAGCTACGGACGCAACGGCAAGCCAGATTCCTCGGCCCTCGATGCCGCCGTCGAATCAAGCAAGGATGTCATCCGCGGTCTGCGGACGAGCACTCGCTGGCCGATGCGCACGGCCAACGCCGTAATGCGCTCAGTGACGATTGGTGGATAGATCAGCGTGCCGCCACTGCAAGACGTACTGATCGCGCTGCGCACCACCTGGTCGGAGTGGGCGCGCACGCGCTGGGCGGACCTGGAGTTCGGTGACGCCCGCACGGCGCTGCTCGTGTTCGTCGTCTTGCTGGCGATCGCGTTGCTCTTCCTGCTCGTCAGCTTCATGCGGAGCGGGTCGCTGCGCGGCAAGATCGGTTTGCCCGCCGTGCTCCCGGTCATGCGTCGATCGCCGCTCAGTCTTGTGCGGCACGTGCCGTTGATGCTGTTCCTCGCTGGCGTGCCGTTCTTCGCGGTCGCCCTCGCCGATCCGCTGACTGGATTCGCACGCGAGGAAGTGTCGTATCCGGGCCGGCGTATCGCGCTCCTCGTCGATGGCTCGACGAGTATGGTCATCCGGTTCGAATCGGCGGCGAAACGCCCGGGCGAGTCGACCTTCTTCACAGCCATCGCAGCGGCGGAACAATTCGTCCGCCGACGAATGAACGGGCCCTATCGCGATCTGGTGGCGCTGATTCAGTTCGGCAACTTCGCGTATGTCGTGACGCCCTTTACCAACGACTACGAGAACGTGCTGCTCAGCACCCGGCTCGTCGGCGACCCTGCGGAATGGGGCCGATTCCCGGACTGGGGCACGACGATCATCGAGGGCATCGATCAGGCGACGCAACTCTTTCGCACCTTCGACTTCACAAACGCGTCAGGCAACCTGATGATCGTCTTCACCGACGGACGCGACTCGCAGTTGAGCCAGCAAAAGGCCGACCTCGAGCGCGTCGTGACCGAAGCGCGCCGCTGGAAGATTCCGGTCTACATGTTGCGGACGGCCTACAACCGGCGTGAAGGCGAGATCCTGCAGGACAAGATCTGGAAGGCCACGGTCGAGCGAACGGGTGGCCGCTTCTACGCGGCGTACGACGACGAGTCGATCGCGCGAGCGTTGCGGGAGATCGATCGCCTGTCGCCCGGACGGATCGAGACGCGCGAATACAGCATCCGGCGTCCGCGCTTTGCCGGGTGGGCGCTCATCGCGGTTGGCCTGTGGCTCACCGGAGCGCTGTTGAAGTTGAATTTCGGAGTGTTTAGAACGTTCCCGTAGGCCGGGTCCTCCTTGTGGACCCGGCGGGACAGGCGGGTCTGAAGAACAAGACCCGCCCTACGACTGAGGACTGAGGACAGAACGATGCGAGCAACCATCGCGTGTGCAATCGTCGCCGTCGTGTTGGCACTGTTTGGCTTCGCCTTCATGGGCGTGGCACGCCTGGAAGGGCACATGGCCGACGCCGGACAGCAGCTCTCGACGCTGCAGTACGAAGCGGCGCAGCAGAGCCTGACCGCTGCCGAACAGTACGCGGACCACTCGCGGTTCGTGCCATTTCTTGGCACTGATGCGCGTCAGGAAATTCGCGCACGTGAGGCCGCCGTGCAGTACTGGCAGCGTCGATATGACGTCGTCCTGCCGACGGGCGCCGAGCCCGTTGCGGCTGTCGATGAAGAGAATGTCGAACTGCAGCTCGTGGTCGCCAACTCCGAGTTCCGCGTCAAGCAGACGGAGTTCAAGGACAAAGCGTCCACCGTCAAGGCGCTCGAGGAGTCGGCCGCCGGATACCTCACGGTCCTGAAGAACAACACGTGGCATCCGGACGCCGCCTACAACTACGAGTACATCATCCGGCTTCGCGACCAGGCCGCGAAGGGCAGTCAGCCGCCGCCACCGCAGAAGAACGAGGAAGAGTCCGACAACGGTGAGTCAGGCGCACCGACCCCGGCCACCAGCCAGGAGGGCTTCCAGATCTACATCCCGCTCGAACAGGGCGAGAAGAACCCGACCGGTGGAGAGGCGGGCAAGGCATCGGCCAAGGAACGAAAGGGCTGATGTTCAATCTCCCGCGCGTCTCGTTCGAGTCGTTCAGGTTTGCCGAACCGCTTTACCTGTGGCTGCTGATCCTTCCAGCGGTCCTGTTCGCGGTCTGGATCTGGCGCTTCGTGCGCCGGCGTGGCGACCTGAAGCGACTGCGATCGCGGCGCGCGTTGCCGGTTCGTGAACGGCTCGGTGCCATCGGCGACCTTGCGTTCTGGGCGGCAGTGCTCGTCGCGTCGGCACTGTGCATCGTCGCGCTCGCTCGTCCTCAAGCACTCGTGTCTACAGTTCGAAAGGCCAGCGCCGACATCGTCGTGCTGCAGGACGCGTCGGCGTCGATGTACGTCTCGGATGTCAGGCCCGATCGATGGCGCCGCTCCGTGCAGTTCCTGCGCACGTTCGCTGAGACTCTCAGCTGGCAGGGCGATCGCGTGGCGCTCGCGCTCTTCGCGCAGCTCGCCGCGCCGCAAGTGCGGCTGACGAAGGATCCCAACGCGCTCTTCTTCTTCATCGATCACCTCGGCGAACACTCTCCGTTCCGCCTCGAGAACACGACGACGTGGGATACGAACATCGAGGAGGGCATTCGCTGGGGCCTGCGCCTCGTGGAGAAAGATGAAGAGGTCTTCGGGAAGAACGGCAATCCCAAGGCGTTCCTCGTCATCTCCGATGGTCAGTCGTGGAGTGGCACCGTGGCCAACGCCATTCAGAGCGCGCGCGCGATGAAGATTCCCGTGCACGTCGTCGGCATCGGCACGTCAACGGGCGGCATGATTCCGGAGCCGGCGAGACCAGATGGCACGAGGCCGCCGCCGGTGGTTCGATCGGTGCTCGATCGCGCGTCGCTCGTGCAGATCGCCGTCGCTGGAGGCGGGGAGTACTTCGAGATCGGCGACGAGCCCGATCGGATCGTCGCCTTCCGCATCGTCGATCGCCTGCGTCGCAGCTCCGACATCGTGAAGGAAGTCGAGAGCTTCGACGAGCTCTACGGCCGCTTCCTCCTGGCGGCTGCCGGCGTCCTCGTTGCGGGGACGGCGTTCCTTCGCAAGCGCACGGAGCTCGCATGGCAGGCGGCCGGCGCGGTTGCGGTCGTGTTGCTGCTCGCGAGCCTGGTCTGACCGCCTCCGTAATCCGCTAACAATTCTGTCTGCCGGCCGTTGCGCATCAATGGTCGATCCATGCGATCGCTGCGAACTTACGGGCGCTGGCGGGCTGGTACACCGCGTGCACCTTTCACGCGTACCTTGGATTCACATTCCGTCACTGCTGCATCCCCCGGACGACGAGCGAGCGATTGGGTCGGGTTCTTCGGGCATTTCGGCATCGCCGTGCTCACGGTGGTGCGCACGCCAACGCTGACACTCTTCCTGTTACCCGGAATCGTTCACATGATGGTCGCGGCGGGGTCGTTCCTCGTGCGCGATACGCCGCGACGGAAGGAGCAGGATCCCGTCGGCCGGATCGTGTCGTATGCCGGTGGTTTCGGCGTCTTCGGGTTCGTCCAGTTCGCAACGTCGTTCAGGCCCGAGTGGTTGGCCGTGACCGACAACGCCGGCCTCGGCCTCACCGGCATCGCGCTCGGCTTCGTCGGCATCTTCATCGAGATCTGGGCCGTGTGGCACCTGCGGTTCTCGTTTGCCACCGAGCCCGCTGCGCGTCGCCTCGTGACCACGGGGCCATACCGGCTGGCGCGGCATCCGATCTACAGCGGCGGCAGCCTCGCCTACATCGGCCTTCTGATGTCGCATCCGACGGTGCCGCTCGCGATCGCGCTCACGGGCTGGGCCGTGTGCATCGGCATGCGCATGCGATACGAGGAAGCGATTCTGACGCAGGCGTTCCCAGCGGATTACGGGGAGTATCGTCGTCGCGTCGGCGCGCTCGTGCCGTGGCCTGCGACGATGAGCGCGAAGGACCCGGCGCCGGCTGCAGGCCTCCAGTAAAACGAAAAGGCGGGCCTGAAGGCCCGCCTCTACGAATCCCGATCCCCGAATCCCGAATCCCGAGACTAGAGACTGATCGGTCCGGTACTGTCGCCCAACTTGTCCGTCTGGACGTCCAGCTTGTCGAGCATCGCCACGAGCAGGTTCGCCATCGGAGTGTTCTTCGGATGACGGAGATGGCGTCCGCCCTTGAGGCGACCCGACGCGCCGCCCGCGATGAGCACCGGCAGGTCGGTGTGATTATGCTGATTTCCGTCGCTCAGCCCGCTGCCATAGAGCACCAGCGAGTGATCGAGCAAGGTGCCGTCGCCATCCGCTGTGGAGCGCAGCTTGTCCAGGAAATAGGCGAAGAGCGCCACGTGATACATGTTCAGGATCGCGAAGCGGTTGATGTTGTCGGGCACGTTGGAGTGATGCGACAGCGTGTGGAACGCGTCGCGCACGCCGCTCTTCGCATAGACCGTCGTGCTCAGCTCCTTGCACATGAGGAAGGTGGAAACGCGCGTGATCTCCGCCTGCCACGCCAGCACCTGCAGGTCGTACATCAGCTTGATGTGTTCCTCGACGTCGCGCGGCACTCCGGTCGGCGCCGCGGGAATCGGCAGGTCGTCTGACAGCTGCTGACCGGCTTTCTGCACGCGCCGCTCGATCTCGCGGACGTCGGTCAGATACTGATCGAGGCGAGTCCGATCCGACACGGGCAGCTTCCTCTGCAGCGTGGACGCTTCTCCGAGGACCGAGTCGAGCAGGCTGATCGACTGGTCGCGCCGTGCCTTGCGCTGTTCTGCCGTGTTGCCGTCTCCGAACAGCCGCTCGAATACGACCTGTGGATTGTTCTGCATCGGCAGCGGGGCATGCGGTCCCTGCCAGGAGATGGTGTCGCGATAGGAGCAGCTCAATCCGTCGCCGCAATTCAGGCTCGGTTCCTCGATCGTCAGCTCGAGGGACGGAAGCGGCGTGTCCTGACCGATCTTCTGCGCGGCGATCTGATCGAAGGTGATGCCGAGTGACGGCTGCGCGCCCGTTTCGGCGAATGCACCGCTGAGGAATGCCGCGGCAGCACGATTGTGATTCGCCGTGGCGCCACTGCCGTACGCGAGCGCGTGCTTGAGATCGCTGATGACGTTGACCTGGTCGTAGAACGGTTTGAGCGGGGTCAGGATCTCCGTGAGCTCGTAGCCGGCGCCTTCTGCAGCGGGTGTCCACTTCGGCATGATCGCGCCGTGCGGGAAGTAGATCGCGCCCAGCCGCGTGCTCGGCTTCGCAGCCGTCTGCCCGAAGGCGGTCGCCGCCGGGATCATCGACTCCAGCAGCGGCAGCGCCATCGTGACGCCGACGCCGTGGAGGAACGTCCGGCGTGATAGGTGAGCCTTGGTTATGAATGCCATTCTCGACTCCAGTCACCGTAGGCCGGGTCCTGTTCTTTGGACCCGGCGGGTCTACAAACCAAGACCCGCCCTACTTCTTGATTCTCTTCTGAAACGCGTCGCTCTCGATGATGCCCATCACCAGCGATGAGAATCGATTGTCGTTCGCCGCCGCCCGTCGCACAATCCCTCGCACCGTCGGCATGTCGTAGGAGTGCACAGGACGTCCCAGCGCGTAGGTGTAGAGCTTTTCGGTTGCCGTCGTCATGAAGGCATCCGTCCGGTTCAGCACCGCCTGCCGGAGATCCTTGGGCCCTTTCACGGGTGTGCCATCGGCGAGTTGCCCCGTCGAGTCGATCTTTGTCGGGCCGTCGTATTCGCGCCATTCGCCGATCAGGTCGAAATTCTCGAGCGCGAACCCCATCGGGTCCATGATGCGGTGACAGGACGCGCAGACCGGGCTCGCGCGATGCGCTTCGAGCCGCTGACGCAGCGAGCTGGTCTTCGCGGCTTCGGCGCCACCAAGGTTCGTCTCGACGCCCGGCGGCGGCACCGGCGCGGGCGTGCCGAGCAGATTCTCGAGGACCCACTTGCCTCGCGACACCGGCGACGTGCGCGTCGCGATCGACGTCACCGTCAGCATGCTGCCCTGTCCGAGGAGTCCGCGACGCGGGCTGTCCTGCGGAAGCTGCACACGCCGGAAATAGC